>Ga0193726_1000138_pt1 | contig 101909 bp, 87 predicted proteins | sample H2c1metaG_FD_144928 | JGI IMG/M metagenome (GOLD analysis project Ga0193726, IMG submission 144928) | Soil microbial communities from a riparian zone of the East river system, Colorado, United States - H2c1 | ecosystem: Environmental > Terrestrial > Soil > Riparian zone | place: USA: East...
GCATCAGCAATGGAGAGAACCGCATGAACCGGACGCAACGCTTTTCGACCATCGCCGCGCTGATCGCAACCACCGGCTTTTGCGCATTCGCCAGCGCGCAGGCGGAATCGCAAGTGCAATCGGCAGCCGGGCTCGCATTCCAGAATGCGGTGAAGGGACCGCCCCCGGGCTGGACCGGGCGGGTGTTCAAGCTCAGCCGCGACTACCCGGCGACAATGCCGAGCGAATGCTCGGAATGCACCTGGCTCAAGGTCAAGGTCAATTTCAAACCGCAGCTTACAGGGCCTGACGGTAAGCCTCTGCCTCCGCCGCCTGCCGATAATTGGACCTCCGGCAACTGGGCAGAATATCTCAAGCGGATACTCGACTATGTAAAGCAGGGCCAGGATCCGCAACTCGACAACAAGGTCGGCTTCCAGATCAATGTCGGCGGCAAGACCCGCTGGTTCAACGTGCCGTGGATGGCCTACGACCCGACCGTCGGCCGCGAATTCGTGCACGGAACGACCAACGAACGCTCCGCACATCTTCAAGACCTTCTCCATCCGGATCCGGCAAGCGACCGGTCGCGCGGGCCAAAGCTGGTGGTTGGCGCCAATTCTGTCGCCGGCGTTACGCCGGAGTGCGAGGCTCAGAGTAAGATCGGCTTCGAAACCTGGTCGGTCGGCTACTACAATGAATGGGGCGGCATGGCGTTCGGCAAAGCCATCCCGAAGAGCGGTATCCCGCAGGTTGCCACCTATATGGGCACGCGAGTACCGGCCGGGCTGCCATTTCCGCCAGGCACGGTCGTGGTCAAGTTCCTCACCACCACCACGCCGCCGGATTGCGTACCCTATCTGAAGGGTTCGCCGGAATGGCAGATCGACCGCCACGTGCTCGACAACACCACGAAGAAGTACACCTGCGAGCGCACGGTGCAAATCTCGCGCATCATTCAGGTCGACGTCGCAGTGACCGACCCGCGCTCACCGACCGGCTGGGTCTACGGCACTTACGCCTACAGCGCCGACCAACCCGGCAACACGTTCTGGGACCACCTGCTGCCGCTCGGTATCCAGTACGGTTCGGACCCGTGGACGTTCCCTGCAGTGCCCAAAGCCGAAAGCATCCCGGTGCAGCAAAGCGTGCTTAACCCGGGCGTGAACATCTATCAGCACTTCGGATGCGAGGGGCGCCTGGCTGGCCCGGTAGACAACGCGCAATCGTCCTGTCTTTCATGCCACGGCAGCGCCTTCGCCGCACCGGGCGGCGCGGCCTCGACCATGGGCACCAATGTGCCGTCATCGTTTGCCTTTGCCGGCATGTGTACGCAATACTCCACCGCCAACACCAACTATTTCAACAACATCATCGCGCCGCAGAAATTCTCCGGCGGCAATTTTCCCGACGCGTTGCCGCTGGATACCTCGCTGCAGCTCGAAGTCGCGTTCCAGCAATACGGGCAGTTCAACACCTACAAGGCGCCCGCCGCCTGTATGCTCGGCAAATAGACCGCGGGGACAACGATGACAGACATTTCACGCCGCGACATCGTCGCCGGCTCGGTAGCACTCGGCCTCACGGCGGCCTCGACTCCCGCGCTCGCCCAGCAAGGCGCCAAAGCGGCGCCGGCGGCCCCGGCAAACGTCATCAACCTCGAATGCGGCTTCATTACCAAAACGATCGACGGCATCCCCTGCCGGTTGCGCGCCTATAACGGCACGATCCCGGGACCGGTGATGCAAATCGCGCCCGGACAAAAGCTGACCATCAATCTGAAAAACTCACTGGCGCCCTATACCTATGGCGCGGAAAACTGGCCGCACGATCACAACATCCCGCACAATCTCGGCTCGACCAATCTGCATCTGCACGGCATGGATATCATCCCGCATCTGTTCGAGCCCGTCGGCACCTCGGATCCAAAGGCCGAGATGATCGAAATCAAGCCGGGCGAAACCAAGCAATATGTTTTCCAGATTCCGCCGGACCATCCGCCAGGATTCGACTGGTATCATCCCCACCATCACGGCTCGACGGCCGTGCAGGCGGTCACCGGCATGGCCGGTGGCATTGTGGTTTCCGGCGCCATCGACGAGGTGCCGGCGATCAAGGCGGCGCGCCAGGAATTCATGGTGATCCAGGACATCGGTCTGTTTCCGACCGACCCTGTCGTGACGCCAGGTCCCGACGGCAAAGGCGGCTCGACCGGAACGCCGCCGGAGGATCTGGGGTTTCCGCCGAAGACCGACGTCTCCAGTTACTGGACCTATTTGTCAAAGCAGAACGCGATCTGGCAGACCTTCGCCAGCAACGTCACGATCTATGATCCCACTGTAAAGCCGCCCGGAAATCCCTATGTGGTGCAACCCAATCTCAAGGGCGGCTTCACCACCGGCGACTATGCACGCCGCTACTATTTGCTGAACGGAACGCCGTTCTTCAAGGAAACGCACGACGGCAGCAATCCGACGGCTCCGACGCCGGTCCAGCTGACGCCGCCGGTGATCAATATGCAGCCGGGCGAAGTGGTGCGCTTCCGCATGCTCAACGGCTCGTCCGACAACTACATGCCGATCGCCGTGCAGGAGCTCGACATGCACCTGCTCGCGCCCGCCAACCGCGCCGAGTTTCTGATCAAGGCCGACAAGCCGGGCCAATACAATATCGTGCAGCTGGCGCAGAATCAGCAGTTCCTGTTCAGCGCGCAGAAAATCATCGCCACCATCAACGTCGCGGGTGCGCCGAAGAACATGGCGCTGCCGACCACCCTGCCGCTGCCCACGCGCGTCTATCCGCTGATCCGGCCCGATCAGGTGCAGGTGATGCGGACGATCTTCTTTTCCGATCAGTTTCCGGGCAGCCAGAATCCTTACGTCGGCATCGATTTCCTGCTCAACGGCCAGCAATACCAGGTCACCGACGACAACTACGTCGTGGATCTCGACGGCATCGAGGAATGGCATCTGGTGGTCGGCGACAGCCAGCACGGCGGCACGGAGGGCCACCCGTTCCATATTCACGTCAATTCATTCGAGGTGATCTCGGTTAACGGCAACAAGCTGCCTCCCGGCACCTTCAAGGACACCGTCTGGATCCCGGCGCGGTCAAAGGTCGTTATCCGGACCAAGTTCAAGGAATGGCAAGGAAAGTCGGTGTTCCACTGCCATATCCTGCCGCATGAGGACACCGGCATGATGCAGAACTTCCTGATCAAGAAGCGCGGAGGACCGGTTCCCGAGGCTCTGGCCGCAGCACCCTTGCTGTCCCCGACCCGGTTGACGGCGACGATGGAGAAGATGGAGATGCCGGACCACGGCGCGACGCATAAGTAACGAGGCCGTTCCGCCTTGCCTTTAGCCGTTTCATGACTATATTGCGCTGCAACGCGTAAGGTGTGCCCGGTCCTTTTGGCCGGGCTTCCTTTTTGGGCGCCTGAGCGCCCTGCGAATTCCAGGTTTTGAGCGTGATCCGGAAAAGTGGGTCCCGGTTTTCCGGCGAGATCGCGCTCCAGCCATTGTCCGACTGTAGAAGAAACCACATGAATCTCCGCAACATCGCCATCATCGCCCACGTCGACCATGGCAAGACCACGCTGGTCGATCGCCTGTTGCAGCAGTCGGGCGTCTACCGCGACAACCAGCGCCAGGTCGAGCGCGCGATGGATTCCAACGATCTGGAGCGCGAGCGCGGCATCACCATTCTCGCCAAGGCGGCGTCGGTGCAGTGGAAGGATACCCGCATCAATATCGTCGATACCCCGGGCCACGCCGATTTCGGCGGCGAGGTCGAGCGCATTCTCAACATGGTGGACGGCGCGCTGGTGCTGGTGGACGCCGCCGAAGGCCCATTGCCGCAAACCAAATTCGTGGTGTCGAAGGCGCTGCGCATGGGCCTCAAGCCCATCGTCGTCATCAACAAGGTCGACCGCTCCGATGCCCGCCCCGTCGAAGTCATCAACGAAGTGTTCGACCTGTTCGCCGCACTCGACGCCACTGACGAACAGCTCGATTTCCCGATTCTGTACGGATCGGCCAAGCAAGGCTGGATGGCTACGTCCCTCGAGGGTTCGCACGACGACGGCATGAAGCCGCTGTTCGATCTGGTGCTCAGCCACGTCAAGCCGCCGGTGGTGGAAGAAGGTCCGTTCCGCCTGCTCGGTACCATCCTCGAAGCCAATCCTTATCTCGGCCGCATCATCACCGGGCGCATCAGCTCGGGCTCGGTCAAGCCGAACCAGAGCGTCAAGGTGCTCGACCACGACGGCAAGCTGATCGAGACCGGGCGCATCACCAAGGTGCTGGCATTCCGCGGCATCGAACGCACCGCCGTGGATGAGGCGGAAGCAGGCGACATCGTAGCGCTTGCCGGACTGCCGAACGCCACCGTCGCCCACACCATCTGCGATCCGTCGGTGGAAAAGCCGATCGCGGCGCAGCCGATCGATCCGCCGACCCTGTCGATGACGTTCCGCGTCAACGATTCGCCGCTGGCCGGCACCGAGGGCACCAAGGTCACCGGCCGCATGATCCGCGACCGCCTGCTGCGCGAGGCCGAAGGCAATGTAGCGCTGCGCGTGCGTGAATCCGACGATAAGGACGCGATGGAAGTGGCCGGACGCGGCGAATTGCAGCTCGGCATCCTGATCGAGACCATGCGCCGCGAAGGTTTTGAGCTGTCGGTGTCGCGCCCGCGCGTCGTGCTGAAGCAGGACGAGGCGACAGGCGATTGGCAGGAGCCGGTCGAGGAGGTCGTGATCGACGTGGACGAGGAGCACTCCGGCATCGTCGTGCAGAAGATGAGCGAGCGCAAGGCCGAGATGATGGAGATGCGCCCCTCCGGCGGCCATCGGCTGCGGCTGGTGTTCTACGCGCCCACGCGAGGCCTGATCGGCTATCAAGGCGAATTGCTTACCGACACCCGCGGCACAGCGATCATGAACCGGCTGTTCCACGCTTACGCGCCCTACAAGGGCGACATCCAGGGCCGCCGCAACGGGGTCTTGATCTCCAACGACCAGGGCGAGGCCGTGGCCTACGCCATGTTCAAGCTGGAAGACCGCGGCCCGATGATGATCGAGCCGGGCTGGAAGGTCTACAAGGGCATGATCGTCGGCGAGCACACGCGGGACAACGATCTCGAGATCAACATCCTGAAGGGAAAACAGCTCACCAACATCCGCACCACTTCGAAGGACGAAGCGGTGCGCCTGACGCCGCCGATCCAGATGACGCTGGAAAAGGCGCTGGCCTATATCGAGGACGACGAACTGGTCGAAGTGACCCCGAAATCGATTCGCCTGCGCAAAAAATTCCTCGACGCCAACGACCGCAAGCGTGCCGAGAAGAGCAAGCAGGAAGTGGCCTGATCGTCATTCCGGGGCGCGAGCAAAGCGAGCGAACCCGGAATCCATAACCACGACGGAGGTTATGGATTCCGGGCCTGCGCCAAGTGGCGCATCCCGGAATGACGGTGATAATATGCCCGCCATGTCCCTCCCCTCCTCCATCGATGTCGCCATCATCGGCGCCGGCGCCGCCGGCCTTGGCGCCGCGCATGCGCTGCAAGCCTCCGGGCTCAGCGTCATTGTGCTGGAAGCGCGCAGCCGCGTCGGCGGACGCGCTTACACCATACAAGCCGCGCCCGATATCATCTTCGACGCCGGCTGCGGCTGGCTGCATTCAGCCGACAAGAACTCGTTCGTCGGCATTGCGCGGCAACTGAATTTCGAGATCGACAAGACCCGCCCGCCATGGCGCGAGCAAAGCTTTGACACCGGCTTTCCGCTGGCCGAGCGCCAGGATTTTATTGCAGCACTCGACGCGTTCTACGATCGCGCCGAACAGGCCGCGCATGACGGCGACGACGACACGGCAAGCCATTATCTCGAGCCCGGCAACCGCTGGAACCCGATGATCCACGCAATCTCGACCTATGTGAACGGCTGCGAGCTTGATGTCGTTTCGATCCAGGACATGGAGGCTTACGAGGACACCGAGATCAACTGGCGGGTGCGGCGCGGCTATGGCGCGCTGATGACGGCCTATGGCGCGGCTTGCCCGCTGGCGCTGAACACGGAAGTGACGTTGATCGACCATTCCGGCGCGCGCGTACGAATCGAGACCTCGCGCGGCACGCTGACCGCGGCCAAGGTCATCGTCACCGTGCCGACCAACCTGATCGCCGACGAAGCGATCCGCTTTCACCCCTTACTGCCCGCGAAGGTCGAGGCCGCGCGCGGCCTGCCGCTCGGCGTCGATGACAAGGTGATGCTCGCGCTGGATGAGCCCGAAGCGTTGCCGAAGGACGGCAATTTGCGCGGCGCCACTATGGGCACGGCGATGGGCAGCTTTCATCTACGGCCGTTCGGCCAGCCCTGCATCGAAGGCTTTTTCGGCGGCACCTTCGCGCGCGAACTGGAAGACGCCGGCAGTGGCGCGTTTGCCGCGCAGAGCATCGACGAGATCGTGGCGCTGCTCGGCTCGGACTTCCGCCGCAAGCTGAAACCATTAGCCGAATCGCGCTGGGCGCACGACCCGTTCGCGCGCGGCGCCTATTCGCACGCACTCCCCGGCCACGCCGGCGATCGCGCGGTGCTCGCCGCCCCGGTGGACGGGCGGCTGTTCTTCGCGGGGGAAGCGACCTGCCCGAATTTTTTCTCGACCGCGCATGGGGCGAGGGACTCAGGCGAGCGGGCGGCGCGGGAGGTGATGGGAAAAACAACCACCGCCGTCATTCCGGGGCGCGAGTGAAACGAGCGAGCCCGGAATCCAGCATCACGTCTGGATTCCGGGTTCACGCGAAGACGCGTGCCCCGGAATGACGAGGAAGCTTTTACTCCATCACCCTTGAGCGAAAAGACTCATCCGGCACAAAGCACGTCTCATACTTTCCGAAAATCCGGTAGCGATTTCGCGCGACGAGATTATACGCCGCGTCGCGCAGCGCTTTCGGCACCGCGCGCAAGACGCGCGTGCATCCCCAGCCCCGCAGATGGCTCAGCACCGTCAGCGCGGCATCGGATTTGAAATACACGACGCCGCCATGCACCACCGCGTTGGTGTCGGGATCGGCAGGGTCGATGCCGAAGGCTTGCGCGAGCCGGCTACCGTAATCGGATTGAATCGCGGTGAAGCGGAACCGGCGAGCCGTGTCGCGCGCGGCGACGAAGCGGATCCAGCGCGAGCAGAACACGCAGACGCCGTCGTAGAGAATCACGTCATCGTCCGGCCAGTTGCTGATCACGGCCACGCTCCATCTTTCCCGTCATTGCGAGGAGCGCTTGCGACGAAGCAATCCAGCCTTTGCTGCACGGTTCCTGGATTGCTTCGCTTCGCTCGCAATGACGATCAGCGCCTTCAGCGCGCGGTCCAGCTCCGGCCCTGCCAGCTTCACGCCGCCCTCGGTCTCCGGCAGCCAATGACCTTCGCTGCCATATGCCGCAAGCACGCGAAAGTCGACCTTGCCGCCGCCGGCGCGGAATGCCTCGGCCATGCGCCTCGACAGATCAGGCGCAAAATAGCTGTCATTGGCGGCGACCAGCCATGTCACCGGCACGCGCGCGCCTCTGCCGAATTCGGCTGCCGCCGAGATCAGGGTGTGCGGCGCGCAGACCTGGTTGGGGAGATCGTTGGCGCGGCCGCCGCGTCCCGGCGCGAAGGCGACGATCGCGGCAACGCCCGGCGGGTTCCGGCCGGCGAGCGCCAGCGCGCCCCACGCGCCGGCGGAGTGGCCGACGATCATGGCATTGTCCTGCCGCACGAACGGCTGCCCGCGCATAAAATCCAGCGCGGCGGCGATGGCGTCCGCGGTCGCGCGTCCGGCTTTGGCATAATCCGCTTCGTCGCAGCCGCCTTGATCCTCAAGGTATCGCCCGCCGGTTAAGCCATGACCCGGCCGCTCCGGCACCAGCACCGCGTAGCCGCGCGACACCAGCCACGACGCCAGCGCGCGATATTCCGGCTGCGGCATTTGCGCCCGGCGCAACACGTTTTGCGAGGTGGCATGCGCGACCATGACAAGCGGAAACGGCCCATCGCCAGGGGGCCGGAACAGGATCGCGTGAGCCGCGGTAGCCGGATCGGGCGATGGCACCAGCCATTGCTGCCGGCGATCGGGTTCGGCTTCCGATCCCTGCACGCCGAACTGGCTTTGCGCCGTGGCGGATTGCGCGCAGAGCATGCCGGCCGCGGCCAGAACACACAGCATTTTCAACAGTCGCATTTGGCCCTTGAGTCCAAAACACGGGATCGAGAGCGCCGATCAGAAACCACCCGGCGAATCAAATCCAGCGCATTCTCTGTCGTCCGCCGGACGTTCGCGATGTGGAAAACGGCTTCTGAAAAGCCCTCCCGCCGCGCCAAAGCGCAACCGGAGCGCATGCCGAGGCGGCGCCGTGTCCTCTTTCGGTACAACCGAACCGCAAAACTGATGCAAAAAATCCACACGTTAACCGATAATTAACGATAGACCTTGAAGCGGACGCGATGACTTGCTTTGATTGCAGCCATGAGCACAACCCTGATCGAGGTTCGGCCTGCCAAAGCTTCGGATGCTTCCGCGGTGGCATCGACCCATGACGAGGCCTGGCGTAACGCCTATCAGGGCATCATTCCGGGCGCCGAGCTCGAGAAGCTGATCAACCGCCGCGGCCCGCAATGGTGGGACAGCGCGATCCGCAAGGGCAGCCGCGTCAGCGTGCTGGTGTTCGGCGACAAGGTCGCGGGCTATGCTAATTACGGCCGCAACCGCGCACGCAGCCTGCATTTCGAAGGCGAGATCTACGAGCTCTATCTGCGCCCCGAGTTTCAAGGCCTCGGTTTCGGCCGCCGGCTGTTCACCGCGGCCAAGCGCGACCTGGTGCAAAGCGGGTTGAAGAGCATGGTGATCTGGGCGCTCTCCGACAACGACCACGCCACCGAGTTCTACCGCGCCCTTGGCGGGCGGATGGTCGCGCGCTCCTCGGAGAAATTCGGGCCGAAGTCGCTCGACAAGGTCGCGTTCGCCTGGGCGAGCTAAGGTCCGGCCATCGTCATTGCCGGGCTCGACCCAGCAATCCATCTTCTTCGAAAGACTCTTGCGAAGAAGCGATGGATACGCGGGTCAAGCCCGCGTATGACGACTGTGTATTTGGTTGACACCCCGCTCAATCACGGAGCCACCATGCGCATCGACGCCATCTCGATCGGGAGCAACCCGCCGCACGAGGTCAATGTCATCATCGAAGTTCCCGTCGGCGGCGAGCCGATCAAATACGAGATGGACAAGGACGCCGGCACGCTGGTGGTCGATCGCTTTCTCTATACCGCCATGCGCTATCCCGGGAATTACGGCTTCATTCCGCACACGCTGTCCGGCGATGGCGATCCCTGCGACGTGCTGGTCGCCAACACCCGCGCCATCGTGCCCGGTGCCGTGATGAGCGTGCGGCCGGTCGGCGTGCTGCTGATGGAAGACGAGGCCGGCGGCGACGAGAAGATCATCGCGGTACCCTCGTCAAAGCTGACCCAGCGCTACGACAAGGTGAAGACCTACAGCGATCTTCCGGAGATCACGCTGCAGCAGATCCAGCATTTCTTCGAGCACTACAAGGATCTCGAGCCCGGCAAATGGGTCAAGGTGCTGCGCTGGGGCGGCGCCGAAGACGCGCACCAGCTGATTATGGAAGGCATCGCGCGCGCCAAGGGGAAGTAGAGTGCGTGCCCCGGACGCAGCGCAGCGCGTAGCACTTGCGGAGCGGTGCGCTGCAGAGCCGGGGTCGCGGTAACGATGGCATTAGAACCGGGGTCCCGGCTCTGCGCAGCAGCGTGAAGAACGCTGCAGCGCGTCCGGGACACGTAGCTAAACCTTCGGCGCAGGCAGGCCGTGAATGGCGCAGGCCGCGCGCAGCGTGTTGACCAAGAGGCACGCCACCGTCATCTGCCCGACGCCACCGGGCACCGGCGTAATCGCACCGGCGACCTCAAGCGCCTCCTGAAAGGCGACATCGCCAACCAGTCTCGTTTTGCCGTCTTCACCAGCCATGCGGTTGATGCCGACATCGATCACCGTGGCGCCGGGCTTGATCCAGTCGCCGCGCACCATCTCCGGCTTGCCGACAGCGGCATAGACCAGATCGGCGCGCGCGCAGAGTTGCGCGAGTGCGCGAGTGCGCGAGTGCGCGATTGTCACCGTGGCGTTTTCATTGAGCAGCAATTGCAGCAGCGGCCTTCCGACCAGGTTGGAGCGGCCGATCACGACGGCGTTCATGCCTTCGAGCGAGGCATGCTCGCTCTTGGTCAGGATGATGCAGCCGAGCGGCGTGCACGGCGACAGCGCGGGCAACCCGGCGGCCAGACGCCCGGCATTGCTCGGGTGCAACCCATCGACGTCCTTCGCCGGATCGATGGCGTTGATGATCTTTTCGGTGTCGAGCGATTTCGGCAGCGGCAATTGCACCAGGATGCCATGCACGGCGGGATCGCGGTTGAGCTTTGCGATCAGCGCCAGCAATTCGATTTGCGCGACGTCGGCCGGCAGTACGTGCTCGAACGACGCCATGCCGGCGGCTTGCGTCTGCTTGTGCTTGCTGCGGACATAGACTTCGCTGGCGGGATCGTTGCCGACCAAGACCACCGCGAGGCCCGGCGTTATCCGATGTTCGCGCTGGACCCGCGCGACTTCATCGGCGACGCGGCCGCGAAGCTCGGCGGCAATGAGTTTTCCATCGATGATCCGCGCCGCCATGCCCGCGATCAGAATACGCTGGGATAGATGTAGTAGGTGATGACCCGCTGGATGAACATGATGATCAGGATCAGGACGATCGGCGAGATGTCGAGGCCGCCGAAACTCGGCAGCATCCTGCGGATCGGCGCCAGCACCGGCTCGGTGATCCGGTACAGGAATTCCGCCACCGCCGCCACGAACTGGTTGCGCGTATTGACGACATTGAACGCGATCAGCCAGGACAGGATGGCCGAGGCGATCAGCAGCCAGACATAGAGATCGAGGACGATAAGGACGATGTCGAGAATGGCGCGCATGGCGGAGGGAGCTCGCGGGTTCGGTCGCGGATTCGACTAGGTGCTAAAATATCGGTTCGGCCCCCCGCAAACAAGGGAAGTTCCCGGCAAATGACAAGGAAAAACAGCGATTTCAGCGTTCTTGACTTGACCCGGGGGGAGATTTAAATGGCGCGATTGCTGCCGCCGTCGATCGACATCGACCCGGCCGCGATGGGGCCATAGCTCAGCTGGGAGAGCGCGTCGTTCGCAATGACGAGGTCGGCGGTTCGATCCCGCCTGGCTCCACCAGCCTTCGCTTGCTTCGCAAGCTACGGCTAGGCAAGCCACGCCAGTCTCTATCGTAGCGAAGCAAGCGAAGGCTGCCTCGCCATAGCCCGCAGGGCGTAGGCGGGCCGTAAGTATTTTTACAGCTTCGCAAGCTACGGCTAGGCAAGCCGCGCCAGTCTATCGTAGCGAAGCAAGCGAAGGCTGCCTCGCCGTAGCCCGCAGGGCGTAGGCGGGCCTACTCCCCCGTAAACTGCGGCGGCCGCTTCTCCATAAAGCTCGCCACCCCTTCGCGGAAATCGCTGCCGCGCAGCGCTACCGCCATTTCGCGGTTGGCGTCGATAGTGGCTTCGGCCAGGGTCTGGAACGGCACGTCGTAGAGCTGCCGCTTGATCACGGCGATCGCGCTTGGCGAGACGAAATCCGCGAGATCGCGCGCATAAGCAAAAGTCTGCTCACGCAGTTGCTCGGCCGGATAGAGCCGGTTGACCAGACCGATGCGCAGCGCTTCGTCGCTTAAGACGCGGCGCGCCGACATCAACAGGTCGAGCGCGTTGGCATGGCCGACGATGCGCGGCAGCATCCAGCTGATGCCGTGCTCGGCGATCAGCCCGCGGCGGGCAAACGCCGTGGTGAACACCGTATTGTCGGCGGCGAAACGCAAATCGCAATACAACGCATGGACGAGACCGATGCCGGCGGTGGCGCCGTTGAGCATGCCGATCACGGGTTTTGCAATCGAGGGATAGAACGCATAGCGCGTTTGCCAGTCCGGCCGACGGTTCATGTCGAACGGCGGCACGCTCTCGGCGCGCCTGATGTCGTTGGGATCGAGTCCCTTCAGCGCATCCATATCCGCGCCGGCGCAGAACGCGCGGCCGGCGCCGGTGAGCACGATGACGCGGACGCCATCGTCCTTCGCCGCGGCCTCCATGGCATGACGCACGTCGCGCTCCATGACCGGCGTCCACGCATTCATGCGATCGGGCCGATTGAGCGTGATAGTCGCGATCTTCTGGTCGACGTCATAGAGGATGTGCTGATAGGTCACGGCGATCTCCCTTTAGTCATCGCCCTTGGCGGCGACGCGTTATTTAAACTTTAGCGCCGGGCTTTCGCCCGCGAACCTTTAGGCCGCACCAGATAGTCGACCGTCTCCGGCCGTTCGCGCAGCCAGTTGGTCCAGCGCGTGAAAACCTTGGTCATGCGCTCCGGCGCGACGCCGAGCTGGGCCATCGCGACACCGCCATTGACGGACTCGCGATACTCCGCAATCAATCCGCCGCGCAAGATAAAGCGGCTGATGCCGTCGATCACGACCTGCTTGCCTTTGAACTGCGGGATTTTCGAGGTGAAGCTCGACAGCGACCACGCGTATCCCATTGTTCCGTCGAACACGGGATCGAACATTTCCCAGCGATAATCCGCAGCATCCCGATGGAAAAGATCCTGCATCATATGCGCAATATCGGCGCGGCCCTGGTGCGGGCCGTAGATATAGTCGTGATAGATCGCGTCCTCGGTGAAATGGGCCGCGAAGCGCGCGCCGTCGCCGGATTCGGCGGAATGCGTGAACGCGTTCAGCAATGCTGCGAAATCGTCGCCGGTCATGCCGCCTCCCGATGCTTGCTGATTGGTCAGCCGCAAGCTAATGGAACGACACTATCACATCAGTGGATTTGGAAAGGGTGCGGAAAATTATTCCGCCGCTTGCGCCAGGATCAGCCCGGAGCCGGCAAGTTCGGGCATCCGCGCCAGCCAGCCATCGAGAAAGTTCTTCAGCCACGCGCGTTCGATGACGTCATGGACCGCGCGATCGGAGAAATGATGATGGCGTGCCCGGGCGCCCGGCAGATCGAAACGTTCGTGGCCGCGCGTGGTCCAGCGATGCATCATCGCGTAGGTCACGTCGGGATGAAACTGGAAGCCGAACGAATGATCGAAGCGGAAAGCCTCGATCGGAAAATCGCTACCTTCCGCCAGCAATTCGCTGCCGGCGGGCAGATCGAAACCCTCGCGGTGCCAGTGATAGACATGATCCGGCCAGTTCGGGCAGATCGCGCGGCCGGCGGCGGTGTGGCGGATCGGATAGTAGCCGATCTGCGCGCGGCCTTGCGGATGCGGCGCCACCCGCGCGCCGAGTTGCATCGCCAGCATCTGCGCGCCGAGACAAATTCCGAGAAACGGGCGCTGCTCGCGCAGCGGCACTGCAATCCAGTCGATTTCCCGGCGCACGAAATCATCGGGGTCGTTGGCACTCATCGGTCCGCCGAAAATAACGGCGCCGGCGTGACCATCCAGCGTCGCGGGCAAGGGATCGCCAAAGCGCGGGCGCCTCACGTCCAGCGGATGCCCCAGCGCGCGCAACGCATTGCCGACGCGGCCCGGCGTCGAGCTTTCCTGGTGCAGGACGATCAGCACCGGAAGCAGCGGTTTGCCGTCAATGAAGCAGGCTGGCTCGTGTCTCATAACACCGGAATCATGCCGCCGATTGGTTAATGAAATGATTTTTAAGCAAATCGCGGGCCAAATATTGCCCGAGGGCTGTCAGCGCTTGAGCTGAAGCTTGGCCACCGCGGCCAGAATAAATCCCCGCGGAAACAGCCGCAGCAGGAACGGCACGATCTTGATGCCGAGGCCGGGCATCACGGCGCGCTTGTCGGCCATCAGGCCGCGATAACCAGCCAACGCGACGTCCGAAGCGGCGACATTCAGGATCGCAGAATCGACTCCGGGCAGGAATCCGGCGCGCGCCTGGAATTCAGACGGCACCGGCCCCGGACATAGCGCGGTCACCCGCACACCGCGCGGGCCGAGTTCGCCACGCAGCGCCTCGGTGAACGACAGCACATAGGCCTTGGATGCATAATAAACCGCCATGCCCGGCCCGGGCAGAAACCCGGCAATCGAGCTGACATTGAGAATGCCGCCACGGTGCCGGATCAGGCTTTCGGAAAACCGCAGCGACAAATCCGTCAGCGCGCGGATGTTCACAGCGATGATGCCGAATTGTTCGGCGCGATCTATCTCGATCGCACGGCCGAATTTACCGAAGCCCGCATTGTTGACGACGTATTCGACGTCCATGCCCTCGGCGGCCAGCGCGGCGGCAATCTTGTCGCCGGCGTCGGGTTGTTCGAGATCGCAGGGAATGATGATCGGTTTGGCGCCGCCTGCCGCGACGATTTCGGCTGCCAGCGTTTCGAGACGGTCGGCGCGCCGCGCCACCAGCGCAACCCGGTGACCGTTCGACGCGAAAACGCGCGCCAGTTGTTCGCCTATTCCCGCCGAGGCACCGGTAATCAGCGTCACGCACTCAGTCACGATTCAATGCTCTTGAAATAATTTGCACGCTATGTGGCGCCCGGCGGTTGCAACAGACCACAGGCCTTGGGCGGGACGCAAGCCGTCCACAAGCATACCGCCATCATCAAAATGCGCGGGACGTCGAATTATTCCCTGTTGCCAACAGTTTTCGTGGCTATTTTGCTGATGCGTCGGCCAAGCGTTAAGACATTAACATTTGGTCATGTCCGGTATCGAGCGTACGCGCGTAATCTCGCCGAGTGTCAGATTGCCGCACCGGACGGCACTTCAGCCGGCGCGGGCTGATTGGCGGCTGCGACGCGATGCTTGAGCTCGATGCGGTCGCGGGACGACACGGCAAGAAGATCGGCGGCGCGCCAGACCACATTGTCCTCGAATTCGGTGACCTGGCCGTCCGCATAGACCAGTTCCCACATCATCTCGACGATCTTGAGCCTGCCCTCCTCATTCACCGAGCGCATGATCACGCTGGTGAAATGGTAAAGATCGACCGCCTCGCCCTCGACCAGGATCGCCGACGCGATCAGCTGGTCCGCGGTGCCGGGATCGAGCTTGAAGCGGCTCTCCAGCAGGCTGTGCAGCTTGCGCTTTTCGATCGCCGACGGCTCGCCGTCGAGCGAGATGACATGAACCAATAGCGCGGTGGCCGCCAGACGATAGCCGGTATCGTCGAATGCCTGATGCTCGTGCGCATTGGGGGAAACAACATCGGCAATGAATTGTCGTAATGTATCCAGCATCTCTTCAACCGAAATGTTCGAGGGCCTGGCCGATATATGGGTCGAAACCGAAGCGCGCGCAATCCAAATGCGGCCACCTGCGTATTACGGTTCGGCAATCCGCGACAAGCATCAAGGCTCGTGTCCCGGACGCGGTGCAGCGTTCTTACGCTGCTCCGCAGAGCCGGGACCGTCACAAACGCCGGAGCTTGGTACGGCCCGGCTTAGCAGCGCACCACTATAGCGCGTCGAAGACGCGCGTAAACGCGCTTATGGCGAAGAGCGGCGCGCTGCGCAGCATCCGGGGCACCCGCGTCATCACGGGATTTCGTAAACGACGATCTTGTCGGCGATGCCGCGCAGCGCCGCTTCTTTTTGAATGGGCTCGATCGACGCCTTGCGCAGAATGTCGGCAACCGCGGACGATTCGATTACCGGTCCCGTGACGTGCATGGCGTGCGAATTCGACAACCCCTGAACCCGGGCTGCGATATTGACGGTCTGGCCGAAATAATCCTGGCGCTCGTTGAGCATGACCGCGAGGCACGGTCCCTCATGGATGCCGACCTTGATGATCAAATCTTCCTTGCCGCGCTCCTTGTTGAGCTTGTCCATCGCCGCGCGCATCCGCAATCCGGCGGCCAGCGCCTGCTCGGGCTTGATGAACGTCGCCATCACGGCGTCGCCGATGGTTTTAACCACCGCGCCTTTTTCCGACGAGATGATTTCCAGCAGCGCATGGAAGTGCGCGCGGACCAAGTCGAACGCGGCGAGGTCTCCGACGCGTTCATATAGAGCCGTTGAGCCTTTGAGATCGGTGAACAGGAACGTCAGCGACGTGATCTTGAGCCGCTGGTCGATGTTGAGATTGTCCGCCTTATAGACATCGCGGAACGTCTGGTTGGTCAGCATGCGCTTGGCGGTAAGGATCGGCTTGCGCTTGCCCAGCATCTCGTGAAGCGCATCGCCCGCGATCCACATCGCCGGCAGCACGCGGACGTCGGACTGGTTTTCGAGCGTGAGGCGCAACGGGCCCGGACGTAGTTCGGTCGTTCCGGTCGGCGCGTGCAGCTTGTTGAACACGATGGAGAGCTGCTGCCGTTCCCGCGTGGGCTCGCCGCTGATGGCGAGGAATTGCGCCGAGTGGGTGACCGGTTCGAATACGATGACGAACTGGTTCGGCAGTTGCAGCGACAACACCGCCTTCTCGCCGGCCGGTATTTCGATGGCTTCCAGCGTCGCTTCATCCCTGAGGCGGAAGAAGTCATCTTGATTGAGGTCAATTCCCGAGCTCCAGAAAATCTGCCGGACATATTCCCAGAGCGGAAGCGTATTCGGATCGTGTGCCGCGATGCGCCGCACCCGGGAGCTGACCGTGAAGGCGACCTCAACCATCTCGTCGACCGAGGCCTCATAACCCGCGGCGCAAAGCGCGCAATTGTAGTCGTCATGGCGCAGCGATTTCAGGGTGGTGTGGGCGTCGAGCACGCCGCTGCAGCCGGGGCACAACACATTCCATGACAGATCGAACAACCCGAGCCGCGAGGCATGGAGAAAGCCGGAGATCACCCGCTCCTCGTCGAGCCCGGTCCGCGCCGAAAAATCCAGCAGATTGATCCGGTTCAGTTCGCGATCGGTACCCTTGTCGATCAGCCGCTCGATGGCTTCCGCCACCTGCGGGTCGGTGGTTTGTCTCAGCACTGCATAGAGGGCGGCGGTCTCAGTCATGGCATCAACCCAGAATAATCGCGCATCTCAGCGCCGCGCGATACGGAACATCGGCGAGCGATCCGGCTGCGTCGTTACCACGCCGACCGGCATCACCGGCTCCTTGTCGATGAGCTCGACGCGGAACGCGCCGATGATCTTCGCCAGCGCCAGCACAGACTCGACCAGCGCGAAATGCGCGCCGACGCAGATGCGCGGGCCGACGCCGAACGGCAGATAAGCGAAGCGCTCGGGCGGCGGCGCGCCCGGCATGAACCGATGCGGCATGAAGGCGTTCGGATCCTGCCACATTTTTTCGTGACGATGCAGCAGCCATGGCGAGATCAGAACGATGTCGCCCCTGGAAACCGCCATGCCGGCAATGGTATCCGCGCCAGCGGCGGCGCGCGCGATCAGAAACGCCGGCGGATACAGCCGCATGGTCTCGTCGATCACGGCGCGGGTGAACTTCAGCCGCTCGACGTCGAGCGCGCCGTTCACGGCCGCAGCTTGCACTTCCGCCGCCAGTTCTTCCTGCGTCGCCGGATCGAGCGCCAGCAGGTACAGCGCCCAGAACAATACGATCGCGGTGGTCTCGTGGCCGGCGAGGATCATGGTCGCGACTTCGTCGCCGAGCTGTTGGTCGGAAAACGCAGCGCCGGTTTCGGGATCGCGCGCGGCGCCCATCAGGTCGAACAGGTCGCGCGGCGGCGCGTCCGCATTCTTGCCGGCGGCGCGGCGCTCCTCCATCAGCATCGCCACGAAACGGGTCCAGCGCTTGCGGAAGAACCTGCGCGAAATATCCTGCGGGCTCGGCCAGTTCAGCGGCAACACCAGATCGAGCACATGCGGCCGCGCCAGCCGCGTGCCGTATTCCATGACGAAATCGCGCAACGCCGCACCATGGCGATCCATCCCGAACGAGAACATGGTGCGCCCGGCGATCTCCAGCGTCATCCGCTGCATCGCCTCGCGCAAATCGACTGGAGCGCCAACGGCGGCTTGCAGTTTTGCAATCGTGTCATCGGTCGCCGCGATCATGTGCGGGACCAGCGTATTGACCGCGCGCGGCGTAAACGCCGGCGCCAGCGTGCGGCGCTGATGCTTCCAGGTGCGGCCTTCGGCGATCAGCAGTCCGTCGCCGAGCATCGGCTTCAGCACACGGATCGCAGCCGGGGTGCGGACATAGTTTTCATAATTATCGACCAGCACATGCCGGATCGCGTCGGGCGCATTGACGATGAAGCTGTTGCGGCCGAAAAAGCGGGTCTGGATGACGTCCTCTTCGTAGGAACGCGGACCCCAGGTATCGATGGCGTTTTTTCGCATCGCCGCCATCCGCCGCAACAGGCCCATGGTCCGGCGCGGTGGGCTCGGTGGCACCAGCGGCGCGCGCGCAACCGGGAGGTCGTAGGCTTCGGCAATGCTCACGGATGGCCTCGCAGGTCGAATGGGCGGCCGGAATGGCGTCCGCATTCATATAGGCATAACAGAACCCGTCGCCAGCAGGCAGTTCGGGTCGACCCGGCCAGCAATCATGTCCGGCTTCGTGCTTTTCGGGGCGATAACGGTCCACAGCGCCTTCACAAACAGGCCTTGGCACTGGACAGCCATGGAGTTTCGCGGGCATCACTTGTGACGTTTTGAAGCAAGGTCCGCCACCACCGGCATCGATGGAACCGTCATGACTGAAATGCCGAAGCGATCGATGTTTTCCGCCGACGGCGTCGCGGCGCCGCTGCGGCATTCGGTATTCCGGCGGATCTGGCTCGCCAGCCTGCTCTCCAATCTCGGCCTCCTGATCCAGGGCGTCGGCGCTGCATGGGCGATGACGCAGATGGCATCGTCGGCCGACAAGGTCGCGCTGGTGCAGACCGCCTTGATGCTGCCGATCATGCTGATCTCGATGCCGGCCGGCGCCGTCGCCGACATGTACGACCGTCGTATCGTGGCGCTGGTGTCGCTGTCGATTTCGCTCATCGGCGCGACCGCGCTGACGGTGCTGGCCTGGCTCGGCCTGGTCACGCCGAATATTCTGCTGGCGTTCTGCTTCATCGTCGGCTGCGGCATGGCGCTGTTCGGTCCGGCCTGGCAGGCTTCGGTCAGCGAACAGGTGCCCGCGGAGACGCTGCCGTCCGCGGTGGCGCTGAACGGCATCAGCTACAACATCGCGCGAAGTTTCGGGCCGGCGATCGGCGGCATCGTGGTTGCGACCGCCGGCGCGGTCGCCGCCTTCGCATGTAATGCCGTGCTCTACATTCCGCTGCTCGTGGTGCTGTTCCTGTGGCGCCGCGCCAGCGAACCCTCGCGACTGCCGCGTGAAAAGCTTAGCCGCGCCATCGTCTCGGGCGTGCGCTATATCGCCAACTCGCCGTCGATCCGCATCGTGCTGACGCGCACGCTGGTCACCGGCATCGCCGGCGGTTCGGTGTCGGCGCTGATGCCGCTGGTGGCGCGCGACCTGCTGCATGGCGGCGCGCAAACCTACGGCATCATGCTTGGCGCATTCGGGATGGGCGCCGTGATCGGCGCGCTCAATATCGCCGAGGTGCGCAAGCGATTGAGCGGCGAGGCCTCGGTACGCACCTGCGCGATCACCATGGGGCTCGCGATTGCCGTGATCGCGATCAGCAAGGAGCCGGTGATTACCGCGGCCGCGCTGGTGCTGGCAGGATCGGTATGGATGCTCGCGGTCGCGCTGTTCAACATCGGCGTGCAGTTATCAGCGCCGCGCTGGGTCGCGGGCCGTTCGCTGGCGGCATTCCAGGCCGCGATTGCCGGCGGCATCGCGATCGGGAGCTGGGGCTGGGGCCATCTCACCGATATCGTCGGCGTCGAGATGGCGCTGCTCGTCTCGGCGGCTGCGATGTTTTGTTCGCCGCTGCTTGGACTGTGGCTGGAGATGCCGCCAATCGGCGGGCGCAACGAGGCCGCCGATTTACTCGCCGATCCCGAGGTCAAACTCTCGCTCACCGGCCGCAGCGGACCGCTGGTGGTGGAGATCGAATATCGCGTCGAACAAGGCAGCGCCCGCGTTTTTCACGGCCTGATGCAGGAAGTGCAGCTCTCGCGCCAGCGCAACGGCGCCTATGGCTGGTCGATCGCGCGCGACATCGCCGATCCCGAACTATGGACCGAGCGCTATCACTGCCCGACCTGGCTGGATTATCTGCGCCAGCGCAACCGCTCGACCCAGTCGGAGCGCGAGCTACATCTGCGCGCGATAGCTTTCCACATCGGCATCGAGCCGATACGCGTCCGCCGCATGCTGGAGCGGCCGTTCGGATCGGTGCGCTGGAAGGAAGACACCCCCGACCGCGCATCGGATGAAGTGCTGCCCGCGGCAACGCCGGCGGGGAGCAGTACGTAGTTCGGCGCGAGATTTTTTCGCGACTGTCATTCCGGGGCGCGCGGAGCGCGAACCCGGAATCCATAACCACGATCGGAGGTTATGGATTCCGGGCCTGCGCCAAGTGGCGCATCCCGGAATGACGAAAGTTGGTTACTGCCCGTGATCGGTCAAAACCTTCGCGCAGGTCTTGCTCAACCGCGCGCGGTTTTGCTTGAGACATCCCAGAATGACCATGTCGCCCTGATCCATCAGAGCCCGGCAAAACCGCGAGACATCCCGCGCGCAGCCCGGGTCCGGCCGTCCGCTCTGCGCGGAAGCCGCGGTGGCGATCAGAAGAAAGGGAACGGCGAGCAAAAATCTGGTCATCGTGGTTGCCTTCATACTATCAAACGAACGCGATCAAAGGCTGGTGCCGCGAGAGGGATTCGACCCCCATTACGACGCGAATTCGCCGATCCCTGGGGGTTACGCCGAGATGTTCTAATGCCCGCTGATCGCCGTCGCAATGGCTTTCGCGCAAGCGCATGGCACGCGTTGTTGTACTATCATGGCGCCTGGATCCGTTCGGCGAAGGTCTTTACCGCGTCGTTGAAGACGTCGGGATCGTCCCACATGGAAACGTGTCCGCCCCGCAATTCGACAGGGCCTTGCACCGGACCGGTAATGGCCGCTTTGATGGTGGAGCCGAGCGAAGGCGACACGATGGTGTCCTTGTTCCCCCATAAAATCAGCGTTTCTGCGCTGATGGATCGGAGCTCGGACATAATCGGGCGGGACAACAGGACTCGCGCCACCCGCAGGATGGTGGCGGGCCCTGCAACCCATGCGCCTTTGACAAGCGTTGGAACAAAGTCGAGCGAGAGTTGCGGTGACGCCTGCAGCAGGCCGAGCGCAAGGCGCGAGCCCGGATAATCAGGAGGAAAGATTGCCGAATCGACCAGAACGAGGCCGGCGGTCAACGCAGGAGACCGGACGGTCAATAGTGCTGAAAGATAGCCGCCGAGCGAATGACCCACCATGATGGCGCGCCGCACTCCGATCGCAGCAAGCCAATCCGCAAGCACCTTGAGCTCATAGTCGACCGAAAATTCTCCGTTGGCGGGCGATTGCCCGAAACCGGGCAAGTCCAGGGCATAGACCTCGTTCGATTGGCTCAAAAATTCCAGATTTTTGCGCCACCAGGTTGTCGCACCCGAAAGCCCGTGCACAAGCACGATCGGCAGATCGCCGGCCCTGGCGGGCTTGCCGGCCCGTACATAGTGAACAAGCTGGCCTCCAAGCTGGATCTGGTCCGATACGATCGTCATGCAAAATGCTCCCGGAAATATCTGTGCCTCGCCACTTCGTCGCGCCCCGGAATGGCGACGGATAATTACTGCCCGCGGTCCGTCAAACCTTCGCGCAGGTCTTGCTCAGCCTCGCGCGGTTTTGATTGAGACATCCCAGAATGACCATGGTCATCTTGTCATGCCTCTGGTCCATTCAAAGAACAGGCGTTCGTCATTCATCATCCACTTATAGACCAGCCACGGGAGTTTTTCATGCCCGATATTATCGACGTATCCTTCACCTGCGGAGGCTCCGCCGGGTTCCTGGCGGGCGCCGGCGTCCAGACCATCATCCGCTATTATTCCCGCGACACCGGAATTCCGGAAAAGCGGCTGACACGAAAAGAGGCGACGCAATTCGCCGCCGCGGGCGTCCGGCTCGGCATTGTCCATGAAGCCAAGCATGGCAACAAGATTAGCGCGTTCAGCCAGGCGCTGGGCGAGTTGGACGGAGCCTATGCCCGCGAATACGGGACCAAAACCATCCTGCAGCCGGCGAATTCCGCGATCTATTTCGGCGTGGATTTCGACGCGTCGAACAGCGAGGTTCAAAATTCGATCATTCCGTATTTCAAGGGCGTGGCGACCGCGTTCGCCGCGGCGAATACAAACTCGATTTATCGCGTCGGCGTCTATGGCAGCGGCCGAACCTGCGGGGCCTTGTTGCAGGCGAACCTTGCGGAGTTCGCCTGGCTCGCGCAGTCGAAAGGCTGGGCGGACTACAAGGCGTTCAAGGATGCGAAGAAATGGTCGCTGCTGCAGGCGATGCCGGACAAGGTCGGCGAGATCGAATGCGATCCGGACACCAGCAACGGCGAGTTCGGCGATTTCTTCCTGAGCGCCGCGCCGACGCCCGATGCCGTTGCCACCGCGGAATCCGAAATGACGGTAACCGCCCGCCCTGGACTTCGGCTGCGCGCGGGCCCCGGAACGGATTTCGACGTGATCCAGATGGTCCCGTTCGGCACCAAACTGTTCACGCTGAAGACCGTCGGCGACTGGACCATGGTCGACCTCGGCGGCGACGGCGCCTCGGACGGGTTTGTCAGCACGCATTTTCTGAGCTGATGGGGGGAGCGATTTCGCTTGAGGTTGCACCAGCCATCAGGCTGGTGCCGCAAACAGGACTCGAACCTGTGACCCCGTCATTACGAATGACGTGCTCTACCAACTGAGCTATTGCGGCGGACCATGCGGCGCGGCCGGCGAGGGCCGGAAACGCTTGCGCATCTGATATCGGGCAGCGCGCGGCTTTGCAAGAACCCGAGGGGTTGGACGCGTCCGGAAAGTGGGCGGATTCGGCTGCAAAACCCGCGGGATCGGCCGATAAACTCGCTCACCCGCCCCATCTCGACAGGAAGCCGCGCCAGCCGCCGGCCTGGGCCTGCGCGGGATCGGCTTGCTCGGCGAATTCATCGCTTACGGGTTCGTCGTCGACCCCGGGATCGTCGGGCGCCCGCACGATAGGAATGACAGGGGGAATCGCCGATGCGCCGCTCCTGGCGGTGTCCTGCCGCGACCGAAAGAGGGGCGGCGGCGTGGTGACCGCTGCGGGTTCCTGCGGAGGTGATGGCGGCGGAGCGTGATCCGGTTCGGCACTTGCCGGTGAATTGTCCTGCGCCGCTGGCGGCACGGGTTCAATCGGAACAGCGGGCGGCACAGGCTCACCCGCCACCGCGCGCGGCAGTTCACGCCGCGGCGGCGCCAGCATCGCTTCCTCGAACGGCGATGCCTCGACGGTGACATTCCTGTCTGAAGGCAACGCCGCCAGCGGCGTCTGCCACTGGAACGCATCGAGCCTTCCGGTGACCGGCGACACCGGGCGCCAGCGATCCGACACATAACCGTCCGCGGTCCACACCGGATCGTGCCGGGCGCGCACCGCGCGCAGCATCCACGCCCGCGCGCGGCCAGAGTCGCCGTGTTCGCTGCGCTCAAGCTCCGCCATCAGCATCGCGACGCGCTGGGTCGGTGCCGCGATGAACGGCGCGAGAGCCTCGCGCGCGCGTAAAAATTCGGTTGCGTCGATGGCGGCGCGGGCAATCGCCAGCGCGCTTTCGATATGGCCCGGCGCTTTTTCGGCCAAAGTTTCGATCCGCACCAGCCGCTGCCGCGCGGAATCGCCGAGTTTGACGTGCGCGTAAGCGTCCGCGAGATCGGGATGCGGCTGCGCCAGCCAGGCCGTCTCCACCAGCCGCATCGAACGCCGGATCTGGTGCGCCTCGCTCTGATACTTGCTGGCCAGCACCGCCGCCGGCACTAGCGTCGGCGCGAGCTTCACCGCTTCCATGATGGTCTCGCGCGACAGATCGCGGTCGAGATTTTCCAGTTCCAGCGCGCGCGCCGTCAGCAGCACGCCGCGCTGGCGCCGGTACGTCGCCTTGTCGATCAATCCCGAGGCGAGATTGTTGTCGAGGATCTTAAGCGCCCCGGTCCAGTCACCCTTGGCGCAGCGAAATCCGAGCACGGCATGCGACGCCCAGGTCGATCCCGGCGACAGTTTCAGCGCCTCCTCGGCGATGGTCACGGCGGCGTGCGGATCGTCGGCGCGCTGCGCTTCGACGAACAGCCCGCGCAGGCCCAGCAGCCGCGTGTCCTCGCGCTCGGCCATGGCGCGGAACGCGCGCTGCGCGCCCTCGCGGTCGCCGTCGAGCTGCGCCGACTGCGCATGCAGCAACAGCGCCAGCGGATCGTGCGCGGCATGGCGCTTTGCGACATTGGCATGCGCGCGGGCGGCAGAGGAATCGCCGTGGCCGATTGCGAGCAATCCGTGGGTGATGGCGTGCCGTCCGCGGGCGTGACGCCGTTCGTGGCGCGCACGCCGCACCCGTTCCGGCGTGCGCCAGAGCCCGCGCAGGATCGACCATGCCAGCACGGCGGCGACGACGATCACGCCGAGGGAGAACACGAACTCCGGCAGCGATCTTTCGATGCGCCAGCCGTCCCCCGACAGCACGACGTTGCCGCTCTGTTCGGCGACCCACGCCGCACCCGCCGCCGCCAGCGCGATCAGCACAAGAAACAGAATGATACGAATCATCGAAAAGCCTACTGTGCAGGTTTGCTGATTGCCGCCATCGCGTCGGCTGCGAATTGACGGGAGGCGGCCAATGCCGCGTCGCGCGCATCGGCCTTGTCGATCCAGGCCTGCGCCGCCGCGCGATCGGCGGGTGCGAGCGTCTTCAACTCGCGCCGCGCCTCGGCGATATCGTTGCGCACTGCCGCCGCGGTGACCCGCGCGACGATGGCGCTGCGATCGTTGCCCGTAATGGCATCGGTGCGCTCGATGCGCACCAGCCGCGCGGCGCCGGCCTGCAGCCGATCGACGATGCCGGAGCCGGTGGTGGAATTTTCCGGCGCCGGCGACAATTTCGGCAGCAGCGCCAGCAGTTCGCGGTTGAGCACGTTAGTGCTTGGCACGCCGGTGGCTGCGAAGACGTCGAGCGGCTTCAGCGCCTCGGCATTGCCGGCAAGCGGCCTGGCCGCCGCCAGCAACGCGGCATAGGGCTCGCCTGATCGTACCGACACATCGAGCAGGGACGCGGCCACCACGCGCCGTAGCGGCACATCGTCCGCGGGCGCGGCATTGCGTTGCGCGGTCTCGGCGGAAAGCGTCTTGGCGGCGCGTTCGATCTGGGCGAGACGCTCGTTGATGGCGGAGAGGTCCGGCGGCGGAGGCGCTTCGCGCGGCGCCGATTTAACGGCCTCGACGCTCGACGTGAGTTGCTGCGACCGGGCGGCCGCGGCCGCCTGTTCGTCGCGCAGCGCCGCCACCGATTTCTCCAGCGCGCCGACCTGCGCCGCCAGCGCCGGATCGGGAACAGCAGGAGCAGCGGCTACGGGAACCGCGGCTTTCGATTCGACACTGGCGACCCGCGCGGCGAGCGCGTCGAGCGCCGCATTGTCGATCTGCGGAGCGGCGGCTACGGGTGCGGCCAGTTTCGATTCGATGCCGGCGATCCGCGCGGTCAACGCGGCGACGGCCGCGCTGCTGACCTGCGGAGGCGGCGGCGTAGCTCCCGGCCAACTCGTGGTCCAGATGACGAACGCGGCTGCGCCTACGCCAAAAATGACGGCGATCATCGCAGCCGAAACGACCGTCTGCGACAACCACGGCGTCGGCGGCGCCCGGCCAGGCGCGTCCCCGGCGTTTTCGGATGCCGCATTCTGGGTCTCATCCGAGATTTCGATGGCGTCGAGGTCGAGCGTCGGGCCTGGGCGTTTCGGCCTGCCCGAATCCGGCAACGGATCTGTGTTTTCGGGCTTGTCGTCAACCATCGTCAAAGTTCCTTAATCGTGTCGCGCCGGAAACACTCTTTAGCAGAATCGACGCGCGATCTCCTACCGGGATAACGCAGCCAGCGCACGGTCGAGCGCCTCAAACAAGCCATTTTCATCCGGTGACCGCGCAACCAGCACCTGCGTGGCGCCGCCATCGCGAACGATCGATGCCACCGCATCGGAAATGCAGCATTGCGGGATCGCCAGCGCCGAGATTTCGACGCCGGCGGCCTGCACCGCGTCCAGGAAAGCGCGCGCGCTGCGCCGCGAATAATGCAGCACCGCCTCGATCCGGTTCACCACGAAGGCGTCGCAGACCTCCGGCGGTAGGTTGGCGACCGGGATCATCCGGTAGGTGGTATGGGTCACGACGCTGAACCCGCGCTCGCCCAACTCGCCCGCGAGATCGCCGGCGAGGTCGGCGCCGGCGAGGTAAAGCAGCGTGCTGGCTTTCTTCAGCGTCTTGGCGCGCGCACCCGCGACGATCAGGTCGCGCAGCGCCGCGGCATTGCCCTCGGCGACGGTGACATCGCGAAATCCGGCGCGCCGGGCGGCTTCCGCGGTGCGTTCTCCCACCGCGAGCAACGGCAGCGCCAGCAGCCGGCCGGCAAGATGAGCTTCAATGGCGCGGATGGCGTTGGCGCTGGTAACGATGACGGCGCCGTAGCGCGCGTCGGCATCGTCGTGGAATGCGACCGGCTCGAACCGCAGCATCGGCGCCGGGAATACCTCGAAGCCTCTGGCGCGCAATGCCGCAGCCGTAGCGTCGTTATCGGGTTGCGGGCGCGTCACGAGAATGGCCACGCTCTACACTCCCGCCAACAGGATTTCTGCCTCAACGGAAGATTGCACGTCATGGCCTCACAATGATACGCCAGTGGCCAAGCAAAACGCTGGTTTACCCGGCAACGCAAGGGCTCAAATTGACTAACTACACGGTGACGCTGGGACCGACGCTGGTTCTCGGGATCGAAACCACCTGTGATGAAACCGCGGCGGCCGTGGTCGAGCGGCAAGTCGACGGGGCGGGGCGGATCCTTTCCAATATCGTACGCTCGCAGAACGAGGAACACGCCCCGTTCGGCGGCGTGGTGCCGGAGATCGCTGCGCGCGCGCATGTCGATGCGCTCGACGGCATCGTCGCCCGTGCGATGAAGGAAGCCGGCGTCGGCTTTGCGGAGCTCTCCGGCGTTGCCGCCGCCGCGGGCCCCGGCCTGATCGGCGGCGTCATTGTCGGGCTGACCACCGCGAAAGCGATCGCGATGGTGCATGACACGCCGCTGATCGCCGTCAATCATCTCGAAGCCCACGCGCTGACGCCGCGGCTGACCTGCGCGCTGGCATTTCCCTATTGCCTGTTTCTCGCCTCCGGCGGCCACACCCAGATCGTCGCCGTGCTCGGCGTTGGCAATTATGTGCGGCTCGGCACCACCCTCGATGACGCCATGGGCGAAGCCTTCGACAAGGTCGCGAAGATGCTGGGACTGCCGTATCCGGGCGGGCCTGAGGTCGAGCGCGCCGCTGCCGGCGGCGATGCAAAACGGTTTGCGTTTCCGCGGCCGATGCTGGGACGCGACGACGCGAATTTTTCGCTGTCCGGATTGAAGACCGCGGTGCGCAACGAAGCGAGCCGGCTGACGCCGCTGGAGCCGCAGGACATCAGCGATCTCTGCGCGGGCTTTCAGGCCGCGGTGCTGGAATCCACCGCGGATCGCTTGAGCGTCGGACTGAAATTGTTTCAGGAACGTTTTGGCCCGCCGCGCGCGCTGGTCGCGGCCGGCGGCGTCGCGGCCAACCAGGCGATACGCGGCGCACTGCAGGCGGTTGCCGCGAACGCGCAGACCACGCTGATCATCCCGCCGCCGGCCTTGTGTACCGACAACGGCGCAATGATCGCATGGGCTGGCGCGGAACGGCTGGCGGCGGGGATGACCGACACCATGGACGCCGCTCCCCGCGCGCGCTGGCTGCTCGACGCCAATGCCGCGACACCGAAGGAATTCGCCAACACCCGCGCGAAGCTTTAGCGAGGCGGAAGCGCGATGCCGTCTTACAATTCCGTTGCAGTGATCGGCGCCGGTGCATGGGGCACCGCGCTGGCCGGCGTTGCCGCGCGAGCGGGACGCGAGGTCGTTCTCTATGCGCGCAATGCCGCGGCCGCCGCACAGATGACGGTGATACGAGAGAATCCCCGATTGCCCGGTGTAAAACTTGATGCGCGTATCGGCGCGACGTCGGATATTGCCGCCGCTGCGCGCGCGGACATCATCCTGCTCGCCGTGCCGGCGCAGAATTTGCGCGTGGCTCTCAAAGCACTCGCGCCTCATCTCGCCGCCGCGACGCCCGTGATCGCCTGCGCCAAGGGCATCGAGCGCGGCACCCACAAATTCATGACCGAAGTGATCGCCGAGACCGCGCCCGGCGCGATACCTGCGATCCTGTCCGGGCCGAGCTTTGCGAATGACGTGGCGCGCAGGCTGCCGACCGCGGTGACGCTGGCGGCGAAAGACGAAGCGCTCGCAAGCGCGCTGGTGCAGGCATTGGGCTCTTCGACCTTCCGGCCCTATCACACCACCGATGTGCGCGGCGTCGAAATCGGCGGCGCTGCGAAAAACGTGCTCGCCATCGCGGCAGGAATTGTCGTTGGCAAGCAATTAGGGGCGTCGGCGCTGGCCGCATTGACCACGCGCGGCTTCAGCGAACTGGTGCGGCTCGGCCGCGCCTGCGGCGCGCGCAGCGAAACCATGTCCGGCCTGTCAGGCTTGGGCGATCTGATCCTCACCTGCTCAAGCCCGCAATCGCGCAATCTTTCGCTCGGAATCGCGCTCGGGCGCGGCGAAAAGCCGCCGCGCGACCAGCTCGCCGAGGGCGAATTCACCGCACCGGTGCTGATCGAACTCGCCGCTTCAAAAAATGTCGAGTTGCCGGTATCGAATGCTGTCGCAGCAATTTTAAGCGGCGCAACGACGATCGATGCGGCGATCGAAAATTTGCTGACGCGGCCGTTCAAGGCGGAGGGATAACCTCAGTCCGTCATGCCCGCGCTTGTCGCGGGCATCCACGTCTTGTTAGAAAAGATAAAAGGGAAGACGTGGATGGCCGGAACAAGTCCGGCCATGACGAGCGGATGGTGGGCGTCATGAACTACTGGCTGGTGAAATCGGAACCGTCGAGCTGGTCGTGGGACCAGCAGGTCGCGAAGGGCGCCAAGGGCGAGGCCTGGACCGGCGTGCGCAATTTCACCGCGCGGCAGAATCTCGTGAAGATGAAGAAGGGCGACCGCGCGTTCTTCTATCACTCCAACGAAGGCAAGGACATCGTCGGGATCGCGGAGATCATCAAAGAGGCCTATCCCGATCCCAGCGACAAGACCGGAAGATTCGTTTGCGTCGATCTGAAAGCGGACAAGCCGCTGAAGACGCCGGTGACCATGGCCGCCATCAAGGCCGACAAGCGGCTGGCCGACATGGCGCTGGTGAAATATTCGCGGCTATCGGTGCAGCCGGTGACGGCGGAGGAATGGAAGATCGTCTGCAAGATGGGCGGGCTGTGAACGGCCGTAGCCGCCTATTCAAAGCTGTCGTCGCCCGGCTTGACCGGGCGATCCAGTACGCGGCGGCCTTCGTGTTCATCATCGGCGACTGCGTATACTGGGTCGCCCGGTCAAGCCGGGCGATGACAGCTGATCAAGCCGCCGCGGTCGCGACCACCTGCGCCAAGAGCTGCTCGCGCTTCGACTGCGAGCGATAGCCTTTCATCGTCGCGGCAAATCGCTCAAGGATGCCGTCCTCGAAGGCGGTGACGATGGTGTCGTGCACGTAGCTCTTGCGGCAGATCGCCGGCGTGTTGGACAGCTCATCCGCGGCGGCGCGGACGGCCTCCAATACCTGTTTACGCCGCCCGCGGGCGCTGGCGGCCGGCGAAATCCGTGACAGCGATTCCAGCACCACGGCCGACGCCATCAACGTACGGAAATCCTTCAGCGAAATCTTGATGCCCGCGATCTCGCGCAGAAATTCGTTGACCTGGGTGGCGTTGACCACGCGGATGTTGCCGCCATTGTCCTTGTACTGGAACATCCGCTTGCCCGGCAGGCCGCGCAGAATGCCGATGGCGCGCACCAGCTTCGCCGCGTCGCATTCCTTGCGCACGGCTTTGCCGCCCTTGGCCTTGAAGGTGAGGACGATACAGTCGTCCTCGACGGTGACGTTGGATTTCAGCAGCGTGCTCGCGCCACGGGTCCCGCTGAGCCGCGCATAGGATTCGCTGCCCGGACGGATCGCAGTGCGCGCGATCAGTTCGATCACGGCGGCAAGCGCGAATTCGCGGGTCGGCAGTTCGCCCGACAGATGCGCCGAGACGTTGCGGCGGATTTTCGGCAGCGCGGCGACCAGCCGTGCAAGGCGGTGCGCCTTGCGCTGCTCGCGCACCTTCTCCCAGTCGGCGTGATAGCGATATTGCAGGCGCCCGGCGGCATCGCGGCCGACCGCCTGCAGATGCGACGCCGGATCCGGCGCGTAGCGGACCTCTTCATAGGCCGGCGGCACTGCCATGGAATTGAGACGCTTGATGGTGCCGGTATGGCGGATCGGCGTTCCGTTGGCGCGAACGAACGAGTAGGTTTTGCCGCGCTTGATGCGGCGGATGGTCAGTTCGTTCTGGTCGCCGAGCTTGAGGCCAAGCTCTTGGGCCAGCGATTCCACCGTCGTCGGAAAGTTTTGCACCACGACAGGTGCGGGATCGGCGGAAGCGGGCGGCGGAGCCTCGAAATTCAGCTGATCCATCATGACTTTAAACGCCTCGACTTAGGCCTGTCTTCGCTAATGCTGTTGTTTGTTCTTTGGTTCCGGCGGCGCCGCCGGCCACGAGGGGGCCATTTAGGGGGTAATGTTCGGCAATGCGAGTCCTACCTGACCAGCTTACGGTTACTGGATACCGCTACCGGCTGGGTTTGGCGCGGTAGGGATAATTTTCGGCCGCTCCAAACGCGATCGTGATCGCCGCCCGGGGCTCAAGGCGGGTCTTGGCGGGGCAAGCCGACCAAGGTCCTATGTGCTTCCTGCTTGTCCCGGCACCGCGCCACGACGCATAATCGCTGCAACAACAAGACGGTTTGCGGGCGTGCGTTGCCGCATGAGTGGAGGAATCAATGTCCGAGAAGATTTACGACGTATCCGCGGAATGGGCTGGTCGAGCCTGGGTGGACGGCGCCAAATACCGCGACATGTATGCGCGCTCGGTCAACGACCCCAACGGCTTCTGGGGCGAGGAGGCCGGGCGCATCGACTGGATCAAGCCGTTCAGCAAGGTCGAGAATTCATCCTTTGCGCCCGGCAACATCTCGATCAAATGGTTCGAGGACGGCGTCCTCAACGTCGCCTGGAATTGCATCGACCGCCACCTCGACACGCGCGGCGACCAGACCGCCATCATCTGGGAAGGCGACGACCCGTCGGAGTCGAAGCACATCAGCTATCGCCAGCTGCACGACGAGGTCTGCAAGTTCGCCAATATCCTGCGCACGCGCAACGTCGAAAAGGGCGACCGCGTTACCATCTATTTGCCGATGATTCCGGAAGCCGCCTATGCGATGCTGGCCTGCGCGCGGATCGGCGCCATTCATTCGGTGGTGTTCGGCGGCTTCTCGCCGGACAGCCTTGCGCAACGCATCACCGACTGCGCGTCGAAGATCGTGATCACCGCCGACGAAGGCCTGCGCGGCGGCAAGAAAGTGCCGCTGAAGGCCAATGTCGATGCGGCGATTGCCAAGAGCGGCGATGTCGACTGGGTGGTGGTGGTGAAGCGCACCGGCGGTTCTGTCGACATGAACCCCACGCGCGATCTCTGGTATCACGAAGCTGCCGAGATGGTGACGACGGAATGCCCGTGCGAGCCGATGAATGCCGAGGATCCGCTGTTCATCCTCTACACCTCAGGCTCGACCGGCCAGCCCAAGGGCGTGCTGCATACCTCAGCCGGCTACCTGATCTTCGCATCGATGACGCATCAATACGTGTTCGATTATCACGACGGCGACATCTACTGGTGCACCGCCGACGTCGGCTGGGTCACCGGCCACAGCTATATTCTCTACGGGCCGCTGGCGAACGGCGCGACCACGCTGATGTTCGAAGGCGTGCCTAATTATCCGGACAATTCGCGATTCTGGAACGTGGTCGACAAGCACAAGGTCAATATTTTCTACACCGCGCCGACCGCGATCCGCGCGCTGATGCAGGCCGGCGACGATCCAGTCAAGAAGACCTCGCGGCAGTCGCTGCGGCTGCTTGGCTCGGTCGGCGAGCCGATCAATCCGGAAGCCTGGGAATGGTATCATCGCGTGATCGGCGACGAACGCTGCCCGATCGTCGATACCTGGTGGCAGACCGAAACCGGCGGCATCCTGATCACGCCGCTGCCCGGTGCTACCAAACTCAAGCCGGGCTCGGCGACGCAGCCGTTCTTCGGCGTGGTGCCGGAGATCGTCGATGCCGACGGCAAGGTGCTGGAGGGCGAGACTCAGGGCAACCTCTGCATCGCAAAATCCTGGCCGGGGCAGATGCGCACGGTCTATGGCGATCACGACCGCTTCGAGCAGACCTACTTCTCGACCTACAAGGGAAAATACTTCACCGGCGACGGCTGCCGCCGCGACGCCGACGGCTATTACTGGATCACCGGGCGGGTCGATGACGTGATCAACGTCTCCGGCCACCGCATGGGCACCGCGGAAGTCGAGAGCTCGCTGGTCGCCAATCCCGCGGTGTCGGAAGCCGCCGTGGTCGGCTATCCGCATGACATCAAGGGCCAGGGTATCTACGCTTACGTCACGCTGATGGCGGGTACCGAGCCGAGCGACGCGCTGCGCAAGGAACTGGTGGCGTGGGTGCGCAAGGACATCGGCCCGATCGCCTCGCCCGATCTGATCCAGTTCGCGCCCGGCCTGCCCAAAACTCGCTCCGGCAAGATCATGCGCCGCATCCTGCGCAAGATCGCCGAGGACGAGCCGGGCAGCCTCGGCGACACCTCGACGCTGGCCGATCCTGCGGTAGTGGACGATCTGGTCGAGAACAGGCAGAACAAGACCAAGAGCGCTTGAGGGACCGGCTGCGCGCCCGCAACAACGGAACCTGGCGCGCCCAGCTTCGCAATCCGGCCGACTAGGCGCCGCGCCGTTTTTTCGCGGCCTTGGCTTTTTTTGCGGCCTTCTTCTTCAAAGTCTTCTTTGAAGATTTCTTTTTGGCCGTCTTCCTTTTCGATGCCTTCTTCGTTGAGGTCTTCTTCTTTTTTGTGGAGACGACCGAGAGCTTCGCGGCGGCCGCCGCCTTCAGGGCCTGCGCAACAGCCTTTGCGGCATTTATCCGGCCGAAACCGAAATCGTTGCTGTGGCCCTTGGCGTCGTAGGAGTTCGCCGGACCGATCTTGTCCGCCGTCTGTTCCAGGATCGCGCGGACCTCATCCCGGCTGAGCGCTGAATTCGCCGCCAACATCAGGGCCGCGACGCCCGCCGTGAGCGGCGTCGCCGAGGAGGTGCCGCCGAAGCTGTTGGTATTCAATCCATCGGCGCCGCCGGCAGCGGCGGTGCCGATGTTGAAGCCACGACCAGCGCCGCTGACGTCGGTCGTGAAAATCCCTTTGGCGCCGCCGCTTGACGGCGCCACCACGGATACCTGGGGACCACGGTTGGAATAGTCGGCCAGTTTCTCGGCGTCGGTCGACGCTCCGACCGCAATCGAGAAGGTTGATTTTGCCGGAGAGCCGACCGGCCCGGCGGCATTGCCGGTCGCACAAAAGATTGCGCATCCCTTACCGCCGCGACCGGCTCCCGCTTCCTGCAGCGCAAACTCGATATCGGGTGACGCGGGGCCCGACCACGAGCACGACAGGATATCGGCGAACCGCGATGCATAGCGGATCGCGTTGGCAACGCGGGATTCGGTTGCCAGATCGTCCGCATGGAATATCTTGACCGGAAGTATCCGCGCGTTGGGCGCAATGCCGAAGACAGCGCCAGTCCCTGCGGCGGCGATCACGCCGGCGCAGCAGGTGCCGTGGATGTCGTTGCCCGCCATCTGATCGAAAGGCGCGCGGAACAGCTTTGGCCGGGGATCGAAGTGATCCGGCGCGGTATCGTCGACAAAGAAGTCGCGTCCAAGGAGATCGCGCGGTTCGCTCGGGTCCGGATTGTGCTTGATGTTCCGCTTCAAGTTCGGATGGTCGACGTCAACCCCGTCGTCCAGCACGGCGACAACGATCCCGTCACCCTGCGTTGTAGCCCAGGCCTTTCGGGCCTCGACGATCGAGAGATGCCATTGCGCCCTGACCGGCGTCGGCACCACTAGGCTGCGCTTGAATTCCGAAACGAAGTTCGGAAACGCAAACACTACATCATCGGTTTCGGTGAGCTCATTGGCGAGTTCGACCATCCGCTCCGCGATATATTTGCGGTTCGGATCGTAGGCTACCAGCTGATCCTCATGGTAGTTGTTGCGCTCGCGTACCGCGAGCCCGAACTTGCCGAGCACGGCCTTGCGCCGCGTCTGCGGGGTATTCGCTGCGAAGCGCAGCACGACTTCGCGATAGACCACCCGCAAAGCCCCTGATTTATCGCGAAACACTGCAGTTTCGACCTTGTCGGCTGCAGCCTCGGCACGTTCGGCCGGCGAAGCATATGGCGAGACCGCCTTCTGAAACGTCTGCGCCGTCACGCGGTTTGCAACGACTGCGGCACGGCTGGTCGCAGCCCGCGCGACAGCGGATTTCGGTCGCATTGCGCCGGTAAGCGCGAAGGTTCTGACTCCAAGTGCTACGTGCGACTCGAGCGGCACCGGATCGAGCTCAAGCCAATCGTCTTTACCAAACCGCAATTTCATGAAAAATCCCTCCGTAGTCAGGCAATGAAGGGAATAATATATCTCAACTTAAAAGTGTCACGCTTTTTCTTCTCGCCGGAAGGCGGCGCGAACATCGGGCCACGCGGCCATGACCGTGCTGTCCTTTTTCAATTCGGCTGCGACGTCCGGGAAATACCGCATGTCGTCCGTGCGCACGGCGAATTCGGCCTGCTGCGGTGACCACTTGTTGCGCTGCGCGAGTTCGACCTTGTGCCGTTTGGCAAATTTGGTGAGCACACTGTCTGACGGCGGCTGTTTGAACCGCACTTGCATGCGGCCGGTAGGAAGCAGCCGGTTACCATCATCGTCGGCGAGCATCGGAGCAACGACGCCTTCCGTTCCGATAACCTTGTTGATGCGCTCGGAAAATTTGCGGAGATTGCCGCTGGTTTCGACCACGTGGGTCAACGGCGAATCGGACACCTGTGCAAGCTTGCCGTCTGTCGCCTTTGACAGACGCTCCTGCGTTTCCTTCGACAGCGATCCGATGATAACGACCCCGCCGGCTGGAGTGCGCGTGTCTTCGGTAGCCATGAGACTTCCCTCTGGTTTCCAGGCAATATAGCACAATACAGCGTCTATATAGTCCCGCGACGCGCCTACGCCACGGAGCACGGACTATATGTTCGCCCCCCCGATCCGGTTTGCACCGGCCAAACCGCGCTTCGCCAAGATCATGCACCGCCTCCGGGTCGACGATTGCTTCAAGAACCGGTAAAACAACACGGCGGCAGCTTGAGCCGGCCGCCGGAGGTATCCATGCGAACGCGTCTTTGTCGCTTCACAATTGCGATGCTCCTTATCGGTTGCGGCGTGGCGCTCGGCTCAGCTCGCGCCGCAGCGGCCAATCTCGACGAAGCCTGTGGTGGCAAGGACGCCATCACCTGCAATTCGGCGCTGTGGTGCCAGAAGGCCGAGGGTCAATGCGCCGCCGCCGACGCGCCGGGCAAGTGCGACAAGGCGCCGTCCTTCTGCATGCGCGTGTCGCGGCCGGTGTGCGGCTGTAACGGCAAGACCTACGCCAACGACTGCGAACGCCAGCGCGTCAAGGTGCAGCTCGACCATACCGGCGCCTGCAAGAAGGAAACGCCGCCGCCGGCTGCGCCGGCCAAAAAGCGAAAAAAGGGCGCTTGAGCTCACAGCGCCCGCGCTCGCACCTTCGGTCACGCCAGATAGGTGTCCCACAGCGCGTTGCGAAACCGCAGTTGCGGGTCGTAACGCCGCTTGGCCGCGATGAACTCGTCCAGGCGCGGGTAGGCGATCCGCATTTGCTCGCGCGTCGCATGCAAGCGATACGGCAGGTAATAGCTGCCGCCGAGCGCCGTGACGCGGTCGATCAGTTTCACCGTCATCGCCTGCATGTCCGCGTCGGCCTCCGTGGTCCGCTTTTGCACGAACAGCATCACGGCGGCGATCCGCGGCTGCGGCGCGTAAGCGAGTACGCTCGATGAATCGGCATCGACGTAGCGTAGCGTCACATTGAGCAGGTCCTGCCGGTGCGACGGAATAATCTCGCGGCAGGCGGCAAGGAAATCATTGAAGCGGCCCGGCGGCACAAAATATTCGTGCAGTATATCGGTCCGCGTTATATCGCGGTCCTCGAGTGCTGCGACCGGCGTGTCCAGCAGCGTATTGCGCGTGACCGCGACCCGGCCGAGCCGTGGCATCAGACGGGTCTCGGCCATCCAGCGCACCTGCTTGCCGCGTTCGGAGCCGGTCTGGGCCCGAAACACACCGCGCGACACCAGCGAATAGGCCGAGGATTTTTTCGACGGCGGCAGATGATCCGGCTGCCGCGGCGCTGGCGCATAGCCAACCAGCAACGCCTCCTGCAAAAACCCCTCGCGTGCCACTGACAGCCGGCCATACAGCATGCGCACCGATGGATCCCTGGCGCGCGCCACAAAGCGCTGTGCAAATGCGTCGGCCTTCACCAATTCCGATCGCGGCGCCAGCAGGCTGTTCGCGGTCATCGTAAGGTCAGCATCGATCACGATCCCGAACAGGCCATAACCGCCGACCACAAGCCGGAATAATTCGGCGTTCTCCGTTTTCGAGCAGGTCAGCACCGAACCATCGGCCAGCATGATGCGGAAGCGCTGCAATGTGCCGCCAAACGGGCCGAACGGCACCGGCCAGCCATGGGCGTTGACGCTCAGGGTGCCGCCGATGCTGAAATCGTGATTGGATTGCGTCACCGCCGGCGAAAATCCGATCGGATCGAGTACGCGGATCACGTCGCGCCAGCGTGCGCCGGCGCTGACGCGGTAGACCCGACCCGCCGTATCGGGCTCGATCGCCACCGCGGCGAACGACGCGGCGATGCCGTTGCGCGGCAGGCTTTGTCCACCCATGGAATGCCGCGCGCCACCAAACGCGACCGGCCGGCCCTCGGTTGTGGCCTCTCCCAGCGTTGCGCGTAATTCCTGCAGCAGCCTCGTCTCATCAGTCGATGTGAGAATGGCCTGCCTGTTGATCGGCGTGGCATTGAGCCGGCTCGCGTCGTCCAGCATGAAGGGCGCCGGGGGCGCGCGCCGGCGCGCCGCGTCGGCTTCGCGGGAAGAGAGCGGCAAGGCTGCGAGCGCAGCACTGCCTGCGAGAAATCGGCGGCGGGAAACGGCCATTGGACGGAGCGGGACTCACAGGGGAGGTCAAGGGTTAGTCCCGCCCCGGATGCTGAGGGTTCAGGCTCGATGGTTGCCGATCAACAATATTGTGACGGGGTTTATCCCTTCCCGGTCGCTTTCCCGGCGAGTGTTGTTTCCCGGTCATTTACTTTAATCCGAACATTTTCTTCTCTGGAGCACGGGATTGGTCCCCGGGGCGCTGGCGGAAACCTCTTGGTTAATGCACGCGGTTAAAAATGCGTGGGCATGGATCGTATGCCCGCGCTCCGCTGGCGCGCGTGGAATTGCCGCCCCAGTGGGCGGCCGAGGGAAACTGGAGAGTTCGATGTCGTTGAGGATTGCGGTGGCGCTGGCAGCCACGATCGGGGCCGGGGTGTTGAGCATCGGCGCGGCGCAGGCGCGCCCGGATGTGGTGGGTTTCCGGGGCGATTATTCGCCGGGGACCATTATCGTGAAAACCAACGAGCGCAGGCTTTATCTCGTGCTCGATCAGGGCCGCGCGGTGCGCTATCCGGTCGGCGTCGGCCGGGCCGGCAAGCAGTGGGCCGGCTCCACCCGTATCGACGGCAAATACACCAACCCGGCATGGTCGCCGCCCGCCGAAGTGAAGCGCGACAAGCCATCGATGCCGAGCGTGATTCCCGGCGGTTCGCCGCGCAACCCGATGGGCGTCGCCGCGATGACGCTGGCCGGCGGAGAATACGCCATCCACGGCACCAACATGCCGGGCTCGGTCGGCGGTTTCGTCTCGTATGGCTGCATCCGCATGCTGAACGCTGACATCACCGACCTCTATCAGCGCGTCTCGGTCGGCACGACCGTGGTGGTGGCGCGCTGATCGGCGGGCATCTGGATTTGAGAATGCAAAAGCCGCGCTCCAGCGCGGCTTTTTCGTATCCAAGTAGACTTTGGATGCCGATTCGTAAGTTTCGAATATCAAAACTGGGGGAAAAGCATAGTTATCCCCTCAACTTGGCCAATCGGGACTCCCAGTGGAGACGCCCTGGGGTTATGACTCGATCGATTCGAAAAGATGAAAGCGCCGTCCGGATGAAACGAAACGGCGCTCTCTGATAGGCGGATCAGTCTACGGGTTAGGATCGCAACCTGACCAACTCACGCGAAAGGCCGTTAAGCCGGTCCGGGAGGTGGTACATGTTAATAGCCTAACGTGTTGGGGCCGTATCCGAGTTCGCCGCTCGTATGCGGCCCCTTCACGTTGTACGTACCGTACACGCGGTAATCTGTGTGTCAAATAATGCGAGTTGTACAGCGTCTTGTGCAGCGATATTCGTTTAATGATTCTTGCTCAATAGCTTACGTTCAAAACCGCACTAGTTTCGTGCATCCACGCGTTAAATAAATATCTGACATTTCCAATGTTTTTTTGTCTGCCATTATGAATTTGCGATGGTCATTGCTTTTGAACGCGGATTACGTCTGCGGAACGTTATGATCGCTTATGTGTATATGCCATCTCACATCACCCGACTCAAATCCGGGCGCTGCGCTCCTGTCGCGGGTCGCTATCCTGATCGGCGACCGGACCTTTGCTGATTCTCGCGGTAACTCAGGACGGAGATAGAGGTAGCCCTCGCGTACGGCGCGCCCTCGTCAAAAATCCGACGCGATGCCCTTGTTCTCCCAGTCGCCGTAGCGCGTCGGCTCCGGTCCCTTGGGCCCTCCGGATTCCTTCGGCGCCGGCTGAGATCCTGCCTGTGCCGCGGCGGCGCGGCGGGCTTCGGCTTCGGCCAATGCGCGCTGGGCCGCGGGCGGCAACGGCTTGCGTTCCGGTTGGCTGGCCTTGGCAGGCACTGAAGGATCGTCGGTCATCGCAACATTCCAGGCGATGGATCGGTCTCACATAACCTCAGCGCATAGATGATATCCGAACTGTGAAATTACGAGGGCGATTCTTACATTTGGCATATTCGCATGGCATAGGTGTTTTTCTTATCGACGGCATGCGCCGAAAGCGCCGAATGGCCGCTGTTTTCGAAAGCGATTAGCACCTTATGCCTCCTGTAAGATTCGCACCGCCAACCGAGGTGCCCGGCCTCGCGGCGCGGCGAATCGCGGCGGATATTCTTGACGGCGTATTGCACAAGCGCCGCACGCTGGACGACCAGCTTGAGGGCGCCGGCGCCCATCCCGGATTGAAGACACTCTCGGACCGCGACCGCGCGCTGATGCGCCGCCTGGTGGCGACGATTCTGCGGCGGCTGGGAACGCTCGGGCATGTGCTGTCACGGCTGCTCGATCGCGGCATTCCCACCGACGCGCCGCGCGCGCAAAGCGCGCTTCTGATCGGCGCCGCGCAAATCCTCTGGATGGATGTGCCCGATCATGCCGCGGTCGATCTGTCGGTGCGGCTGGTGCAGTCGGACCGGCGCGCGGCGAAATATGCCGGCCTCGTCAACGCGGTGCTGCGCCGTTGCGCGCGCGAGGGCCATCCGCTGATCGACGAGGTGAAGTCGCAGACACTGGATTTGCCGCCATGGCTGATGGCGCGCTGGACCGCGCATTACGGCGAAGCCACCGCAAAGGACATTGCCACCGCGCTCAGTCACGAGCCGTCGCTCGATCTCACCGTAAAATCCGACCCCGCGCAGTGGGCGACGCGGCTGCATGGCGAGGTGCTGCCGACCGGGACCGTGCGCACGCTGCTGCAGGGATCGGTGACCATGCTGCCCGGCTTTGCCGAGGGGCAATGGTGGGTGCAGGACGCCGCCGCCGCATTGCCGGTGCGGTTGTTCGGCGACGTCGCGGACAAAGCAATCGCGGATCTGTGCGCGGCGCCGGGCGGCAAGACCGCGCAATTGATCCAGGCCGGAGCAAACGTCACCGCGATCGACCGTTCGCCGACTCGCGTGGCGCGGCTGCGCGACAATCTCACCCGGTTGACGCTGCAGGCGGAGACCGTGGTGGCGGACGCCACCGAATGGCAAACTGCTGCTCAATTCGACGGCGTTTTGGTCGATGCGCCCTGCGCCTCCACCGGCACCATAAGGCGTCATCCCGACGTGGCCTGGCTGCGCCAGGAACTCGATATCGGCGCACTGATGGCGCTGCAAAAGCGCCTGCTGCAACAAGCGGTCGCGCTGCTGAAACCCGGCGGCACGCTGGTCTACTGCACCTGTTCGCTGGAACCGGAAGAGGGCGAACAGACCATCGCTGCCCTGCTATCAGCCGAACCGGGGATGCGGCGCGTGCCCGTCGATGCCAGCGAAGTTGCGGGATTATCTGAAATTCTGACCCCGGACGGCGACCTGCGCACCCTGCCATCCCACCTGCCGCACGCCGATCCAAGGCTTGGCGGCCTCGACGGCTTCTACGCGGCGCGGCTGGTTAAATCCTGATATTTACAGGCCAATTCGCGGATTCGGCCCATTCGAAGGGTGTCCGGACCGTATTTCCGGATTAATAAGGATTCGCAGAGAATCCTTCTCAAGTTAAAAGGATTCCGGCGAATCCTTCTCTATTTAAGGCGCGCGTGTCGGTCGCTCAACGCAGACGTATTTCGACGCTGATCATGGGCCGCTTCGCGCGGAACGCGATGGCGCGCGCCAGCGGTGGCTCGGTGGCGCTGTCGCGGCTGTGGCCGGGCCGCACCGACCGCCTCATCATCGCTCCGCACGACCTGCGCACCGCGGATGCCACCCGCGCCGCCGAAGTCTATGCCGGCCGCTTCGTGTTCGCCGGCAAGATCGTCACCTGTCACGGGCGATCCATCTTCGATCTCGAGCCGCCATCGGAAGACTGGGAAGTCAACCTGCTCGGCTTTGGATGGCTGCGCCATTTGCGCGCCGCCGATACCGCGATCACCCGTGCCAACGCCCGCTCGCTGGTCGACGACTGGATTTCGAATCCGAACCGCAAGCGTCCGATCGGCCGCCGCGCCGACGTCCTCGCACGACGCGTGATCTCACTATTATCGCAGGCGCCGTTGGTGCTCGGCGACACCGACGGCAAATTCTATCGCCGTTACCTGCGCGGTCTCACCCGCGAGATCCGCTATCTGCGCTACACGATGCTGGATATTCCCGACGGCGTGCCGCGGCTGCAGGTGCTGATCGCGCTGTGCTACGCCTCGCTCTGCCTCGCCAACCAGGCGCGGCACATCCGCACTGCCACGCGAAAACTGTCCGACGAATTGCAGCGGCAAATCCTTCCCGACGGCGGTCACATCTCGCGCAATCCCGGCGCGCTGATCGAACTGCTGATCGACCTGTTGCCGCTGCGGCAGACCTTTGCGGCAAGAAACATCGCGCCGCCGCCGGCATTGCTGAACGCGATCGACCGCATGATGCCGATGCTGCGTTTCTTCCGCCACGGCGACGGCACCTTCGCGCTGTTCAACGGCATGAGCGGCACGCCGTCCGATCTCTTGGCGACGTTGCTCGCCTATGACGACACCCACGGCACGCCGATGGCGAACATGCCGCACACCGGTTACCAGCGGCTCGATGCCGGCGCGATGACGGTAATCATGGACACCGGCCCGCCGCCGCCGCCCAATGTCAGCCACGACGCCCATGCCGGCTGCCTCTCGTTCGAACTGTCGTCGGGGCCAAGCCGGATTGTGATCAATTGCGGCATGCCCGCCACCGGCCGCGACAACTGGCGCACCTTCGCGCGCGGCACGCCGGCGCATTCGACGCTCACTTATCACGGCACCTCGTCGTGCCAGTTTATCGAGCTCACGGCGATGAAGCGGCTGTTGCAGGGCTCGCCGATCGTCAGCGGCCCGGCCAATGTCGAAAGTTTTCGCGAGGCAGTGACCAATGGGATGCTGCTGACGGCCTCGCATGACGGCTATCTGGCAAAATTCGGCGTGATCCATCAGCGGGTGCTGATGGCGGCGCATGACGGATCGCGGCTCGACGGCGAGGACACGCTGACGCCGGCGCCGGGCGGGCGGATCAAGGGCAACGACACCGACTATGCGCTGCGGTTTCATCTGCATCCTTCGGTGAAGGCGAGCCGGCTTAGCGACGCCCGCGGCGTGATGCTGGTGCTGCCGAACCGCGACGTCTGGACCTTCGAGGCGCTCGACGACAAGGTCGAACTGGAGGACAGCGTCTTCCTCGCCGGCAATGATGGCCCGCGCCGCACCGCCCAGATCGTGATCCAGCAGGACTCGCGCAACGCCTCCAGCATCCGCTGGAGCTTTATCCGTTCCACCACTTCGGCGTCGGCGACCACTGCGAAACGCAACGCCCGCCGCGAGCCGGAATTGCCGCTGTAGGCGTCATTGCGAGCGACGCGAAGCAATCCAGAAGCCACAAAGCGAAGACTGGATTGCTTCGTCGCTTTCGCTCCTCGCAATGACGGTGGAGCGCGTAGAATCCGCAGTTTCGCGTCCCATAAATCCATGCTACGCGGCGGGATTATTCCGCAGGACTGAACGTATGACCGATCACCGCGTGACCCGCGCCTTGTTGTCCGTTTCCGACAAATCCGGCTTGATCGATTTTGCCCGCGCGCTGGCAGGCTATGGCATCGAACTCGTCTCCACCGGCGGCACGGCGAAAGCGATCGCGGCGGCCGGATTGAAGGTCACCGACGTATCGGAGCTGACCGGCTTTCCGGAAATGATGGACGGCCGGGTCAAGACCCTGCATCCGAAGGTGCATGGCGGACTGCTCGCCATTCGCGGCAACGCCGAGCATGCGCAATCGATGAAGGATCACGGCATCGCGCCGATCGATCTGTTGGTGGTCAACCTCTATCCGTTCGAGGCCACCGTCGATAAAGGCGCGGATTTCGAGGAGTGCATCGAGAATATCGACATCGGCGGCCCGGCGATGATCCGGGCCGCGGCGAAGAACCATGACGATGTCGCTGTCGTCGTCGAGCCGCAGGATTATCAGGCCGTGCTCGACGAACTCGCCGCCAACAAGGGCGCGACCAGGCTGCCGCTGCGCCGCCGCCTCGCGGCCAAGGCCTATGCGCGCACCGCGGCCTATGACGCGGTGATCTCGAACTGGTTCGCGCTGCAATTGGAGAACGACGCGCCGGATTTCCGTAGCCTGGGCGGCCGCCTGATCCAGGCGCTGCGCTATGGTGAGAACCCACATCAAAATGCCGCGTTCTATCGTACGCCGGACCATAGGCCCGGCGTCGCAACGGCGCGGCAACTGCAGGGCCGCGAACTGTCCTACAACAACATCAACGACACCGATGCCGCCTATGAATGCATCGCCGAGTTCGATGCGGCGCGCACAGCGGCCTGCGTCATCGTCAAGCACGCCAATCCGTGCGGCGTCGCCGAAGGCAGCGATCTCGTCAGCGCCTATCGCAAGGCGCTGGCGTGCGACTCGACCTCAGCCTACGGCGGCATCGTCGCGCTCAATCGCACGTTGGATGCCGACGCCGCGCGGGCGATCACCGAAATCTTCACCGAAGTCATCATCGCGCCCGACGCGACCGACGAGGCCATCGCCATCGTCGCCGCAAGGCGAAACCTGCGGCTGTTGCTCGCAGGCGGCCTGCCCGATCCGCGCACCGCCGGCCTCACCGCAAAAACCGTCGCCGGCGGCCTTCTGGTGCAGAGCCGCGACAACGCCGTGGTCGATGACATGACATTGAAGGTGGCGACCAAGCGCGCACCGTCGGATACCGAGATGCGCGATCTCAAATTCGCGTTCCGTGTCGCCAAGCACGTCAAGTCGAACACCATCGTCTATGCCAAGGATCTCGCCACCGTCGGCATCGGAGCGGGCCAGATGAGCCGCGTCGATTCCGCGCGCATCGCCGCGCGCAAGGCGCAGGACGCGGCGAACGAATTGAAGCTCGCGGAGCCGATGACTAAAGGTTCGGTAGTGGCGTCGGACGCGTTCTTTCCGTTCGCCGATGGGCTATTGGTCGCGATCGAGGCCGGCGCCACCGCGGTGATCCAGCCCGGCGGCTCGGTGCGCGACGACGAGGTCATCAAGGCCGCCGACGATCACGGCGTCGCCATGGTGTTTACGGGCGTGCGGCATTTCAGGCATTAGCCGCGGCGCGCCCGCACTCACACATGTCATCACCCGCGAAGGCGGGTGACCCAGTATTCCAGAGCGCTTGCGATTTGAATCGAGGGCCACCGCGTACTGGGTCGCCCGGTCATCCCCGATCGGGTCGAGGACAGGCGCCGGGCGATGACAGCCAGCGCGCGGAGCGTTCACTCTTCCCGCACCCTTCGCAGCAGCGCGAGCCCCGCGACGAAGAACACCACCAGCACCGCCATGCCCGCTTTCTGACTCGCGGTAATCGCGGTGATGACGCCGATCAGCAACGGCCCCACGAACGACGTGACTTTTCCGGTCAGCGCGAACAGTCCGAAATATTGCGCGATGCGGTCCTTCGGCGCCATCTTGATCAACAGCGTGCGCGACGCCGCCTGCAACGGCCCGCCGGCCATGCCGATCAGGCATCCGAGCAAAAGATAAGCCTTCTCCGCAGGCGCGGCGAACAGGCCGCCGCCCGGCACCGGCGGCTCGACCTTGATGAAGAGGATCGAATCGCGATCGACCGTCAGGATCCAGATCACCGCCAGCAGCAGGATCAGCAGGCTGCCCGTGATCACGCGCTTCGGTCCGAGCTTATCGTCGAGCTTGCCGCCGATCCATGCGCCAAACGCGCCGGCCACCGCCAGCAGGATACCGAAGGTGCCGATCTGGATCGTATTCCATTTGAACGTGCCCGCGGCGTAAATGCCCCCGAACGCGAACAGCGATATCAGGCCGTCGGTATAGACCATGTTGGCGAGCAGAAACGCGGCAAGCGATTTCCGCTTCGGCAATTCGCTCAAGGTCTGGCGCAGGTCGGTCAGCCCTACGCGCAGCGCCTCTCCCACCGGACGCTTCGCAGGATAATCCGGCGTCAGCAAGAACATCGGCAGCACGAAGATGATGAACCAGATGCCGGTGAGCGGTCCGGTGATGCGGTCGCCCTCGTGCGTAACGGGATCGAGACCGAACAGCGGCATGAAGCCGAACAGCGTGCGGCCGGTGGTGGGATTCGCGGCCAGAAAGCCGAGCACGAGAATGAGGCTCAAAATTCCGCCGATATAGCCGGTGGCCCAGCCGGTGCCGGATAGCCGCCCGATGCGATCCGGCGGCACCAGGGTCGGCATCATCGCATTGTTAAAGACGGTGGCGAATTCGACGCCGACGGTCGCGATCGCAAAGGCGATCAGCAGCGGCAGAATGACACTGGTGTCGCCAGGCTTGCCGAGCCACATCAGGCTGGAGCCGATCACCAGCAGCGTCCCAAACGCGACGATCCACGGCTTGCGGCGGCCACTGGCATCGGCGATGGCCCCAAGTATCGGCGACAGCAGCGCGATCATCAGCCCGGCGGCGGCGGTGGCAAAGCCCCACAGCGATTGTCCGGTGGCGGGATCGGCGGCCACGTGAGTCGCGAAATACGGCGCGAACACGAAGGTAGTGATCAGCGTGAAATACGGCTGCGCGGCCCAGTCGAAGAAAATCCACGCGATCACGGCGGAGCGCGGCGGATAGGCAGATTGCATACCAGCACTGCGCGGGTCGGATGCAATGGCCGTCATGATCACTTTCTCGCCGAATCACCGAAGGCGCGTTTGCCTCAGTTGCAACGCTATAGCATCATCGCGGCGACAGCAGCATTTTGTCGGAGTTTTCGATGATCGCGTTCTCGGCAGGCCGGCGCACATTTCTGGCGGCGCTGGCGGTCATGGCCGTTTGCGGCGGATCGGCGGATGGCCAGGAAGGCCGCCGCGGCTTCTATACGCCGCCTACCCCCGGCATGGTCCACGCTATCCCCGCCGAGCACGGCATGGTGGTTGCGCAGGAAAAGCTCGCGGCGGAAATCGGCGCCGACATCTTGCGGCAGGGCGGCAATGCGGTCGATGCGGCGGTCGCGACCGGGTTTGCGATGGCCGTGACCTATCCTCGCGCCGGCAATATCGGCGGCGGCGGTTTTATGGTGATCCATTCGGCGGATCATAATGAGGACATCGCCATCGATTATCGCGAGACCGCGCCGGCCGCGGCCACGCGCGATATTTTCTTGGGCGCGGACGGCAAGCCGGATATCGCCAAATCGCGCGATTCCGCTTTAGGCATTGGCATTCCCGGCACCGTCGCTGGGCTGGCGATGGCGCTGGAGAAATACGGCTCGGGCCATTTTGCGCTGGCGGACATTTTGAAGCCGGCGATCGAGTTGGCGCGCGAAGGCTTTGTCGTCACCGACGACAGCGCCGACACGCTGCCGGACTGGCACAAGCGGCTGGCGAAATGGCCGTCATCGGTGAAGATATTTTCCCGCGCCGACGGCTCTTCGCTGCGCGAAAGCGACACGCTGGTTCAGGCCGATCTCGCGGCGACGCTGTCGGCGATATCGGAGCAGGGCCCGCGCGGGTTTTACGGGGGCCCGGTCGCGGAAAAACTCGCGAGCGCGGTTCGCGACGCCGGCGGCATTATCACAACAGACGATCTCAAATCGTATCAGCCAATTCTCCGCACGCCGGTGCGCGGCAGCTATCGCGGCTACGATATCGTGTCGATGCCGCAGCCCTCCTCCGGCGGCGTGGTGCTGCTGGAGACATTGAACATTCTCGAAGGCTTTCCGATGCATGACATGGCGCAGGGCTCGGCGCCCTCGCTGCATGTCATCATCGAGGCGATGAAGCGCGCCTATGCCGACCGCGCCCGCTATCTCGGCGACCCGGCCTTCGTCAATGCGCCGGTCGCGACGCTGATCGCCAAGGATTATGCCACCAAGCAGCGCCTGAGCATCGATCTCAACCGCGCCACGCCATGGACCGACGCGCTGTCGGCGGTGCCGCCGCGCGAAGGCAGCAACACCACGCATTTTTCGGTCGTCGATAGCCGCGGCAACGCGGTGAGCAATACCTATACGCTGAACTTCAGCTATGGCTTGGGCCTGGTGGCCGAAGGCACCGGCGTGCTGCTCAACAACGAGCTCGACGATTTCACCGCAGCGCCCGGCGCCTCCAACGCCTACGGCCTGGTCGGCTTCGAGGCCAACCTGCCCGGCCCGGGCAAACGGCCGCTGTCGTCGATGGCGCCGACCATCGTGCTGAAGGACGGCAGACCGGTGCTGGTGACGGGATCGCCGGGCGGCAGCCGCATCATCTCCACGGTGCTGCAGGTGATCGTCGATGTGCTGGACTACGACATGGACATCGCCACCGCGGTCGCCGCCCCCCGGCTGCATCATCAGTGGCTGCCGGACGAGGTACGAATCGAGCGCGGTTTTGCGCCGGACACCATCGCGGCACTGAAGGCGATGGGACACGTCATCGCCGAGCCGCTCGGCCAGACCTCCGCCAATTCGATCGCGGTGACGCGGAACGGCCTGCTCGGCGCCCCCGACCCGCGCACGCGGGGTGCTGCGGCGGCTGGGCAATAACTTGTGTCCCGGACGCGGTGCAGCGTCCTTCACGCTGCTCCGCAGAGCCGGGACCGTACCAAACGCCGCGCTTCGTTACGGCCCCGGCTTAGCAGCGCACCACGCCGCAAAGGCGGCGCCATAGCGCGTCGAAGACGCGCGTAAACGCGCTTATGGCGCAGCATCCGGGGCATGAGGGTCGATTTTGTTGGGTGACACCATCACGGATCGGCGTAGGATTTGAACGAGACGCCCGCGCAACCGGCCATCGCGGGTGGCACACCACAAGGCCGCACAAAAATTCTTTCGGGGGACATCCATGAGCACGGCCGAGCCGTCGGCGCCGCGCGCGATTGAAGTCGCGCCAATCGAGGATTCCAGCCTTCTCGCGTTTTATCGCGACATGAACCTGCCGGAGCGGCGGACGTTCTGGGCCTGCGCGTCGGGCTGGGCGCTCGACGGCATGGACTTCATGATCTATCCGCTGGTCATCGGCACCATCATCGCGATGTGGAAGGTCGATCCCGGCACCGCCGGCCTTGCCGGCACGGTGACGCTGCTGGCCTCCGCCATCGGCGGCTGGCTCGGCGGCTATCTCGCCGACCGCATCGGCCGGGTGCGGACGCTGCAACTCACGATTCTCTGGTTCTCGTTCTTCTCGCTGGTCTGCGCCTTTGTGCAGAATTTCGACCAGCTCTTGATTGCACGGGCGCTGCTGGGCCTCGGCTTCGGCGGCGAATGGGCGGCGGGCGCAGTGCTGATGGGCGAAGCCATTCGTCCGCAGTATCGCGGCCGCGCCGTCGGCTCAGTGCAATCCGGATGGGCGGTCGGCTGGGGCCTCGCGGTGCTGTCGCAGGCGATCCTGTTTTCCTATTTGCCGCCGGATGTGGCGTGGCGCTGGATGTTCGCCATCGGCGCGCTGCCGGCGCTGCTGGTGTTTTATCTGCGCCGCTACGTCACCGAGCCGGAGATCGCCGCCGCAACGCGCGCCAAACAGGCCGCGAGCGGCGACCGGCCCGGACTGCATGAAATCTTCGCAGGTCCGATTCTCAAGACCACGATTCTCGCCTCACTGATGGCGACGGGATGCCAGGGCGGCTATTACGCGATCACCTTCTGGGTGCCGCGCTTCCTTACCACAGAGCGCAAGCTGTCGATCGTCTCGTCCACCGGCTATCTCGCTGCATTGATCGTCGGCTCGTTCATCGGTTACCTCGTCGGCGCGTGGCTTGCCGACAAGATCGGCCGCCGCAACCTGTTCCTGACCTTTTCGCTCGGCGCCATCGCCATTATCCTGCTCTACACCCAACTGCCGCTCACCAACGAAATCCTCTGGCTATTAGGCTTCCCGCTCGGCTTCTTTGCGTCGGGTTACTTCTCCGGCGTGGGCGCATTCCTGACCGAGCTTTATCCGACGCGGCTGCGCGGATCGGGCCAGGGCTTTTGCTATAATTTCGGCCGCGGCATCGGCGCGCTGTTCCCGTTTTTGGTCGGCGCGCTCTCGAACACGACAACCTTGGGCAACGCCATCGCGATCTTCGCGGTGCTGGCCTATGGCGTGTTCTTCATCGCGGCCTTCGCGCTTCCAGAGACTCGCGGCCGGATTTTGCATGCGGACGCATAAGGAAATCATTGCATGACACCCCTCAAAGGCAAGACGCTGTTTCTCTCCGGCGGCAGCCGCGGCATTGGGCTCGCCATTGCGCTCCGGGCCGCGCGCGACGGCGCCAATGTCGCGATCGCCGCCAAGACCGCGGAGCCGCATCCGAAGCTGAAGGGCACCATCTACACCGCCGCCGATGAGGTGCGCGCCGCCGGCGGCAAGGCCTTGCCGATCCTGTGCGATATCCGCGAAGAGGCGCAGGTGATGGCGGCGGTGGACCAGACCGTTGCCGAATTCGGCGGCATCGACATCTGTGTCAACAACGCCAGCGCCATCAGCCTGACCAATTCGCAGATGACCGATATGAAGCGCTTCGACCTGATGATGGGCATCAACACCCGCGGCACCTTTATGGTGTCGAAATATTGCATCCCGCATCTGAAGAAGGCCGAGAATCCGCATATCCTGATGCTGTCGCCGCCGCTGGACATGAAGGCAAAATGGTTCGAGCACTCCACCGCCTACACCATGGCGAAGTTCGGCATGAGCATGTGCGTGCTTGGCCTGTCAGGCGAGTTGAGGCGCGACGGCGTCGCCGTCAACGCGCTGTGGCCGCGCACCACGATCGCGACAGCCGCGGTCGGCAACCTGCTCGGCGGCGACGCCATGATGCGCGCCAGCCGCACGCCGGAAATCATGGGCGACGCCGCTTATGCGATCTTCTTAAAGCCGGCGCGGGAATTCACCGGTCATTTCTGCATCGACGACAAGATACTTTATGCCGACGGCGTGCGCGACTTCGAACCCTATCGCGTCGATCCGTCTGTACAGTTGATGTCCGACTTCTTCGTGCCCGATGACGATGTGGCGCCGCCGGGTGTCTCGGTGATGCCGCTGCCGTCGGTGTCGTCGGCGACGAAACGATAGGATCAACCAACAATAACTTTAAACAGGGAGGAAAAACGATGCTGACACGACGCGGTATTTTGCTTGCATCCGTTGCTGCCGGAGTAGCCATGAAAACACGTTACGCGCTTGCCACAGCGGCGCAGCCCGCCACGCCGGTGAATTTCGAGGTGCCGGCCGGCGCCTGCGACTGCCACACCCATATTCACCCCGATCCTGCGAAATTCCCGTTCTTCGCCGGCCGCGTCTACACGCCGGAACTGGCATCGCCCGAAGAGATGTCGGCGCTGCACAAGGCGCTGCATATGGAGCGCGTGGTAATCGTGACGCCGAGCGTCTATGGCCCGGACAATTCGCCGACGCTGTTCGGCATGAAGGCGCGTGGCGCCGCCGCGCGCGGCGTTGCCGTGATCGACGACAAGACTTCCGAGAGCGATCTCGACGCCATGGGCAAGGCCGGCTTCCGCGGCATCAGGCTTAATCTTGCGACCGGGGGCGTCAGCGATCCGAATGTCGGCCGGCAGCGCTTTCAGGCCGCGGTCGAGCGCATGAAGGCGCGCGGCTGGCACATCCAGCTATTCACAAGTCTGGCGATGATTTCTGCGATCAAGGATCTGGTTGCTACCGCGCCGATGCCGATCGTGTTCGACCATTTCGGCGGCGCGCAGGCCGCGCTTGGCGTCGATCAGCCGGGATTTGCGGACCTGCTCGAACTGGTGAAGTCCGGCAAGGCCTATGTGAAGATATCCGGCGCCTACCGCGCCTCCAAGCTGGGGCCGGATTACCCCGACGCGGCGCCGCTCGCCAAAGCGCTGATCGCGGCGAATCCGGATCGCATCATATGGGGTACCGACTGGCCGCATCCGGATTCGGTGACGCCGCCCGGCAAGCAGGTCACCGACGTGACGCCGCTGTTCCAGATCGATGACGGCCGGCTACTCAACCAGTTGCCGGTGTGGGCGCCTGATGCCGGCATCCGCAAGAAGATCCTGGTCGATAATCCGACCACGCTTTACGGGTTCTAGGCGCAAATCGCGCCAGAGCATCCGTATGGTACGAAAGCTTGCCTGGAGCGCGTTAATCGTAGCCGCGCTCCTGGCGCTGGGCATCCATTTCCGCCCTGATCGCGCTATCCGGGTCGCAACCGGATTGGTGGCTCACAATGTCTGCTCGAAGAGCTTCGTCTCCGGGCTCGATCCGCAAACGGTGTTTGCGGAAACCACGGAGCGCGCCGGCATTCGCGCGTTTCGATGGGGGCTGAGCTTTCATCTCGACCGCGCGAACCGGTTGGTCGATGCGTCGCTCGCGGGCCTGTTCGGCAGCCGCGCCGCGTTTCATGAAGGGCTGGGCTGCGTCCTGCTGCACGGCCCCACTGAGCCTTATCTTCTGAGAGTCGACATCGACGCGTTGAAGGCGGCGAAAGAGCCTCCGGTACTGCCGGAGATCGCAGGTCCAGCCGTCGTCGAACCATCGGACGACAAATTGAAGGCCGCGCTCGATCATGCCTTCGAGGAGCCCGCATCGCCGCCGTTCCGCCGAACCAAGGCGGTAGTCGTGGTGCATAACGGCAAGGTGATTGCCGAGCGTTATGCCGACGGCATCGGCGTCGATACGCCGCTGCTCGGTTTTTCCATGACCAAGTCCGTGATCAACGCGCTGCTCGGCATCATGGCGGAGCAGGGTCTCATCACGCCGTCCTTCGTGGCGCCGATTCCCGAATGGCGCGGCGCCGCCGACCCGCGCCGCGTGATCGAGATGGAGCATTTGATGCGCATGACATCGGGGCTTGCGCTCGATGAAACCAATTCGGGCTTCGACGTTTCGAGCCAGATGCTTTACCTGCACAACGACATGGCCGGAGTAGCCGTAAAAGCCGAGCCGGTCGCGCCGCCAGGAACGCGCTGGGCCTACAGCAGTCCCTCTACGCAATTGCTGGCGCGGATCATCCGCGACACCGTCGGCGGCCGCGAGCAGACGCTGCGCTATGCGTGGCGCGAACTGTTCCATCCGCTGGGAATGCGCAGCGTGACGCTGGAATTCGACGGCTCCGGCACGCTGCAGGGATCGACCTACATGCTGGCCAGCGCCAGGGATTGGGCGCGGTTCGGCCTGCTCTATGTGAATGACGGCGTGGTCGGCGGCCGCAAAATCCTGCACGAGGACTGGGTGGATTTTTCCGCCGCGGCGACGCTCGATACCGACTATGGCGCAGGCTTCTGGACCAACCGCAGCGAGCATCCGAACGCCAAGAGCCGTGTCCGTCTCGGCATCCCGCGCGACGCGTTTTTTGCATCGGGCGATCTCGGCCAGCGCGTGGTGATTTTGCCGACGCAGCAGCTGGTGATCGTCCGCCTCGGAGATTCGGTGGATCCCACCGGCGACATTCGCGGGTTTGGACGTTTGGTAAGCGAAGTGATCGTAGCGACGCAGCGCTAATCTCGTGTCCTGGACGCGGTGCGGCATTCTTCATGCCGCTCCGCAGAGCCGGGACCGCCACAAGCGCGGCGTTCGTTACGGCCCCGGCTCTGCAGCGCACCACGCCGCGAAGTGCGGCGCGCTGCGCTGTGTCCGGGGAACACAGCTACCTTCCTATCGTATACGGCCCGCCCTTTTCCAGCGCGCGCGCATAGGCGGGGCGCGCGTGGATACGTTCGAGCCACGCCATTGCCTTTGGATGCCCCTGCTCGAGCCCGGCGCGCGCGGAGGCGGCTTCGAGCGGAAAGCTCATCTGGATATCGGCGGCGGTGAATTCGTTGCCGGCGAACCACTCGCTCTGGCCGAGCTCGGCTTCCCAATACGCCATGTGCTGCTTGAGCTGCGGGTTGACCAGCGTGGTCAGCGCCTGGTTGGACACCTTGCGCACCAGCGGACGCAGCAAGGCCGGCGCGCGCTTCGGCATCAGCGTGAACAACAGTTTTAACAGCAGCGGCGGCATCGCCGAGCCTTCGGCGTAGTGCAGCCAATAGGTATAGCGCAGCCGCTCCGGCGTCTTGGGCGGCGGGATCAAGCGGCCATTGCCGTAGATGTCGATGATGTATTCGACGATGGCGCCGGACTCGGCGACGGTGTCGCCGTTGTCGGTGATGACAGGCGATTTGCCGAGCGGATGAACCTCACGCAGCTCTTTTGGCGCGCGCATGTCCGGCTGGCGCTGATAGCGCGCGATTTCGTAACTCACGCCGAGTTCTTCCAGCAGCCACAGCACCCGCTGCGAGCGCGAATTATTCAGGTGATGAACGGTGAGCATGGCGGTCCCCCGGCGGCGCGTTTTGTTTGGGCATCGTCGTGCCAGCCAGGGATGGGAAAGTCGAGGCGCCGACGGAAGAGCCCTATAATTTACCCGGACAATATTGACATCCATATTTATCCGGGTATTAATTAAAAGATCAGCTCTGAACCGGATTCTTCGATGTCTCAGCACCCTGCGACTTTCACCGCCTTCGAAGGCCCACGGCTATTGGCATCCGGTCCGGTCGCCGAGGTTGTCCTCGCCGTCAAGCGGGCGGAGCAACGCGCACCGGAACCAATGGTGATTTTTAGCGATGCGACCGGACGGCCGATCGACTTCGATCTTCGCGGCTCCGACGACGATATCCTGGCGCGGCTGCCAACGACCTCCCTGGCGCCCGAGGAAGCCGCGCCGAGCGAACCGCGCGGGCGCGGCCGGCCGAAACTCGGCGTGGTCGCGCGCGAGGTGACGCTGCTGCCGCGTCACTGGGAATGGCTCAATGCGCAGCCCGGAGGCGCATCGGTGAGCTTGCGCAAGCTGGTCGAGGCGGCGCGCCGCGCCAATGGCGACAAGGACCGCAGCCGCGCCGCGCGCGATGCGGCCTATCATTTCATGGCGGCGATGGCCGGCGACCTTGCGAATTTCGAGGACGCATCGCGCGCGCTGTTCGCGGACGACCGAAGGCTGTTCGCCTCCCTGATTGCGGCATGGCCCGACGACATCCGCGATCACATTGCGAGGCTCGCATTCAGCGATCGCGTCGATCCGGTTGATCCCGCGAATGTGAAGCGCTAGGCTGGTTAGGATGATAAGGATCATATAAGACGGCGGCGCCGATCGGCACGCCGCCGTCAGCCAAGGGAGTCCGCCATGGGCAAGACCGTGCCGCAATTCATGTTCGATGTCGGAAGTCCCAACGCCTATCTCAGCCACGAGGCGATTCCAGCGATCGAGCAGCGCATCGGCGTCAAATTCGAATATGTGCCGATCCTGCTCGGCGGCATTTTCAAGGCCACCAACAACAAGTCTCCCGCCGAAACGCTTGCCGGCGTCAAGAACAAGCGCGAGCATCACGCCGTCGAGACCGCGCGCTTTGTCAAGCGTTTTGGCGTCAAGCCTTATGTCTGGAATCCGAACTTCCCCATCAACACGCTCAATTTGATGCGCGCCGCCGTGGCGGCGCAGATGGAAGGCGTGTTCGAGAAATACATCGACGCCGCGTTTCATCACATGTGGGGCGAGCCGAAGAAAATGGACGATCCCGAGGTGGCCGCGAAAGCGTTCACCGACTCCGGCCTCGACGCGGCAAAACTGTTCGCGCGCGCGCAAGGTCCGGACGTCAAGGCAAAGCTGATCGAGAACACCCAGTCCGCCGTCGAGCGCGGCGCGTTCGGCTCGCCGACATTCTTTGTCGGCAAGGAAATGTTTTTCGGCAAGGAGCAGTTGCGCGAGGTCGAGGAGATGGTGGCGGAGAGCTAATGCCGTCATTGCGAGCGAAGCGAAGCAATCCAGCGACCGGAGCACAGACTGGATTGCTTCGTCGCAGTGTTCCTCGCAATGACGTTCAAATTCAGCGGAGTCTGGAATGGAAAAACGCAACGCAACCGTCGCAGTGATCGGCGCCGGCGACTACATCGGCGCCGAGATCGTCAAGAAATTCGCTTCGGAAGGCTTCATCGTATTTGCCGGCCGGCGCGACGGCGCCAAGCTTGAGCCGCTGGTGAAGGAGATCGAAGCGGCGGGCGGTTCGATCGTCGCGCGCGCGCTCGATGCGCGCAAGGAAGACGAGATCGCGGCGTTTCTCAACGACGCCGACGCGCACGCGCCGCTGGAGGTAACCATCTTCAACGTCGGCGCCAACGTCAACTTTCCGATCCTGGACACCACCGACCGCGTGTTCCGGAAGGTGTGGGAAATGGCCTGCTGGGCCGGCTTCCTGGCGGGCCGCGAATCCACAAGGCTGATGCTGCCGCATGGCAAGGGCAACATCTTCTTTACCGGCGCCACCGCGAGCCTGCGCGGCGGCTCGGGCTTTGCCGCGTTTGCCGCGGCGAAATTCGGATTGCGCGCGGTGGCGCAGGCGATGGCGCGCGAATTGGGACCGAAGAACATCCACGTCGCACATCTGATCATCGATTCCGGCGTCGATACCGCCTGGGTGCGCGAACGCCGCGAGCAGCTCTGGGGCAAGGAGGCGCTCAACAATCCCGACCTGCTGATGCCGCCGGCCTCGGTCGCGGCATCCTACTGGCAGCTCTACCAGCAGCCGCGCAGCGCCTGGACGTTCGAGCTCGAGATTCGTCCGTTCGGGGAGAAGTGGTAGTCCCTGCAAACGCGCCGCAAATGTATTCTCCGTCATTGCCGGGCTTGACCCGGCAATCCATCTTCTTCGAAGGACTCTTTTGAAGAGTGATGGATACGCGGGTCAAGCCCGCGTATGACGAGCTTTGCTGCGACAACAAAAAGGAGTTTTGCAATGCGCATCCTCGTGGTGGGCGCCGGTGCGATCGGCGGATATTTCGGCGGCCGGCTGCTGCAGGCAGGCTGCGATGTGACGTTCCTGGTACGTCCGAAACGCGCCGCGGAACTGGCCGGCGCCGGCCTTGTCATCAAGAGCCCGCTCGGCGATGTGACGCTGAAAAATCCACCGGCCGTGCAGGCGGATAAACTCAGCGAAAAATTCGACATGGCGCTGTTGAGCTGCAAGGCCTTCGATCTCGACGATGCGATAAATTCCTTTGCGCCGGCGGTCGGCCCCGACACCGCGATCATCCCGCTGCTCAACGGCATGAAGCATCTCGATGTGCTCGACAACAAATTCGGCCGCGAACGCGTGCTCGGCGGCCTCTGCGCCATCGCGGTCACGCTGAACGACAAACGCGAGGTCGTGCATCTGCAGCCGCTGCAAACCTTCACCTTCGGCGAGCGCGACGGCAAGATGACCGATCGCGTCCGCGCCATCGAGGAAATCATGGCAAAAGGCAATTTCGGTTCGAATGCCAGCGAAGAAATCGTTCAGGAGATGTGGGAGAAGTGGGTTTTCCTGGCCTCGCTCGCGGCCTCGACCTGCCTGATGCGTACCTCGGTCGGAAATATCCTGGCCTCACCCGGCGGCAAGGATTTTGTCCTCGGCATGCTCGATGAATCCAGCGCCGTGGCCACCGCCGAAGGCCACGCGCCGCGCGCGGCGTTCCTGGAGCGAACCCGCGGCATGCTCACCGCCGAAGGCTCGCCGATGACCGCGTCGATGTTCCGCGACATCAAGGCCGCCGCGCCGGTCGAGGCCGATCACGTCATCGGCGACCTGATCGCACGCGGCGACGCCGCCAAGGTGCCGGTGCCGAAACTGCGCACCGCGTATACGCATCTCAAGGCGTACGAGAAGACGCGGGGGTGAATGTTCTCCATGTCGTCCCGGCGAACGCCGGGACGACAAGCAATTACATATGCGCCAGATAATGCGCCAGCGCCTCGATCTCTTCTTCGTGCAGCGGATAGGCGACATCGGCCATCGCGGCCATGGCGCCGCCGGCGCGGACGCCGGATTTGTAGTCGTGCAACGCCTTGACCAGATACTCCTCGCGCTGGCCGGCGACGCGCGCGACCGCTTTGGTGCCGGCGTAGGTGTCGGTGTGGCATGAGGCGCAGCGGCGGCCGGCGGCCGACTGCGCGCCCTTTTTCGACAGATCGGGATCGTCATCCGGTTTTGGATTCTTCGGCGGCGTCAGGGACGCAAAATAGGCGCCGAGGTTACGGATGTCGTCGTTGTTGAGTTGTTCGACGATCGGCTGCATCTGCTCGTTCTTGCGGGTGCCGGCGCGGAAGAACACCAGTTGCCACTGGATGAACTGATCGGGCTGCGCCGCCAGCGACGGAATGTTCTCGGTCTGCGAGATGCCGCCTTCGCCGTGACAGGCGACGCAGAGCTCGGCTTTTTCCTTGCCGGCGGCGATGTCGGCGGCGTGGGCGGGCGCGCTTACGATTATGACAAACAACGCTGCGATTAATTTGATGGGCTTCATTTTCTCTCCGTCGTCATTGCGAGCGAAGCGAAGCAATCCAGAAGCAACGAAGTAAAGACTGGATTGCTTCGTCGCTTCGCTCCTCGCAATGACAGAAAAGCTGCGGCTGCCTGTCAAGGCAACCGCAGCCCCAATGATTGAACGCCTTACTTCTTATAGCTGATGCGATAGATCGCGCCGGCCCAGTCGTCGGCGACGAGGATCGAACCGTCCTTGTCCAGGATGATGTCGGCCGGGCGGCCGAGATAGCCCTGGTCGCCTTCGAGCCAGCCGGATGCGAATATCTCCTGCTTGGCGTTCTTGCCGTCGGGACCGACGATGACGCGCTTGATGCGCGCGCCCTGGTACTTGTGCCGGTTCCAGGAGCCATGTTCGGCGATCAGAATGTTGTTCTTGTACTCGGCCGGGAATTGGCTGCCGGTATAGAACTTCATGCCGAGCGGAGCCACATGCGCGCCGAGATTGAGCACCGGCGGAGTGAATTCCGAACACTTGTGGCCCATCGCGAATTTCGGATCCGGCAGGTCGCCCTGATGGCAATACGGATAGCCGAAATGCTCGCCGATCTTCGAGATCATGTTGAGCTTGTCGCTCGGCAGGTCGTCGCTGATCCAGTCGCGCGCGTTCTCGGTGAACCAGTATTTGCCGGTGCGCGGATCGACGTCGCCGCCGACACTGTTGCGCACGCCGAGCGCATAGATTTCCGCGTTGCCGGTCTTGGGATCGACGCGGCGGATCTGCGACACCGATGTTGGCGGAATGCCGACATTGAAGGGAGGTCCGAACGGGATGTAGAACAAGCCGTCCTTGTCGACCGCGATGTATTTCCAGCCATGCGCCGCATAGGACGGCATGTCGTCATACACCACCTTGCCGTCGCCTAATTTGTCGAGATTGGCCTCGGCATTCTCGTATTTGATCAGTTTGTCGACCGCGATCACGTAAAGCGAGCCGTCGCGGAAGGCGAGACCGGTCGGCATGTTGAGGCCCTTGAGGACAGTCTTGACCTCTTTCTTGCCGCCGTTGTCGGTGATGGCGTAGACATTGCCGAGGCCGAACGAGCCCACGAACAGCGTGCCCTTATCGCCCCACGCCATCTGCCGCGCCGCCAGCACGTTCGAGGCGTAGACCTCGATCTTGAAGCCGGCCGGCAACTTGATCTTTTTCATTAACGCTGCGAGTTCGGCGTCCGACGAGCCGGTCGGCGGCCCCGAAGGCGGCGCCAGGCCCTTCTGGGCTTCGGTCTCGTCGCCGAGGAACCAGTCGTCGGGCGGATGGGTCCAGAATTCCTTGGTGCCGGATTCGTATTTCTTCAGCGGTTTTTGCTGTGCGCTGGCCTGTGTAATCCCCACAATGGCGAGGATGGCGGCGCACGCAACAACGGATCGATGGAAAGCCGATATCATTGCGTCACTCCCTATGCGGCCCGGTCGAGCCGCGCCTGTTATTGTTCGAATGCTACGAGAGACGAACGTGTTGGTCCGTTTGGATCAGACCGCGAAATGCTACCACATCCCGGCAAAGAGAGAAGCGCGCACGCTGCGGGGCTGGCAGGCGGGGAGAGATTGAGAAGAAATTTCTTTAAGGGGAGCGTTGAGGATAATTTTAGACTTGGTTGCGTTGCAGTGCGGTATCCTGAGCGCAGCTATCGTCGAAACGCGCCCTATGCGATGCATCGCACCATGACAGCGAAGAAACTCAAATTCGTTTTGTAACGTGTCGAAGCGTGGCCCGAGGCGGCTCAGGCCGAGTTAGCCGAACTTGCGCTTGAGATCGACGCCGGACTTGGCGTCGGCAAATATCATGCGACGCCGGAAGAGCTTGCAGGCATTAGGCGAGGCCTCAAGGCCGCGCGCGAAGTTTAGGCCGAGCGGGACCTCTGTTTCGCAGATTCGAAAAGTAATGGACGATTTTCGAGATCGAACAGCCTTCGTTTTTTTTCATCTGTGATGAGTTGCTTCAATTCTTTTTGGGTCTTCGTAACGTCAAGGACGAACGCAAAGCTTTGCTGCAACCTCGGAGTTAACTCCAACAATGAGCCATTCTTTAGGTGGTAGTATATTTTCCGACCATCCGTCGTCAGTAGGTCGAAGTGGTGTTCCGATTGCCAGGTTTCATCTTGACTGAGCAACTTTATAGCGCGCTTAAGTCTCTTAAGCTCCAAGCCGGTAGCCGTCAGTTTTTGAATTATTCGCGCGACCAGTAGGTCTCGGTACGAATAGTATCGAACCTTGCCCCGGACCGAACCTTTGCGATACGCGGGCTTGAGGTAACCCTCTCGTCCCAAATAGTTAATAGTGTCTAGGCTTAGCCCCGTGATCTCATGCACATTTTTCGCGGAAAATCCGTTCAAAACTGTATGGGCTTCGTTCATAAACTGAAGTAAACTCTAACTTCAGTTATATTGTCAAAGGGTGATTCGCCCACATGGTGTCGTGTCATGCGAAAGCTGACGGAAATCCCTCAAGCCACCCGACTCCTCTTGGCATCGGGGGTCGTGGAAACAGCCGACTGGACCGAGTGGATGGCAACCGACATGTCGGCGTTAGCCCGGACGGTAGCGGCTCGAACCTCTAACCGCTGTCTGGCTGCCTCGCTGAGACGGGCTGCGGACGAGGCTCAGGGGAGAGGCATCCTTGATCGGCTCGCTGTTCTTGGCCGCGCCGTTAGTTCTGCGGTGACGAATTTTGACTGCTCCGCATTCCTTGAGATTTCTGGACACAGGTCAGACGTTGTTCGCCAATGGGGGGCTTACGCAGTAAGCGATTCAGCCCGAAATATGACGTTAAAAGAAAGACTTGCTCTTACTCGGCGCTTCGCCGCGGACCAACATATGAGTGTTCGCGAATGCGCCTGGATGGCTTTTCGGCCACACCTCAGTTCCCAATTGGTTCAGGGACTTAAGCTCCTTGAAGCTGTTTCCGGCTCGAACAACCCAAGCGAACGAAGGTTTGCGGTGGAAGTGAGCCGTCCTAGAAGCGTCTGGGGACGACACATCCAGGAGCTCCGAGAGCGGCCCGAAATGGGCATGGCGCTGCTGACCAATGTGTACAAAGATGACAGTCGCTATGTTCGCCTCGCCGCCGGCAACTGGCTGAATGACGCGAGCAAGACCCGCCCGGACTGGGTCGTAGAGGTCTGCTCTGTCTGGTCCGGTAGCGGCGACAAACGCACGAAGGCAATCATACGCCGGGGTCTTAGGACCCTCGCTCTTCGAGCGACATTAGACGTGTCGTCTCGTTCGACCGGCGGTACGGAAGCAAAGCGCGCAAGTGGAGGTGTGCCATGCTAAAGGCCACTGTCTCCGGTAGTTTTCATCGACATATGCCTGCGATCTACACCGCGGTTGGCGAACTCCGTTCAGCTGGCGTGAACGTACTTTCGCCATCTGATCCTCGCGTAGTGGATCACCTTGGCGAATTCCTGTTCGTTGCCAGCGATAAGCTACGCTCCATCAAATTGGTGCAGGATCGTCATTTCGAAGCCATTCGATGTTCCGATTTTCTTTGGGTGGTATGCCCAGATGGCTACACTGGCGCCTCGACTAGCGCAGAGATTGGTGCAGCTTACGCAACCCGTACACCTGTATTTTCGGCTCATTCGCCACTCGACATAACGCTCCGTCAATATGTCCGAGTAGTCCCGTCTGTTAGGGCGGCAGTCGATCTGATCGGCGTAAATGTAGCGGCCGATCGGCCCCAACATTTCTTGCTGGAACCCGATTTCACGATCGAAAATACGATCAAAAGCTTAGAGCGCTTGAAACCGATTCTTCAAGGTAGAGCCCGAAGTACAAGACCTGGCGACGCGGAGCGCGAAGTGCAGATTGCGCGGCGCCAATTCGCAACGTCATTTGGATTTGGCGAGACATCTGAAATTTGATGGACTCCGCATCAGAATTCGCGAGCCTGAGTAATCTAAAAAAGTACTTGGGTGGCATCCGCCGAAACCACATCCCGACAATGCGTCACTACATAAGTGACGACAAGCTTGGTTTTTTCCACCAGCCTCGCGACCGAATCGAAGCTTCTCGTTCTAGCACTGCCACTTGCGTATCAGCATTGGTGCAGGCGGGCCTTTGGAATGAGCATTTTCCGCTATGGACGTCAACCGACAAGGTTGCTGCGAAGCTACTCGAAACGCCATGGTCAAGCGCAGGCCTTAAAAAGAACAACCCATTTACGGTAGCCTTCATAGCGGAAGGTGTTCTCGATCTGCAGCGAGCCAAACCAGACTACCTTGGCGTTGCCTACCACATAAATACGATCAAAACCGACGCGGTACCGATCCTTTTGACCCGCATTAAAGCGGGCGCAGTAAGCATAAACCCCTATCCAGAATCGGCCTATCTGACTCAACTCGCCTTTCGTGTTCTCCAACGACTCGGCGCAGTCGATGCGACGTTGGCTGCTAAGATTCATAGTTGGTCGAGGCGCGAGATAAACAAAGAAATCGCGCTGATCTCCGCTAAGAGCAAGATTTCCGATCCGCTTAACCTTGCTTACGCGCTCATCTTGGCTACCAGCACTGCGCCAGACGAAAAGACAAGTCCTGAGGACAAGCAGATTTTTGCTCACGCTTTGGAGCTATTCTTTGTAAGTCAAAACGATGATGGCTTTTGGCCCAACAGCAGGCCACTTTTCCACTATCCCGATGTGGGTAATGCGTATTGCTTTGAATACGAATTACTCACGCAATTATTGCTGTGCAGACCCTTACGCACGGATCTATTGCCTTATATTCCTAAGATCGCAAAGGCAGCATTTCTGCTCGATAAGACCAGCTACGATTTAGACACCTTGCACCCGAATACAATCGTGGCATGGCCATCCGGGCATCATCCACAAATAGAGGGGCCGGAGTCTTGGTCAACAGCGTCGGTCTATCATTTCGCTCATGAACTGGATGGTCTCGTCGCAGAGGCCATTCGCCGAGCTGTATTTAAAGAATTGGGAACGATCTACTCGCCACCGGTTCCAGCGGGTGATCCCGATAAGGATCAGTTCGCGGAAGAGTTCTTAGATGCAACGTTGTATCCACCTGAGCGCCCAAACGGAACCAGCCTGAGAGCGGCAATTGCATACTCCTTTGTATATCCGATAGCCCGAGAAGCCGCGCTGGTCGATCAGGGCGGTGCGCTCGGGAAAAAAACACCTATGTCTGCAATCCTCTTCGGTCCGCCTGGGACATCAAAGACGAAGCTAGCAGGTCACATCGGAAAGTATCTCGGTTGGCCGGTACTGTCCGTTGATCCGTCTTATCTCGTCCAGGAAGGACTCGATCGTATTCAAGCGTTGGCAAATCGGCTGTTCAGCATGCTGACGATGACAGAGCAGGTAGTCGTATTGCTCGATGAATTTGACGAAATGGGCCGTGATCGAGCGCGGGCGGAAGAACTTTTGTCGAGGTTCATTACGACCGCAATGCTTCCTAAGCTAGCTTCGATAAACGATGAGCGGAAAATAGTATTCTTGCTGGCGACCAACTACATCAGCGGCTTCGACGCGGCATTCAGCCGGGGTGGCAGATTTGACATGCTCGTGCAAGTGATGCCGCCTAAGGTAGATGTAAAATTGACTCATCCGCCTTGGGCACCGCTTAAGGCCTGCTACGACACCTTGTCCGCAGATCGACAACGTGATGCGAAGCCATTGTTAGAGGACTTAACGTTCGCCGAGTATGACGCGCTCAACGCGAAGGCTGCAAAGTTGACGACTCCCGATACGGTTTTTGCCGAGATTCAGGCAGTTCACGTTAGTTGCACACTTAGTCAGACAAACGAAATCAATGCACATGGAAATGAGACAGGTCCAGATGCACCTACTTGGAAGGATACGAGCATAAGTGAGCGGAAGCGCATTAGAATAGATTTATCAAACGTCCCGTAAGCTTATCGGTGTGCACTGAACTGAAATTGTCAGGCCGTTGTGGGGAGTCCACCCCGTCATGGCGCTGCCCTAAATAAATTACACAAATATCGAGCCCACCAAAACCGAAAAGCCCGCGACGTTCGCGGGCCTTCGTTCAGCTTGCCATCTTAGAAAATCCTGGAGCGGGCGAAGGGATTCGAACCCTCGACCCCGACCTTGGCAAGGTCGTGCTCTACCACTGAGCTACACCCGCATCCGAGAGATTGGCGGCGGCAAGCGCCGGCAACGGGCAGAGCTATGCCAAATGCGGCCCATGAATGCAACAGGTGCGAAACGCGGCCAAATCGGCCGTGAACCGGCCGCGACGCGACATCCCATGCGGCAAATCGGCCTGAAACGGCGCCGGATCGCGGAAATCGCAGTCCCGGGCATGCCTCGACGGCCACGCCCGGTTCCGCCCGATTGCAAATCGGCCATTCCAGCGCCATTTAAGGCTGCGACGCGCCGGGCGTGCTAGAACCGGCACAGTTTCGGGACATCAGGCGAGGACCACGTGACTATTTTAGAGCAGGGCAGCGGACCGGCGCCGCAGGCGGGGCCGGATCTCATCAAGGACACCACGACCCAGACCTTCGTGAAGGACGTGATCGAGGAGTCGAAGCGCCAGCCGGTGCTGATCGACTTCTGGGCGCCGTGGTGCGGCCCGTGCAAGCAGCTGACGCCGATCATCGAGAAGGCGGTCCGCGCCGCCAAGGGCAAGGTCAAGCTGGTCAAGATGAACATCGACGAGCATCCGGCGATCCCGGGGCAGATGGGCATCCAGTCGATTCCCGCCGTGATCGCCTTCGTCAACGGCCAGCCCGCCGACGGTTTTATGGGCGCGGTGCCGGAAAGCCAGGTCACCGCGTTCATCGACAAGCTCACCGCCGGCATGCCCGGCGCCGGTGAGCCCAATATCGCGGAAATCCTGAAAGAGGCCGAGACGCTGCTGGCCGAGGGCGATGCCGTGAATGCGGCCTCGGTCTATGCCGAGGTGCTGGCGCTCGACGCCACTAATATCGCAGCGCTCGCAGGGCTCGCGAAATGTTACGCGACCACCGGCGCCCTCGAGCAGGCGAAGCAAACGCTCGAGATGGTGCCCACCGCCAAGCGCGAGGACGCCGCGGTCAAGGCGGTGCAGGCGATGATCGATCTCGCCGAGCAGGCCAACGCGCTCGGTCCGATCACCGAGCTGGAACAGAAAGTCGCGGCGAATCCGCTCGATCATCAGGCGCGATTCGATCTTGCGACGGCGCTCAATGCCGGCGGCAACCGCGCCGAGGCCACCAACCATCTGCTTGAAATCGTCAAGCGCGACCGCAAATGGAACGAGGACGGCGCGCGCAAGCAATTGGTGCAGTTCTTCGAGGCGTGGGGGCCGACCGACGACGCCACCGTGGACGGACGCAAGCGGCTATCGACGATCCTGTTCTCATAAAAATTTTCGCGAGCAGCACCGGAACGCGCAGATGCCGATCAATGCCGACTATCGCGGGCCCGGCGATCTCCCTGAAGTGATCCCGGTGTTTCCGCTGCCCGGCGCGCTGCTGCTGCCGCGCGGGCAGATGCCGCTCAACATTTTCGAGCCGCGCTACCTCGCGATGGTCGATGACTCGCTGCGCGACGGCCATCGCCTGATCGGCATGATCCAGCCCGACGTGTCGCACTCGAAAAGCGCGGACAAGCCGGCGCTGTTTCGCGTCGGCTGCGTCGGCCGCATCACCCAGCTCGCCGAAGCCGGCGACGGCCGCTACATCCTCGAACTCACCGGCATCTCGCGATTTAAAGTGCAAGAGGAAATCCCGGCGCTGACCGCCTATCGGCAGTGCAAGGTGGATTACTTCCCCTATCTCGACGACTTCACCGCGCGCAAGGGCGAAGAGGAAGTCGATCGCGAAGCGCTGCTCGCGGTGCTGACGGATTTTCTCAAAGCCAACAACCTGAAAGTCGACTGGGAAGGCGTCGAGAGCGCGCCCAACGAAGCGCTGGTCAACGCGCTCGCCATGATGTCGCCTTACGGCGCGCCGGAAAAACAGGCGATGCTGGAAGCGCCGGATCTCAAAACCCGCGCGGAGATTTTGATCGCGGTGACCGAGATGGACCTCGCGAAAAAGCGCACCTCAGGCGATACGGGGCTGCAGTAAGTTGATCTCCGTTCCCCGGACGCAGCGCAGCGTGCAGCACTTGCGAAACGGTGCGCTGCAGAGCCGGGGCCCCGGTTTCTGCGAGCGCGCAAGCAGCGGGGTCCCGGCTCTGCGGAGCAGCACTGCGTGCCGCACCGCGTCCGGGACACGAGAGCCACCACTGATGCGTCATGGCCGGGCTTGACCCGGCCATCCATCTTCCTTGAAAGACTCTTACGAAGTGGGATGGATGCGCGGGTCAAGCCCGCGCATGACGAGTTTACACCGCGCCTCTCGCTTCGACATACAACGCGTAGAGCGAATGACAGCTGGCCATGAACAGGCGGTTCTTCTTCGGCCCGCCAAACGTCAGATTGGCGCAGCGCTCGGGAAGGCGGATGAAGCCGATCGGCTTGCCCGAAGGATTGAACACCATGACGCCATCGAGGTCTTCGGCCTTGGCCGATGCCGAGCCGTTGCTGCCCCAGCCGCACCACAGATTGCCTTCGGTATCGACCTTAAATCCGTCGAGCGCGCCGGGTCCGTTGGCATCGACCAGTTTTGTCTTGTTGGATAAGTTCGCTCCGTCGGCGCCGACATCCCAGGCCCAGACCACGCGGTTCGGCTGCGCGCGCGATTCGATGACGTAGAGTTTTTTCTCGTCCGGCGAGAACGCCAGTCCGTTGGGACCGTTAAGCTCCGCGGTGACAAGCCCGAGCTTGCCGTCGGGCGCGATGCGGTAAACCGAGTGCGGCAATTCGGGCGCCGCCTTGTCGCCCTCCCACTCGCCGCCGATACCGAACGGCGGGTCGGTGAACCAGATCGAGCCGTCCGACTTGCACACGATATCGTTCGGCGAGTTGAGCCGCTTGCCGTCAAAGCTATCGGCCAGCACCGTGATCTTGCCGTCATATTCGGTGCGGGTGACGCGGCGGGTCAGATGTTCGCAACTCAGCAACCGCCCCTGGCGATCGCGCGCATGGCCGTTGGCGAAATTGGACGGCTGCCGAAACACGCCCCACCCGCCATTGGCTTCATCGTAGCGCATGATTCGATTGTTCGGGATGTCGCTGACCAGGACATAGCGGCCGTCGCCGAACCACACCGGCCCCTCCGCCCACCGCATTCCGGTGGCCAGTTGTTCGACGCTGCTGCTGAACAGGCGATGCTTGGCAAAGCTGGGATCGAGGATCTCGACGGACGCGTCGGGATAACGCTGGTTCGGCTTGAACTCAAAGGACTGCGCGCCGGCGCGCGATGGCAGCGCTATCGCGGTCGCCGCGGCCCCTGCGGCAGCGAATACACCTCGGCGGGTCAACGTCATCGGCTTTCCTCCCTGATGTCGCGCGGTCGTTTGCCGATCGACATAGGGATCAGCGCCGCCGCCTTGCCAAAGCGTAAGGGACCCTTGGATACAGGTCGAGCGAAGAAATCATGACCCGTTCCCCGGACGCAGCGCAGCGCGTAGCTCTTGCGGAGCGGTGCGCTGCAGAGCCGGGGCCCCGATTTCTACGAGCGCCACAAGTAGCTGGGTCCCGGCTCTGCGGAGCGGCATGAAGAATGCCGCACCGCGTCCGGGACACCGACCCAGGGTTTTTCGCCGGCCCGGTCAACGGCTTATTAGGACATTTCATTCAGCGTCCGCGGGACGGCCGCGTCGCGCGGACCGGCCGGGATTCATCGAGGGCGGTATCTTGCAGGCACTTCCGAGGATTCAGGGCCGCTATTATTTCGCGATCTTCGTGTTGGCCTGCGTCACGCTGTCCTACCAGATCCTGATCACCCGTTTCTTCAGCGTCATGCTGTATTACCACTTCGCATTCGCGGCGATTTCGCTGGCCATGCTCGGGCTGACGCGCGGCGCGATGGAGGTCTACGGCAAGCCTGCCCGCTACGCGCCGGAGCGGGTAGCTACGGAATTCGCCCGCCACGCATCGTGGTTCGCGCTGTCGGGCGTCGGTGCAATGATCGCGTTCCTGTGCGTGCCGGTGGTGGTCCCGGCGGACCAGGTGCCGGTGGCGCTGGCGTTCGCGGCCTTCGCTTTTGTCGTCCCTTTCACCGAAAGTGGCGTCTGCATCACGCTGCTGTTGACCCGCCTGCCCTATGGCGGCGGATGGCTTTACGCGGCCGACCTTGCAGGCGCAGCACTCGGATGCCTCGGGGTCATCTTCGTATTGCTTGCCGTCGATCCGGTGAGTACCGCGCTGTGGATCGGAGCCTTGGCCGCCGCCGCGGGCTGGATGGTGGTGCGGAATAATGGCGATGTCCGCACGCTGCGCCTGAGCTGTGCCGTAGCGCTGACGCTGGCCACTGCAGCTGCCGTGCATACCGGACTTGACGTTTCCGGCAAAAGCCATCTGGGCGTGTTCTGGGCCAAGGGCAAGGAGCAGCAGGGAACACTGTTCGAGCGCTGGAATACCTATTCGCGCGTCAGGGTCACGCCATATGGGAGCACGCCGTTCGGCTGGGGCCTTGTTCGCGAGTCGGAGACGAAGATCGACCAGAACTATCTCGACATCGACGCGGATGCGAGCACGGTGATCACCCGCTTCGACGGCGACCTAGGCAAGCTGTCCTACCTGAAGGACGACGTCATCAATGCCGCCTATTTGGTGCAGCCACCGGCCGACGTCGCGGTCGTCGGCGTGGGCGGCGGACGGGACATTCTTTCCGGACTGTATTTCGGCGCCAAGCGCATCCGCGGCATCGAGATCAACCCCGCGATCTTCGAAGTCCTGACCGACAAGTTCGCCGATTTCTCAGGTCATCTTGATCGCGTGCCGGGCGTGTCGCTGGTCAATGCCGAAGCCCGCAGTTACATCAACCATTCGCCGGAACGCTACGACCTTGTGCAGATTTCGCTGATCGACACCTGGGCCGCAACCGCCGCCGGCGGACTGACGCTCACGGAAAACCGGCTTTACACCGTGGAAGCGTGGGATGATTTCTACCGGGCGCTGAAGCCCGGCGGGATGTTGTCGGTATCGCGCTGGTTCGATCCGGACGGCCACCGCAGCGAGTTCTATCGCCTGGTGGCGATCGCAGCGCAGGCGCTGCAGCGCAAGGGCGTGCCCGCGACTGAGCTGCCTCGCCACGTTATCGCCGTGAACGTTGCCAGCATCGTGACCGTGATCACCCGTCCCGACGCTTTCACCGATGCCGAGTGGCAAGCCGCGCGCGGCCGGCTGCAGGCTCAAGGCTTCAATATCCTGCTGGGCCCGGATGTCGCCTTCGACACCGTCACGTCGAGATTGATGTCCGGCAAGGCCGACGCGGCATTCTTCGCGTCACTGCGGGATAATATCGCGCCCTCGACCGACGACAATCCGTTTTTCTTTTATACGGCGCGCTTCGGCGAGCTTGTCGCCAAACCCTCATTGGCGCTCACCAACAATAACGCGGCAATCAACATGACGCTGCTGCTGATCCTGGTCGCGCTTGGCGCCTGCGGCGTCTACATCGTCGTCCCCTTCGTCGGTCTCGCGCGGGGGATGCCGCTCTCGGCGCTGACGCCGCCGGTGACATATTTCAGCGCGATCGGCATGGGCTTCATGCTGATCGAGATATCGCAGATGCAGCGGCTGATGGTCTTCCTGGGACATCCGGTTTACGGGCTGAGTGTCGTGCTGTTCACGATTCTCCTGTTCAGCGGAATCGGCAGCGCCACGGTCGGCGCGCGGGCTCCGCGGCCGGGCGCGGTCGCCGCGAGAATTGCCGCCTTGCTGGCAACGCTGGTGGCGGCGGGGCTGCTCACGCCCCTGCTCACCGACTGGGCGCGATCGGAAGCAACCGACATGCGCATTCTGTTGTCCGTGCTGCTGCTGGCGCCGCCGGCGTTCTGCATGGGGATGATGTTCCCGCTCGGCTTGAGCATGTGGCGCCGTCACGCGGAGCTGCTTCCGTTCTTCTGGAGCGCCAACGGAATCACCTCAATGCTTGCCTCGGTGTTGGGCATGGCCTTGTCGATCGAATTCGGCATCGGGCGGACATACGCGCTGGGCGTTTGCTTCTACATCGTCTGCGCGGCGATGATGCTCGCAAGCCGCCGGGCCAACCGCGCAAGCTGGTTTCCGGCGAAGCTGGCCAAGGGCGCAGGACTGATCCGCCAGGGTGAGGTCGCCGCTGATCCCGTCGCGGTGTCGGCCCGACGCTAATACCCCGCCACCGCCATCGCGACCACGGCGCTCAGCATCACCCATCCGACATGCTTACCCCGCAGCGCCCAGGCGTTGGCCGCGGCGGCGAATGCGAACACCACCGCCGTCGTCGCCACGATCCAGTGCCGCGCCGGCTCCGAGGCCATCCAGGGTGCGGCGATCAGGAGTACGCCGCCGCCGATCCACGCCACCGTGCCGGCCTGCCACACGAGGCGGATCAGGGTGCGCAACCGTGGCGGCTCGATGGTGGCGCGTGCGAATACTTTTGTTTCGCCGAGCACGCCGTGAATCAGCGCCACCAGGATAGCTATGGCGCCCGAACATTGCAGCAGAAGATCGCGCATGGGTCAGTCTCCATACAGTACTGTATGGAGCTTTACGCTTCCCGCTGGCCGCTGTCAATACAGTGGTGTATGGTACGATGCCGCAGGAAGGAACCATGGCCGATCAATTATCCGCAGCAGATTGGGTCGATCAGGGCATCAAGGCCCTGGTCAAAAGCGGTTTCACCGCGCTGAAGGCCGAGCCGCTGGCCAAGGCGATGGGCGTATCGCGCGGCAGCTTTTACTGGCATTTCAAGGATATCGGCGCGTTCCACGCCGCGATCCTCGCGCGCTGGCGCGAGGTCGCCGCCGAGCAGATCATCGCCAATGTCGAGGCGGCTTCGAAGCACGAAAGCCCGCTACCGGTTCTGCTGCGCCGGACTTTTGGCGCCAAGCCGGTGCTGGAGGTCGCGGTTCGCAGCTGGGCCTTGCACGATTCCGTTGCGCGCACGGCGCTGCGGGCGCTCGACCGGCGCAGGCTGGATTATGTCGCGAGCCTGTTCGAACGGTCCGGATTGTCGCCCGAGATCGCCCGCGCCCGCGCTCAAATCTTCTACTGGACGTTTCTCGGATTCGCGCTGTCGGACAAGCCGTTGCCCAAGGCGCGGCAGGACGCCGTGCTGGAGGAACTGATCCGGATGGCGCTGCGATAGATTGCGTGGCTTCACGCCGCGACTGGATATGCTAAAGCGTCGGCAGCACGCTGGAGACCGCGCATGAATTCCCTGCCCGAACGCACCGACGGCGCCGTCGATCCAAAACTGCTGGAAATCCTGGTCTGTCCGCTGACCAAGGGGCCGCTGGAATTCGACGCCGCGCGGCAGGAACTGATCTCGCGCTCGGCGAAACTAGCCTACCCGATCCGCGACGGCATTCCGATCATGCTGCCGGAAGAGGCGCGGAAGATCGAGTGAGACGTTCCCCGGACGCAGCGCAGCGCATAGCACTTGCGTAGCGGTGCGCTGCAGAGCCGGGGTCCCGGTTGCTGAGAGTGTAACCGGGGTCCCGGTTCTGCGAAGCAGCGCTTCGCAAGAGCTGCGCGCCGCATCGCGCCCGGGAAACGGTAACGACGGGCGTTCTACAACGCCTCGCCCTTCAACAGCCGCGGCACCTCGCCCGACAACCCCGCCGCCTGGCGGATAAACGCGCCCTTCAGTGGCGGCATGCGATCGACGAGGCCGAGGCCGATATCGCGCACCGCGCGCAGCAAGGTCGATTTGTTCGAGAACAACAGGTTGAGCGAGTTGGTCGCGAGCCCCATCGCCATGGTGTCGAAGCGGCGCCAGCGCTGATAGCGCGCGAGCACGTCGGCCTGCCCCAGATCCATGCCGAGCCGCGCGGCATCGACGATCACTTCCGCCAATGCGGCGATATCCTTCAGGCCCATGTTGAGCCCCTGCCCCGCGATCGGGTGAATCACATGCGCGGCGTCGCCAACCAGCGCCAGCCGTTCGCCGATGAACGAGCGTGCGACGAAATACTGCAGCGGAAACGCGCGTGGTTTGTCCAGCGCCCTGATCTCGCCGAGGTGCAATCCAAAACGCTGTTCGAGCTCGGCGTGAAATTCATCCTCGCTCAACGCGACAATGCGCGCGGCCTCGACACGGTCTTCGGTCCACACCAGCGACGAGCGCGGCCCCTTCAACGGCAGGATCGCGAATGGACCCGCGGGTAAAAAATGCTCCTCCGCGCGGCCCTGATGATCGCGCTCGTGGCCGACGGTGACGACAATGCCGGACTGATCGTAGTCCCAGCCATGGGTGGCAATGCCCGCGCGCTCGCGCAGCTTTGAGCGCGCGCCGTCGGCGGCGACCAGCAGGCTCGCTTCGATGGTGCCGCCGTCGCCGAGCGACACGTCGACGCCATCGGGCCGCGCCTCGAATCCCGCGACTGTGGTGGCGCGAAGATCGATGCCCTCGGCTTCCGCGCGCGCGACCAGCGCGTCGATCAGATAACGATTTTCGACCATATGCGCGAAGGGCTCGCCCGGTTCGACGTCGCCGGCGAAGGTGAGGAATACCGGACGCGTTGCGTCTTCCAGTTTGGGATCGGCTACGACCATGTCGGTTATCGGCTGCGATTCCGCTGCGACCTCGTCCCACACCCCGATCGCCTCGAACAGCCGGCGGCAGGCGGCGACGATCGCAGTGGCGCGGGGATCGCGGCTCGGCCGCATTGCCAATGCCGGATCGGCAACCACAATCGGAATTTCAACACCCAAGCCCTGACGCAGCGCCAGCGCCAGCGCCAATCCGGCGAACGCGCCGCCGCCGATCACAATGCTTCGCTGTGCCATGCTACGCCTTACTCGCTCTTGTCACGCAACTGGTCTTGCACCCTGACTATAGCTGGGCGAAACAGGTTCACCAAACAAGGCCTTCCGCCGTCATTCCGGGGCACGCGAAGCGTGAGCCCGGAATCCCGACGTGTGGGGCTGGATTCCGGGTTCGCTCGCTACGCTCGCGCCCCGGAATGACGGTTGAAATGAAAGCGCGCCGATGTCCAAAAGCCTGATCGACCTGATTTCCATTCTCGATCTCGAGCCGATCGAGGTGAACATGTTCCGGGGGATCAGCCCGAAGACGAGCTGGCAGCGGGTGTTCGGCGGGCAGGTGATCGGACAGGCGATGGTGGCGGCGTGCCGTACCGTGGAAGGCCGGCTGCCGCATTCGCTGCATTGCTATTTCATCCTGCCCGGCGATCCGCAGATTCCGATCATCTACGAGGTCGAGCGGCTGCGCGACGGCAAGAGCTATTCGACCCGCCGTGTCACCGCGATCCAGCATGGCAACGCGATCTTCTCGATCATGGTGTCGTTTCATGTCGAGGAAGAAGGCGCGTTCGACCATCAGGACAAGATGCCCGACGTGCCGCCGCCGGAAAAACTCACCGCCGAGGAAGTCGCCAAGCAGCCGATGTTCAAGGAAATGCCGGATTTCATCAAACGCTATTATGAATCCGACCGGCCGATCGAGCTGCGCCCGGTCGAGCTTGGCCGCTATTTCGGCGAGAAGATCGATGACGGCCGCATCCATGTCTGGATCCGCACCGCGTCGAAATTGCCCGACGATCCGGCGCTGCACATGTGCGCGCTGGCCTATGCGTCGGACTTCTCGCTGCTGGATGCGGCGATGGCGCGCTACGGCCGCACTTTGTTCGACCGCCGCATGATGCCGGCCAGCCTCGATCACGCGATGTGGTTTCACCGCCCGTTCCGCGCCGACGAATGGCTGCTCTACGCCCAGGACTCCCCCAGCGCCCGCGCCGGCCGCGGCCTGACCCGTGGTATGATCTTCAAGCCCGACGGCACGCTGGTGGCCTCGGTGGCGCAGGAAGGCTCGCTGCGGGAGCGGAAGGAGAAGCCGGGTCTTGGTTAGTCGTACTGCGGGGTCGGCTGGAGCCAAACATATCCCATAGGGAGGAATTTTTTCTAAATACAACTGTCTGGATCAGAGTTTTTTAAAAGCAGCTTCCGCGAAAAGCCTTTTGGAAACCCGAATCGCGGAAATAGCGCGCCGCTCTACCGTAGTGAATGAAGCAATCACAACGGCGACGGACAACAGGAAGAGGCTTAGGGTTGCCAATTCACTCATCCCACGACGTTACAACTCATGCGGAAAATTTCCAACATTTCTTCCATTTGGTGCAACGCGAGGACTTAGGAAATCCGCAGGCTAAGGGATTCGCCCACGCTCCGGTGCACCGTCAGCAACGCCGCGCCGCGCTCGGGACCACGGATTTCCGCCAAAAACCTGCGGACACCTGCTCCGCGGGGCCAAATTCCGCTTATTTTCTGCGCGCGCTGCCGATAAAATCGGCATAGATAGGGTTGCGCGCCTCAGGTCCCGCGATCGGGGCGCATAGCATCAGGAAAGCAAGGCCGGTCCATGAAGCTCGTCGTCGCGATCATAAAACCCTTCAAGCTCGACGAGGTGCGCCAGGCGCTCACCGCGATCGGGGTCCACGGCATGACGGTGACGGAGGTCAAGGGCTACGGCCGCCAGAAGGGCCATACCGAAATCTACCGCGGCGCCGAATATGTCGTGAACTTCCTGCCCAAGCTGCGGATCGAAATCGCGGTGTCCTCGGAGCTCGCCGACAAGGCGGTAGAGGTCATCACCGCAGGCGCACGCACCGGCCAGATCGGCGACGGCAAGATTTTCGTGACACCGATAGATCACGCGCTGCGCATCCGCACTGGCGAAACCGACAGCGACGCGCTCTGAGATTTCTCCGTCATTGCGAGGAGCGTTTGCGACGAAGCAATCCATTTTCCGTTATTGCCGGGCTAAAGTGCGAAGCGCGTCTTCGCGCCTGGGCCTGCACCAGCTTCAAGCATCGCTTCGACGTCGACGATTCGCTCGATGTGTTCGGCGTCCACGGCATCGGCGGCATGACCGGCACCGTGCTGGCCGGCGTGTTCGCGACATCGGCGATCGGCGGCACCGCCGGCCTGATCGAGGGCAATCCGCAGCAATTGCTGCTACAGTAGTCTGTCATTGCGGCGGTGGTATCCGGCGCAATCGCGGTATAGTGCGGAACGTGTCCGTGCACGATTGCAGCCTGAACGCCCGCATGAAAACCGATTTTGATGTCATCGTTGTCGGCGCAGGCCCGAGCGGAACGGCCGCGGCCTATCGACTGGCGCGATCCGGTTATCATGTGTTGATGCTGGACAAGGTCGCCTTCCCGCGGGTAAAACCTTGCGGGGGCGGGATTACCATCAAGGCGCTCGACTTGCTTCCCTGGTCCGTCGGCCCGGTTATCGAGCGCGCGACGCGCGATTTACGCATGGGGATCAAGACCCATGCCGGCCGGCGCGAGCAGCTGTTTTCCGGAAGCGCGCACATCTGCGTATTTTCAGTTCGCGCGGAATTCGATCGCCTTAACTTTGAGAAAACGCTGGAGCAGGGCGTCGCGTTTCAGCTTGCCGGCGAACTGCAAGCTGTCGAAGAAAAGTCCGATCATGTCGTTCTTTGCTTGGACGGACAAAAAATCAGCTCGCGATTCCTGATCGGCGCGGACGGCGCCAACAGTGCAACGCGCCGTCTGCTGAACGCCGGCCGCAGTTTTCGTCGGGGTTTCGCGATCGAAGGACATGTATCTTACGATGACCTCGACATCGAGCCGGTGCCTGAATTCTTTTTCGGTATCGTCCGCAACGGCTATGGCTGGCTTTTTCCGAAGCGTACCCACGCCAATGTCGGAATCTACACATTCGACGACCGCGTCCCGCTGAGCAAGGATCAGCTTCGCAGCTACGCCCTTGATCGCGTCGGAACCGACAGGATTTTCGATATTGTCGGCTTCCCTCTGGGATTTGGCGGACGCGACTACGTTCCCAACAGGGAAAGAATTATCCTGGCCGGAGACGCCGCGGGATTTTCCGAGCCGCTGTTGGGCGAAGGCATTCATAACGCCCTCAAGAGCGGTCAGGCTGCTGCGACCGCAATCATCGATGCGGACAAACAACAGGCGCCCAGTCTGCGCCGGGCCTACATGCGGGCGCTTGCGCCCGTCATCCGCGATCTTCGGCGGTGCGAGCGGATGCGGGACTTCTTCTATGACAATCTGGACGGCGTCGGCTCAACCGCGCTTCGGCTCCCCATCAGCAGGGCTGCCTTGATGCAGGGCTTTGCCGCCGGGAAGACGATGCACGAAATAACCAGCAGGTTCTTTTTGTCGCCCTTTTTCGAACCGAAGACGCCGCAAAGCCTCAGGGACTTTTTGACCCAGGATCGGAAACAGCCGGTCATGCCGAGGTTGTCCGCGTAAAGCATCCAGCCCGGTCAAGTCCTTGCCGTTTCGGATTGAGGGGGGGCAGACAGGCCACCTCGCCAACCTAAACTCACGCCCTAGCCCGGCCGTTTCGTCGCTGTGGTGAGTCTCTTCAGTCTTATATCCTACCTAAATACCTTTATCCTGCTCTCCGCATAAGCAGGATTATGTCAGGACGCTGTCCTGCCTATAATTTAATCAGCCCTGACTAGGCTTTGGGCGCGACCGAATATCGCAGGTGCGAGCATTTCACGCAAAGCGCGAAAAGGCCCGCGTTCATAAACCGTTAGGGAATTTGCGCCGTCTGGCACGGCATTTGATTCTAAGGGTCCTGGCTGTGCCCGCGTAGTGAACTTCTCCGCGTGGTGAACCTCAGTCGAGAACGCCCGGTCGTGTCTGGACCGGGCCCAAGCGGGGATAGGACCCATGAAAATTGTTATGGCGATCATCAAGCCATTCAAACTCGAAGAAGTCCGGGACGCCCTGACCGCCATTGGCGTTCACGGTCTCACGGTGACGGAAGTCAAGGGATATGGCCGGCAAAAGGGCCATACGGAAATCTATCGCGGCGCCGAATACGCGGTGAGCTTCCTGCCCAAGATTCAAAATCGAAGTCGCTGTCGCCTCGGATCAGGTCGACAAAACCATCGAAGCCATCACGGCTGCGGCAAAAACCGGACAGATCGGCGACGGCAAGATCTTCGTCATCAATCTCGACCACGCGGTTCGCATCCGCACGGGCGAGGCAGATGCCGCGGCACTCTGATTTCGCGCTCAACCATACCCACTCAGGAGTAAAACAAATGACGTTCAAGCGTCCCTATAGCGCGGGATTGGCAGCCCTCGCAGTCGGCCTCTTTGCCGCGACCGCTGCCTACGCCGAGCCTACCGTCAACAAAGGCGACAATGCCTGGATGCTGACATCGACGGTGCTGGTGCTGTTGATGACGATCCCGGGCCTTGCGCTGTTCTATGGCGGCCTGGTCCGCTCCAAGAACATGCTCTCGGTGCTGGCGCAGGTGTTCTACACGGTCTGCATCGTCACCATCCTCTGGGCCCTCTACGGCTACAGCCTCGCCTTCACCGGCGGGTCCGACTTCATCGGCGGCTTCTCCAAAGCCTTCCTGATGGGTGTCACGACCGACTCCAAGGCGGCGACCTTCAGCGTCGATGCCAACATCTCCGAACTGGTCTATGTCTGCTTCCAGATGACCTTCGCGGCGATTACCCCGGCCCTCATCGTCGGCGCCTTCGCCGAGCGGATGCGGTTCGCGGCGGTCGCGTTGTTCATTCCGCTCTGGGTGACGCTGATCTATTTCCCGATCGCGCACATGGTTTGGTACTGGGCCGGACCGGACGCGATCTCGGATGCGGTCAAGGCGCTCGCGGCGGCGGGTGATGCGGCGGCGAAGGCCGCGGCGCAGGCCAAGCTCGATGAAGTCAACGCCGACGCCGGCTGGGTCTTCAAGAAGGGCGCGATCGACTTCGCGGGCGGCACCGTGGTGCACATCAACGCCGGCATCGCGGGCCTCGTCGGCGCGCTCCTGATCGGCAAGCGCACCGGTTACGGCAAGGACCTGATGGCTCCGCACTCGCTGACCATGACCATGATCGGCGCCTCGCTGCTGTGGGTGGGCTGGTTCGGCTTCAACGCCGGATCGAACCTCGAAGCCAATGGCGGCGCAGCACTGGCCATGACTAACTCCTTCGTCGCAACTGCGGCGGCGGCGCTGTCGTGGATGTTCGCGGAGTGGATCATCAAGGGCCATCCCTCGCTGCTCGGCGCGTTGTCGGGCGCGGTGGCGGGACTTGTGGCGGTCACGCCCGCGGCCGGTTACGCCGGTCCGATGGGGGCGATCGTGCTCGGTCTCGTGGTCGGCGTGGTCTGCCTGTTCTTCTGCACCGTGATCAAGAACTCGCTCGGCTATGACGACTCGCTCGACGTGTTCGGCGTCCACTGCGTCGGCGGCATCGTCGGCGCGCTCGGCACCGGCATCCTGGTGAATCCGGCGCTCGGCGGCGCCGGCATCATGGACTACACCACCGGCAAGATCGCGGACTACGATCTGGTGGCGCAGATGATCTCGCAGTGCTGGGGCGTCGGCACCACGCTGGTGTGGTCGGGCATCGGTTCGGCGATCCTCTACAAGGTCGTCGACGTCATCGTCGGCCTGCGCGCCAATGTCGAGACCGAACGCGAAGGCCTCGACATCACCGAGCACACCGAACGCGCCTACAATATGTGAGTTCTCCCGGGGCGCGATCCCAAGGGATCGCGCCCACAACTCCGGTTTGGGCACATACCCGGCAATGCCCCGACCGTTGAGGGGCTCCAGCGCAAGCTGGGGCCCCTTTCTTTTTTGTGTCCGTCATTGCGAGCCAACGGGTCCTCGCAATGACGGAAGCACGCACGCGTTTGGAAATCCCTGATTTCGCTTCGCTCCACCGGGCTACGCTTGAGCAATTTTGGAATTGATCATTCTTGTCATTTAACGGCAGATGCATTTCACACTACAAGGAGCGAGCCATGACCGTCCTGCTCAGTCCATGGCGATCGCTGTTCGAAGGCATCGAACACGCGGCTGGAATGGCCGATGTCGCCTTCAGCCCCGACCCGGCCCCGCGCGATCAACGAGTGCAGATCGTCAGGATCGACCTTGAGAGTCCGCGCCTGCGCTTCTTCACCACGCCGACCGATCCGGCCTCGCTATACCAGACCAAGAACAGCACCATTCTGGATTTCCTCGCCGCCTATCCGGAGGTGCAGCTTGCCATCAACGCCAATCTCGCCTGGGCCGACAATGAGGGCAACGCCTCCCTGTTCGGTCTTGCCAAGTCGGAAGGAAACCTGGTCAGCGACCCCACGGTGCCGGCGCCGCAGCCGCCGCCGGGCTCGGACCAGCCTAACGTACCGGATGCCAGCTACACCGGCACCGTCGCGCTGACGATCACGCGCGACAACCGAGCGAGCTTTCACATCCTCAACGCGCAATCTCCGGCCTGGTCGCCGCGCGACAGCCATGAGGTCGAGACCAGTCCCTGGCGGAGCATTTATACCGCCGTGGCCGGCAGCCCGAACGTTGCCCCGGGTTGGCCGCCGATGCCGTTTGTCGGCGGTCTGAACCCCGGCGAGTCGATGGTGTTGAGAAACGGCGTCAATAACGGCGTACCAACCGGATCGCAATTCGTCGCCGCGCGGACCGCCATCGGCCTCGACGCGGCGGCGCGCACCCTTTTCCTTCTCACCATCGACGGCATCGAAGGCGCCAATCCGCAATACGGCGCCACTTTCTACGATACCGGCGAGTGGCTGAAACTTGCCGGAGCCTCGGACGGCATCAATCTCGACGGCGGAGGCTCGACCGCGATGGCGGTCAAGGTCGGCGGTTCGAACCTGCTAATGAATGTTCCGCATGGAAGCGAAGGGCCGCCCTACGTCCAGCGCCCCAACGCGCAGTTCTTTGGCATCATTCCCGGTTAGCGTTTCGGAAGCCGCTCGAAGCTCGGCAGGCCGTCGGGAATTTGATGAAACGCCTGGCTGTCGATGGTGAAGATCGCCATCTGCGGGGTGCCGAACAGACGGGGGTCGTCGAGCGTGCCGACCTTCAGGATTACGGCGAGCAGACCCGGCCGGCGCGTGGTGAGATGCGTGCCGCATTCGGCGCAGAATTCCCGCGTCACGCGCTCTCAAGATCGCTGCGGGTAAACTGCTTCGGCGTCCCCTTGGTGTAGCTGAAGCCGTCGGGCGGCATCAGCATGAACATGTTCGGCGAGCCACCGCTGATATACTGGCACCACCGACTTGATCCTGGACCCACCTCGGGATCGTTACCTGACCCTCGTCCGTGACCTTTGTTGCCATCGTGGCCTCGTGTAACAGTGTTTCCGCGATAATATGGCACACCCGAGTAAAAGCGCCACAACCGCCGATAGTAATCGCGGCTCAGCTTCGGTTTCCATACTTCAGCTTGATATTTTGAACCTGAAATCAGTCTATAGGCTGAAGCAGTTTTTAGCGGACTTCGCTAGGCACAACTGCCGATGGTTAATCGCGTCTTAACCTCGCCGTATCTATGGTGGTCTGATCCGTTTTCCGGCCCGTCTCCATGCGATCGGCCGCCCATAAGAAGTGCTGGCGCTTTACCAATGGCAATGACCGCTTCATCCGGCGTGGTACAGGGCGACGGCGGCCAGAATTCCGGCCAGAGCGAGCGCTCGCCATTCGCGCGGCTGACCGAGCTTCTCGCTCCGCACCAGCCGGGCAAGCCGCTGATCATGCTCTCGCTCGGCGAACCGCAGCATCCGATCCCGGCGTTCGTCGGGCCTGTGCTGGCCAAAAACCTCGCCGATTTCGGCCGCTACCCTCTCTCCAAGGGGATCGAGCCGTTCCGGCGCGCCGCCGCCAACTGGCTCGGCACGCGCTTCAAATTGCCGCGCGCGGTCGATCCCGAGACCGAGCTTCTGGTGCTGAACGGCAGCCGCGAGGGACTGTTTTTCGCAGCGATTTCCGCGGCGCGCTATGTCGGCGCGCGCCGGGGCAGGCCGGCGATCCTGATGCCGAACCCGTTCTACCCGGCCTATGGCGCCGGCGCCCGCGCCGCAGGATGCGAGCCGATCTTTTTGCCGACCACGCGCTCAACCGGATTCTTGCCTGACCTCGATGCGCTGGACGACGCCACGCTGGCGAGAACGGTCGCGTTCTACATCGCCTCACCGGCCAATCCGCAAGGCGCGGTGGCGTCGCGCGATTATTTTGCGTGCCTGAAACAGCTCGCCGACCGTTTCGGCTTCATGATCCTGAGCGACGAATGCTATTCGGAAATCTACACCAAGGAAGCGCCCGGCAGCATGCTGGAAGCCGCCGGACCTGACTTCACCAATGTCGCGGTGTTTCAATCGCTCTCAAAACGCTCGAACCTGCCGGGCATGCGGATCGGCTTCGCCGCCGGCGACAAGAAATTTCTTAGCGCCTATCACGAGCTGCGCAATGTCGCGGCTCCACAGGTGCCGGTGCCGCTGCAGCATGTCGCGGTCGCCGCCTACAGCGATGAGGCGCATGTCGAAGAGAACCGCCGGCTCTATCGCATCAAGTTCGATCTCGCCGATCAGATTCTCGGCAATCGCTACGGCTATCACCGCCCGGCGGGCGGCTTCTGCGTCTGGCTAGATGTGTCGGCCCACGGCGGCGACGAAGCCGCGACGGTGAAACTCTACAAGGATGCCGGCGTGCGCGTGCTGCCCGGAAGTTATTTGGCGCGGCAGCAGCCCGACGGCAGCAATCCCGGCGCCGGCTACATTCGCCTCGCGCTGGTGCAAGACAGTGAAACCATCGCCGAGGCGTTGCACCGCTTGGTGCAAACCCTCGAACATCGCGGGGCCCCATGAGCATGCCGGCGATCGAACGTGTCATCCCCCTGGTCGGCCAGTTGCCGGCATCGATCCGCGAAGCGCTGGCGCGGCGCTTGCGCGAAATGGCCGGGCTCGGACTACTGAGCCTGTCCGGCGTCGCCGCGGCCGCGCTGATGACATGGTCGGTGCAGGATCCGAGCCTCAGCCACGCCACCTCGCGCGGGATCCGCAACATCGTCGGCTATCCCGGCGCGATCGGCGCCGACTTGCTGATGCAGATTCTCGGCCTCGGCGCGATCATGCTGATTTTGCCGATTGCGATCTGGGGCTGGCGCATGCTGACCCACCGCGGCTTCGACCGCGAGGCGCTGCGGCTCGCAAGCTGGATTCTCTCCACCATTATCGCTGCGGGATTCGCCAGCTGCTGGCCGCATGGCGGCGCATGGCCGCTGCCGACCGGGCTCGGCGGCGTGGTCGGCGACGCGCTGGTGCGCGCGCCGGCGATCGTGTTCGGTCCGCCCACCACGGTCTACCGGCTGGTGCTGGGCACGATTTTCTGCGTTGCCATGATCGCTACCCTGCTGGTGGCGGGCGGTTTCGGCGCGCGGCCGAGGGAAGAAGAACTCACGCCGATCGAGGACGACGACGCGCCGTTCGTGGAAGAAGACGATCGAGGTTCGGCGGCGCTGGGATGGATCGTGCATGCGGCGATGAGCACGAAGGCGCGAATCGGCCGCCTGCTGGCATTGGCCTACAAGTCGCTGGTCTCGAGCGCGCCGACATCGCGCGCGTCGGCGTTCGATCGCCAGGAGCCGAGCCTGAGCGCGCGCGCGGCCCCATCGCTGGCACCGCAAACTGATAACGATTTCGACGAAGATATCGAGGACGAAGAAGACGAGGACGCCCCGGTCGCCCGCGCGCCGCGCAAGAAGGCCGCACCGCGCGGGCCGCTGCGTAAATCCTCCGACAAGTTCGAGCTGCCGTCGGTCAATGTGCTGACCGCGCCGCGTGCGTCGGACCGTCAGCCCTTGAGCAAGAGCGAACTCGACGCCAATTCGCGCGCGCTGGAAGGCGTGCTCGGCGATTTCGGCGTGCGCGGCGAAATCGTCAAGGCCAATCCGGGTCCGGTGGTGACGCTGTATGAGCTGGAGCCGGCGCCCGGCATCAAATCCTCGCGCGTGATCGGGCTTGCCGACGACATCGCACGCTCGATGAGTGCGCTGTCCGCGCGCGTCGCCGTGGTGCCCGGCCGCAACGCCATCGGCATCGAACTGCCCAACCCGCATCGCGAAAAAGTTTACTTGCGCGAATTGCTCACCGCCAGGGACAGCAACGACGCCATCAAGCTTCCGCTCTGCCTCGGCAAGAATATCGGCGGCGAATCCATCATCATCGATCTGGCGCGCACGCCGCATATGCTGATCGCCGGCACCACCGGCTCGGGCAAATCGGTCGCCATCAACACCATGATCCTCAGCCTGGTCTACCGGCTGCGCCCGGACCAGTGCCGGCTGATCATGGTCGACCCCAAGATGCTGGAGCTGTCGGTCTATGACGGCATCCCGCATCTGCTGACGCCCGTGGTGACCGATCCAAAGAAGGCCGTGGTCGCGCTGAAGTGGGCGGTGCGCGAGATGGAAGAGCGCTACAAGAAAATGTCCAAGCTCGGCGTGCGCAACATCGACGGCTACAATTCGCGCCTGCTGGAAGCCAAGACCAAAGGCGAGGAATTGTCGCGCACGGTGCATACCGGCTTCGACAAGGAAACCGGCAAGGCGATCTACGAGGCCGAAAAGCTTGAGCTCGAGCCGCTGCCCTACATCGTCATCATCGTCGACGAGATGGCCGATTTGATGATGGTCGCCGGCAAGGACATCGAAGGCGCGGTGCAGCGCCTGGCGCAAATGGCGCGCGCCGCCGGCCTGCATGTGATCCTGGCCACGCAACGCCCGTCGGTCGACGTCATCACCGGCACCATCAAGGCGAATTTTCCGACCCGCATCTCGTTTCAGGTCACCTCGAAAATCGACAGCCGCACCATTCTCGGCGAGATGGGCGCCGAGCAGCTGCTCGGCCAGGGTGATATGCTCTATATGGCCGGTGGCGGACGCATCAGCCGCGTCCACGGCCCGTTCGTGTCGGACGAAGAGGTCGAAAAGGTGGTCCGCCACCTTAAGAGCCAAGGCCAGCCGGAATATCTCGAGGCGGTCACCGCGGAGGAGCCGACCGATGAGGACGGCAATCCGGTGTTCGACGCCACCGGAATGGGCGCCGGCGAAGGCGGCGGCGATTTGTTCGCACAAGCCGTTGCAATCGTGAAACGCGACCGCAAGGCCTCCACCAGCTATATCCAGCGCCGGCTGCAGGTCGGCTACAACAAGGCCGCGTCGCTGATGGAGCGGATGGAACTCGAAGGCATTGTCGGACAGGCCAACCACGCCGGAAAACGCGAAATCCTGATCGAAGAGGAAGAAAGCCGCTTTTGAAATCCATGATCTCGCTCACGCAAAAACGTTACCCAATTAAGCCGAAAGCACTGTAAAATAGGCCCCTCACCAGGATAACGCCTTGAATCGAATTCTGAAAAACCGGGCCGGACCAGCGGCGATCCGCGCAATGCGCGCCGGCTTCGCCGTGCTGATCGCGGCGTCGCTGGCAGGCGCGGCCATGATTCCAGCGTGGGCGCAAACAAGTCCGCAACCCGTCCCGGTGCCGAAACCGGCGCCGAAGGCCCGCGGCGGCGTCCCGCCATCGGTATCCGATGCGCAGGCGAAGGCGCCGCTGACGACCGCTGCGACCACCATCGCGCCCGACCCGATCATTCCCGATCCGCGCCGCAACGTACCCGCCAATATTTTCGCGACCTTCGACGCCAACCAGAAGGCGCAGGCCGCGAAGGTCAGCTCCTATCTGTCCTCGCTGAGCACGCTGGTCGGAAATTTCGTCCAGGTCGGACCCGACGGCACCAAAACCAAGGGCGACTTCTACATCCAGAAGCCCGGCAAGGTGCGTTTCGAATACGACGCGCCGACTCCGATCGCGATGATCGCCGACGGATCGTCGCTGGCGGTGCGCGACCGCAAGCTCGCCACGCAAGACATCTATCCGCTGTCGCAGACGCCGCTGCGTTACCTGCTGTCCGACCGCATCGACCTGCTGAAGGACACCAATGTCGTCAGCGTCACCGCCGACGACCAGTACATCAGCGTCACCATCGAGGAAAAGAGTGCGATCGTCGGCACCAGCCGGCTGATGCTGATGCTGGGCGCCAAGGACAACCAGCTGAAGCAGTGGACCGTCACCGACCCGCAGGGCTACGATACCACGGTGGCGGTGTATAATCTCGACACCTCGAAGAAGCCCGATCCCGGCCTGTTCAAGATCGATTTCACCAATTACGTCACGCCGAATAATTAGCGTCGTGTCCCGGGCGCGATGCAGCGCCGTAAGCGCGTTTACGCGCGTCTTCGACGCGCTATGGCACTTGCGAAGCGCTGCTTCGCAGAACCGGGACCGTACCAATCGCCGGCGTTCGTAACGGCCCCGGCTTAGCGGCGCACCACGCCGTGAAGTACGGCGCGCTGCGCAGCATCCGGGGAACGCAACTACCGCCGCGGTCCGCCGAGCTTCTTGTTCACCGATGCGCTGATGTCGCCCAGCATGCGGCGGCCATCGGCCATGAACGCTCCGGATTTCTTGTTGAAGCTTTCGGCCAGTTCGCGCAGCGATTTCACGCTCGGAACCAGTTCGGCGAAATCGACGCTGCCGACGCTGGTCAGGAGGTCGTCGGTTTTGGCAAGGCCGAGATCGACGGCGCCGACGCTGGTTTCGGCGCGCCCGACAAGGCTGTCGATCTTTGCGCCATTGGCCGCCAGTGACGCGGTGAACGTCTCGAGATTCAGCATGGTGTCTTTCAGGTCGGCCTGATTGTCCGCGATGACCTTATCCACGTTGCGAAGCGCTGCTTTTATCTTGGTCTCGACATCCTGCGTCGCCTCCGGATCGGCGGTCAGGATCGGGATGCCGTCCTCATCCAGCGGCACCGGCGGCGCTTCCGCCGAGCCGCCGACCAGCGACAGCGCCGCGACGCCTGTCAGTCCCTGAAATTCCAGCCCGGCCAGCGTATCCTTGCGGACCGGCGCGGTGTTGTCGATCATCGCAAGCGCGACCACGCGGCGAGGATGGTCCAGCTTCAGCGACACCACCTCGCCGACCCGGATGCCGCCGAAATTGACGCTGCCGCCCTTGTGCAGGCCGGAGGCCGAGCCTTCGAATACGACGCGCAGCGGAATCCGCTGTTTGGTGCTGACGAATTTGCGGTAGCCGAGAAGAGCGCCGAACGACCCGGCGATAATAGCCAGGGCCAAGGAACCGATCATCAGGTGACTCATCCGCGACTTCATCGGAGAATCCGGGTTGGCGTCAAGTTCGCTTGAGAAATAGCGGATTTTTAGGTGTTAGTCACGATACCCCAGCGTCATACGCGGGCTTGACCCGCGTATCCATCCTTCTTCAAAAGAGATGGATCACCGGGTCATCTAACGCGAAGACGCGCTTCGCGCTTTTGCCCGGTGATGACGCATACCGCAAGGTCCTCATGCAATTCACCCTGACCACCTGGAATATCAACTCCGTCCGCCTGCGCATCAACCTGGTCGCCAAATTCATCAAGGCAGTGCGGCCGGATGTGCTGTGCCTGCAGGAAACCAAATGCCCCGACGACGCCTTTCCGCTAAAGCGTTTCAAGCGGCTCGGCTATGAGCACGTCGCGCTGAACGGGCAGAAGGGCTATCACGGCGTCGCGGTGATTTCGAAACTGCCGTTCGAGACCACGCATATCCGCACCTTCTGCGACAAGATCGACTCGCGCCACATCTCGGTCGCGTTCGGCGACAAGGCGAGAATCGCAAAGCCGCTGACGCTGCATAATTTCTATGTCCCCGCCGGCGGCGATATTCCCGATCCCGCCTTAAATCTGAAATTCGAGCACAAGCTTGGCTTTCTCGACGAGATGAAAGCCTGCGAGCCGCTGCATCCGCGCGGCGACGAGCGGCATATCCTGGTCGGCGACCTCAACGTAGCGCCCCATGAGCATGACGTGTGGTCGCACAAGCAGTTGTTGAAGGTGGTGTCGCACACGCCGATCGAATGCGAGAAGCTGCTGGCTGCGCAAGCTGAGGGCGACTGGATCGACGTCGCGCGGGCGCGGATTCCGCTGTCGGAAAAAGTCTACACTTGGTGGAGCTATCGCGCCGCCGACTGGACCATCGCCGACCGCGGCCGCCGGCTCGACCACATCTGGGTCTCCCGCGCGCTCGGCGATTGCGTCCGCGATTTCAGGATCACGCGCGATGCGCGGGGCTGGGAGCGGCCGTCGGATCATGTGCCGGTGACGGCGGTGCTGGAAATCTAACGTCGTCCCGGCGAACGCCGGGACCCATAACCACCGCGCTGATCGTTGCAAAAGGTCTTAGCCGCCTGCACCAAAATGATAGTGCGGCGTGTATGGGTCCCGGCGTTCGCCGGGACGACGAACAACTCAAATACTCAGCTTCGCGCCGGCCATCAGGATATCGCTGGCGATCTGGCTGGTGCGCTCGGCGAGTTCGTCGCGCAGGCGGCGGGCGGCGGCGGGGTCGCTTTCCAGCACCCGCGAAAACATGCTGCGGGCAAGACGGATCACGGTGGAGAATTCCAGCGACACCGCGGTGGCCGGCCGCGGCATCGGAACGATCAGCGCCAATTCGCCGATCAGGGTGCCGGGACCGGCGATGGTCTCAGCGCTGCTGCCGTCCTCGAGCGTGATGCGGAATGCGCCGCGCTGCACGACATATCCGGCGTCGGCCTCGTCGCCGATCCTGAATAATGTATCGCCGCGGGCGAATTCGCGATGCTCGGAGCCGATCGCCAGCACGCGCAGCGCTTCCCGTCCCAACAGGCGCAGTGTCGGGACGCGCTCCAGCAGGGCAACATCATCTTCGATCGACATGGAAAACCGGATGATCGGGACGCGCCAAGAACGCCATATTACGAATCGCTATCGAATCGTATCACGGCACCAGCTTGTAGCCACCGGCTTCCGTCACCAGAATCTCCGGATTGGCGGCGTCTTTCTCGATCTTCTGGCGCAGCCGGTAGATGTGGGTTTCCAGCGTGTGGGTGGTGACGCCGGAATTATAGCCCCAGACTTCCTGCAGCAGCGTCTCGCGCGACACCGGCAGTTGCCCGGCGCGGTACAGGAACCGAAGGATCGCGGTTTCCTTCTCGGTCAGCCGCACCTTCCGGGCATTGGCGCCGGTCAGCATTTTGGAGCCGGGCCGGAAACTGTAGGGGCCGACCGAAAACACCGCGTCTTCGCTCGCTTCATGCTGGCGCAACTGCGCGCGGATCCGCGCCAGCAGCACCGCAAAGCGGAACGGTTTTGCCACGTAATCATTGGCGCCGGATTCGAGCCCGAGAATGGTGTCGGAATCGGTGTCATGCCCGGTCAGCATGATGATCGGCGCCTTGAAACCGCCCTTGCGTAAAGACCGCACCACTTCGCGGCCGTCGGTGTCCGGGAGGCCTACGTCCATCAGCACCAGATCGGGCGAATTCGATTTGGCGGCGCTGGCGCCCTTGGCGCCGGTATCGACCGCGGAGGCCTCGAACTCTTCATGCAGCGACAGCTGCTCCACCAGCGCCTCGCGCAGATCGTTATCGTCATCCACGATCAGGATCTTGCGGGCATTGGCCATTACGTACAATCCTTCATCGGCGGCGTGACGCGCGGAAAGCGCATCCGTCTCGGTTCGTCTGAGCTAGTTCGTTATGAGATAGGAACCCGTTACCCGATTCACCAACCGTAACGGCATCCTAGCGCAAAATGAGCCCGGTTTCGGCTGAATATGCCCAGTCGGGCGAAATAGCGCATGTGCGGCGATTAGTGCAAGAAAGAGCCCGCCATATCCATGAGAAGTCCTGATCTTTCAATCACTTATCGAGCAAGTCTGCGTGATCGGCCGCTCAGTTTGGTAGCTGTTCGCGCCGCCGCCGGCAATCGGAGCCGAGGCTGGCTGAGCGCGGACGGACAAACCATCCCGGTCGCGCTCGGCCGCGGCGGCATCGAGGCCAACAAGCGCGAAGGCGACGGCGGCACGCCCAAGGGCGTATTCCGCCCGGTGCAATGTTGGTGGCGGGCGGACCGGCATCCGCAACCCTCGACGTTTCTCCCGGTTCGCCCGATCGGGCCCGAGGACGCCTGGTGCGAGGACCCCGCGGACCGGCATTACAACCAGCCGGTCAAGCTGGTTTCGAATCAAAGCGGCGACCGGCTCAAGCGCGACGACCATCTCTACGATTTCATCATCGAGATCGATCACAACACCAACCCGCGCATCGCCGGCCGCGGCAGCGCGGTGTTTTTGCATCTCGCGCGCCCTGATTTTTCCCCGACCGCGGGATGCGTGTCGATGACGAAGGGCGCGATGCTGCGGCTACTGAAGCGGCTCGGGCCGGAGACGCGGATTGTGATCGGGTGACGTGTCCCGGACGCGGTGCGGCATTCTTCATGCCGCTCCGCAGAGCCGGGACCGTACCAAGCGCCGGCGTCTGGTACGACCCCGGCTTAGCAGCGCACCACGCCGCGAAGAGGGCGGCGCCATAGCGCGTCGAAGACGCGCGTAACCGCGCTTATGGCGCAGCATCCGGGGAACGTAGCCGTCATTGCGAGCGAAGCGAAGCAATCCAGAGCCACGGGCAAAGTCTGGATTGCTTCGTCGCTGACGCTCCTCGCAATGACGGCTAACTCACCGCACCCCGAAAATCGCCGAGCCCACCCGCACATGGGTGGCGCCGAACTGGATCGCGATGGCGAAATCGGCGCTCATGCCCATCGATAAATTCTTCAACCCGTTGCGCGCGGCGATCTTCGCGGTCAGCGCGAAATGCGGCGCCGGCGCGTCGTCGATCGGTGGAATGCACATCAGGCCGGAAATGGTCAGCCCGTATGTGTCGCGGCAGGCCGCCAGGAAGGCGTCGGCGTCGGCGGGCGCAATGCCGGCCTTCTGCGGCTCCTCGCCGGTGTTGAGCTGGACGAACAATTGCGGCTTACGTTTCTGCAAATTGATCTCTTTGCTTAACGCTTCGCAAATGCTCGGCCGGTCCACCGAGTGAATGGCGTCGAACAGCGCCACCGCCTCTTTCGCCTTGTTGGATTGCAGCGGCCCGATCAGATGCAGCGCGAGGCCGGGATGATCGGACATCAGCGCCGGCCATTTCGCTTTTGCCTCCTGCACGCGATTCTCGCCGAAAACGCGCTGTCCGGCCGCGATAACCGGCATAATCGCGGCCGCGTCAAACGTCTTCGACACCGCGATCAGCGTCACCGAGGAACGCTCGCGGCGCGCCTCGTTGCAGGCGCGGAAAATGTCGTACTCCACCGCAGCCAGCGGCTGTTTTGGTAAAGACGGGGTTAGCGGCGCGGGTTCACTGGCCATGTCGGCAATCGGTCTTCATCAATCGTTATCGGACTTTCAAGATCGTTCGCATTTTACCGAATCCAAGAAAGGCTTCTTGAATCCTTGTCCTTAAGGTCGCAGCCGGGGTAGGGGACGGAACGATGCCGGGCGTCAGTTTCAACCGCAAACGCGTTCAACTCAAGGCACTTCTGGGAATCCGGGCGCGGCTGGCATTGCTGGCGCTGATCCTGGTCGGTCCCTTGATGCTGGAACGCGTGCGCTCGCTCGAGGACACCCGCGCCAAGCAGATCGCCGCCGCCGCCTCCGAATTTTCCCAGCTCGCCCAGCACAGCGCCAATGCGCAGCGCGAGGTGATCTCGTCGGTCGAGGCGATGTTGAAATCGGCCGCCTATATCCGCGCGTCGGCCGGCGGCGTCGGCAAGAGCTGCCTGATCCTGCGCGCCAGCCTGACCGTCGACCTGCCCTGGATCGGCAGCATGTCGATCGTCGGCCGCGACGGCCGGGTGCAATGCTCGACCTTGAACGGGCTGGTCGGCGTCGACCTCAGCGACCGGCCCTACTTCAAGAAGATGCGCGAGACCCGCGGCTTCGTGCTGAGCGACTATCTGTTCGGCCGCGCCTCGCACAAGCCGACCATCGTTGCCGCCTACCCGGTGGCCGCGATCGACAGCGACGAAGACGCCTTCATCATCGCGACCGTCAACCTCGACTGGATGTCGCTGAACATGGGCAATCTCGGCGGCCGTCCCGGCGTTTCGGCGGTTGTCGTCGATAGCCTCGGCACCGTGATCGCCGCCCCGCCGGACCAGGCCAGCCTGGTCGGCCGTCCGCTCGATCAGTTGCCGCTGCTCGCCGCCATCGCCGGCCAGGCGCTGCATTCGGACAGAGCCACCGGCTCGGTATCCTTCATTGCCGCCGACGGCTCCAGGCGCGCGGCCTCATTCGCGCGCATCGCCGGCACCGAGTCCCGGCTCATCGTCTCGATCGACGAGGCCAAGGTATCCGCGGGCATCAATCGCGACATCAAGACGGCCTATTTCCAGCTCGCCTTTGTGTGCCTGCTGGTGCTGCTCGGCGCGCTGGTCGCGGCCGAAAAGCTCATCATCGCGCCGATCGATATCATGGCGGGGATCGCGAAAAAATTCGGCCAGGGCGACTGGACCGCGCGCGCGACCCGCAGGGGTCTGCCGGCGGAGTTCGTGCCGCTGGCGCGTTCGTTCAACGCGATGGCGGCGCAGCTCAGCCAGCGCGAACGCGAACTGCTCGCCAGCAACGACCGGCTCACCGTGATCGCATCGATCGACATGCTCTCGGGCCTTGCCAACCGCCGCGGATTCCAGAGCCGGCTCGATTTCGAATGGCTTAAAGCCCAGCAATCCGCGAGCGAGCTCGCGCTGCTGATGATCGATGTCGATCACTTCAAGCTCTACAACGACACCTATGGCCACCCCGAAGGCGACGTCTGCCTGACCCGGCTCGGCGAGGCGCTGGCCGGCATCGCCGACGAGACCAACGGTTTCGCGGGCCGCTATGGCGGCGAGGAATTTTGTTTGCTGCTGCCGAGCTTCAACGCCGCCCGCGCGCTGCAAGTGGGCGAGATGGTCCGCGCCGCGGTCCAGGACCTCGGCATGCCGCACGCTACCTCCGCCTATGAATTCGTCACCGTCTCCGTCGGCGTCGCCTGCACCACCCCCAGCGCCGCGCAAGAGCCGAAGGATCTGATCGAGGCCGCGGACGCCGCGCTGTATGCGGCGAAGCACCGCGGGCGGAATGCGGTGGTGGAGCATGGGCTGGTAAGGGCCACGGATGATGGTGCGATGGCGATTGCGAGTTAGCTGCGAACTCCTGTTCTGCAAACGCCGCGCCTGAGCGGCTCACGCGCACTTCATTTCCGGAAAATCAAAACTCGCGCGACACGTTGACGCGCATCATGCCAGCGGTCCCGCGAACGGCTTGCTCCTCACGTAACGGCAACGTTAGGATGTGCCCGGCTGGTTTTCACCCGGGGGCAACATGCGGTTCTGGCTCACGCTCGCGACCTTCACTACTGCGCTCGGCGCCGTATCTCCGGCGTTCGCGCAAGGACCCGATTCGAAACCGATCGGAATGCTGCTGGCTGCCGGCGACATTTCCACGTGCAAGGAAGACAAAGACGAAGAATGGAAGAAGTATGCGGACCAGACCGCAGCGCTGATCCGGGACGTCATCAAGGAAGCTGAGGCCGCTAACCCACCGATTCCCTATCGCGTCCTTGCGCTCGGCGATTTGGCCTATGACAAGGGCACCGGCGACCAGTTCAAATGCTTTGCGCAGCGCTGGACTTTCGACGATGCGGTGATGCTTCCCGTTCCCGGAAACCATGAGTATCTGAAAAAGAAGGCCGGTCAAAGCACGGATGCCGGACCCTATTTCGATCACTTCGCGAGCCATCCCGTCGTCAACCAAAACGGCTCGAAAAAGGGCTATTTCGCGGTTAACTTTCCGCGCGCCGATGGCCCTTGGCACCTCATCGGCCTGAACGACAATTTCGAATCGGCCTCGAAATACAAATCCCAGATGGAGGCGCAGACCGCGTGGCTCGAAAAGGATCTGGCGGACAATCTGCAAAATTGCGTGCTCGCGTTCTGGCACGCGCCGCCGTTCTCATTCGGCCGGCATGGCCACGATTACAAGACGCCGCCCAACACGCCGCTGTCCAAAGAGCGGCATATGCTGAGGACATTCAGCCTGCTCTACGGCCACGGCGCATCGGCGGTACTGACCGGACACGAACACAGCTATGAGCAATTTCGCCCGCAGAATCCGGACGGAAAATCCGTCGCTGACGGCCTCAGGCTTTTCGTTATCGGGACCGGCGGCGCGCTTCTGACTGAGGATGTCTACGATCACCTGGAAGAAAGCTCGGAAGGCGGCGCCTTTGGCAAGACCCGCGGCATCCAGGGCGTGCTGAAGATCATGCTGTTCGAGACCAGCTACAAGTGGGAGTTCGTTTCGATCGATCAGAGCAAGAAGCTGGAGCTGAAAACGACGTCGGACGACTGCCGGAAGCGGAAATAGGCGGCGGGTGCTGGCGAATTGCAACGCCGCACGCCATCGCCCTCCTCACGGCCGTTTAGCGCGAGGACAGCAATGAAGACGGTCGCCGCCGGGTTGATTGCCATCCCGCTTCTGTTTGGGCCATCCGCGCAGGCGCAGACGCAATCTCACGTCGATGACGTGAAGAAGGCGCAAAAAAGCAATTACGCGATCGAGGACTCGACGAACAATTGCCCGGCCAGTGACGCCGACCTGTTCGGCTGGCCGGCGCACCTGCTTCGCGATTGCGAGTACAAACAGGACGGATTGCCGGGAACCGTATACGTGCTGGCGATCGAGCCGGAACGAATCGCGCAGTGGATTGAAACCAGCTGCGCGAAGCGGATGCCCGGGGAAAACGGGTGTTTCCGCGTCGTGCTTCAATGCGGAAGACTAAACTCCGGCATGATGTTTCCCGTCAGCGGCAACGTCATCGAAAACAACCAGAACATCTTTTTTCGAAACGGCATGACGGTCTACATGCAAGGTTTCGAGAACTGGAGCACGTCCAAGATGGACCACGACGTGCAGCTCAAGGCGGCCAAAAAGGAGAGCAGCGCGATCGAACGCATCCCGAGCGGCCTGGCGCGCTTCTGGCGCACGCTTCCACGCCATGTGGCAGGCTTTTATCCCGACAGCGGGGCGCCGGAGGCAGTGAAGGAAGACGACCAACGGGAGGCCTGGCTTGAAGTCGTCCGCAAGGAAATTCTGTCGGCATTGAACCAGCCGGAAAACCGCCTGCTCGATGCCTATATGGCGGCCCACCCAAAAACGCTGCATTCGCTGTTGGGCAAGAAGGTCATCAAGGACGGGGATTGCCCGACCGAGGCATCGCCGTAGCCCAACAGGCTGCGGGATATTGTCAGCCAGCTTGCCGCTCGCAAAGGTCCGATGCGCCCGCTGTTTGACCAGGCCGCCCCCTCAATTACTGTCTCAACCCGTTGACCCCCTTCCCGCTTTTATGGCCTAGTCCGCCGTCCTTTGATCGGCCTGACGCCCACCAAAAAGCCCAACGATTTCATGTCCTCCCCCACCCCCGCCCCCTCCCGCTACAATGCCCGTGACTCCGAGCCGCGCTGGCAACGCCGGTGGGACGAACTGGGCATTTTCACGACCAGCAACGACGACCCCCGCGAAAAATATTACGTGCTGGAGATGTTTCCCTATCCGTCCGGGCGCATCCATATCGGCCATGTCCGCAACTACACGCTGGGCGACGTGATCGCGCGCTACATGCGGGCGCAGGGATTCAACGTGCTGCATCCGATGGGCTGGGATGCGTTCGGGCTGCCGGCGGAGAATGCCGCGATCGAGCGCAAGGTGGCGCCGAAGGCGTGGACCTACGACAATATCGCGGCGATGAAGAAGCAGCTCAAATCGATCGGGCTGTCGCTGGACTGGAGCCGCGAATTCGCGACCTGCGATCCGAGCTATTACAAGCACCAGCAAAAGCTGTTCAACGATTTCCTGCGCGCCGGCCTCGCCGAGCGCGAAAACCGCAAGCTGAACTGGGACCCGGTCGATATGACCGTGCTCGCCAACGAGCAGGTGATCGACGGCCGCGGCTGGCGCTCGGGCGCTGTGGTCGAGCAGCGCGAGATGAGCCAGTGGGTGTTCAAGATCACGCATTATGCGCAGGAATTGCTCGACGCGCTGGAGTCGCTGGACCGCTGGCCCGACAAGGTGCGCACCATGCAGCGCAACTGGATCGGGCGCAGCGAGGGCATGCTGGTGCGCTTCGCGCTCGATACCGCCACCGCGCCGTCAGGCGAGAGCGAGCTGAAGATTTTCACCACCCGGCACGACACGCTGTTCGGCGCAAAGTTCATGGCGATCGCGCCGGATCATCCGCTTGCACAGGCCGCGGCCGCCAAGAATCCGAAACTCGCCGCGTTTATCGCGGAAGCCAAACGCCACGGCACCGCACAGGAGATCATCGACACCGCGGAAAAACTCGGCTTCGACACCGACATCAAGGCGGTGCATCCGTTCGACGCGACCTGGAAGCTGCCGGTCTATGTCGCCAATTTCGTGCTGATGGAATACGGCACCGGCGCGATCTTCGGCTGCCCGGCGCACGACCAGCGCGACCTCGACTTTGTCAACAAATACGGGCTCGGCAACACGCCGGTGGTGTGCCCGCCCGACGCCGATCCCGCGACATTTGTCATCACCGACGTCGCCTATGACGGCGACGGCCGCATGATCAATTCGCGCTTCCTCGATGGCATGACCATCGAGCAGGCCAAGGAAGAAGTCGCAAAGCGGCTGGAGGCAACGGCGCTCGGCGAAGAGCCCGTCGGCGAGCGCAAAGTAAATTTCCGCCTGCGCGACTGGGGCATTTCGCGGCAGCGCTATTGGGGCTGTCCGATTCCGGTGATCCACTGCCCGAAATGCGGCGTGGTGCCGGTGCCCGACCAGGATCTGCCGGTGGTGCTGCCGGAGGACGTGTCGTTCGACAAGCCCGGCAACGGGCCCGATCACACCCCGACCTGGAAGCACGTCGCCTGCCCGCAATGCGGCGGCAAGGCCACGCGCGAAACCGACACCATGGATACCTTCGTGGATTCGTCGTGGTATTTCGCGCGCTTCACCGATCCGTGGAACGAGACCGCTCCGACCACGCCGGTGGTGGCCAACCGGATGATGCCGGTCGATCAATATATCGGCGGCGTCGAGCACGCGATTCTGCATCTGTTGTATTCGCGCTTCTTCACCCGTGCCATGAAGGCCACCGGGCATATCGCAATCGACGAGCCGTTTGCCGGCATGTTCACCCAAGGCATGGTGGTGCACGAGACCTATCAGAAGGCCGACGGCGGCTACGCCACGCCGGCCGAGGTCAAGATCGAGGTCGGCGGCAACGGCCGCCGCGCCAGCTTGATCGACACCGGCGAGGAAGTGACGATCGGCGCGATCGAGAAGATGTCGAAGTCGAAGCGCAACACCGTCGACCCCGACGACATCATCGAGACCTACGGTGCCGACGTCGCGCGCTGGTTCATGCTGTCGGATTCGCCGCCGGATCGCGACGTGATCTGGAGCGACGAGCGGGTGCAGGGCGCTTCGCGCTTCGTGCAGCGGCTGTGGCGGCTGGTCAATGAGGCCGCCGAGATTGCGAAGTCGGCTCCATCAGCGCGGCCGGCATCGTTCGACGCCGATGCGCTGGCCTTGCGCAAGGCCGCCCATGGCGCGCTCGACAAGGTCTCGTCCGGCATCGAAAAGCTGCATTTCAACGTCTGCCTCGCGCATATCCGCGAATTCACCAATGCGCTGGCTGACACCCTGGCCAAGCCCGAACCGCCGGCGCCGTATCTGGCCTGGACGATCCGCGAGGCCGCGGTCATTCTTGTTCAACTGTTCTCGCCCATGATGCCGCATCTGGCCGAGGAGTGCTGGGGGGTGCTGGGGCAATCCGGGCTGGTTTCGGAAGCCGAATGGCCCAAAATCGAACGAGATTTGCTGGTTGAAGACGCCGTCACGCTGGTGGTTCAGGTCAATGGCAAGAAGCGCGGCGATGTCACAGTGGCCCGGAATGCGCAAAATCCGGAGATTGAGGCTGCCGTTTTGGCCCTCGATACGGTAAAACAGGCTCTGGGCGGCAAACCCGTCCGCAAGGTGATCGTGGTTCCGATGAGGATCGTGAATGTCGTTGGCTAACACCCGCATCGTTGCCCGGCTTCTGGCCGTGGTCGCCCTGGGCGCGCTGACGGCCGGCTGCTTCCAGCCGATGTATGCCGCGCATACCGACGGCACGCCCGCTTTGCGGGAAAAGCTGATGGGCGTCGACCTGCCGCCGGTCGACAAGCCGTCCGGCTCGCGCGACGCGCGGCTCGGCGTCGAAATCCGCAATGTGCTTGCGTTCAAGCTGTACGGCGCCGCCACCGGCATGCCGCCGACCCACAAGCTGGTGATCCGCTTCAGCACCAGCCGCTCCTCGCTGATATTGGATCCGGCCACGGCCCTTCCGGCGATCGAAAACTACGGCATCGATGCGCAGTACAATTTGATCGAAATCGCAGCCAACAAGTCGGTCATGACCGGCAACACCTTCTCGCGGGTGTCCTACGACATTCCCGGCCAGTTGCAGCGCTTCGCCCGCCAGCGCGCCTTCCGCGACGCCGAAGACCGCGCCTGCGCCGAGATCGCGGAAAACATCCAGACGAGGCTTGCGGCGTATTTCACCGCGGGAACCTGATAAATCTCCGTGCCCCGGACGCAGCGCAGCGCCCTTGCGATGCGCTGCAGAGCCGGGGCCGTTACAGACGCCGGCGCTCGATACGGTCCCGGCTCTGCGGTGCACCGTGAAGAACGCTGCACCGCGTCCGGGACACGAGAACTAACATGGTCGCGCTGCGCGGACGGGACATTGACGTTTTCCTCGGCAAGCCGGATCCGGCGCGCCCCATCATCCTGCTCTACGGTCCCGACGCCGGCCTGGTGCGCGAGCGCGCCGACGCGCTGGTGGCCTCCGCGGTCGATGATCCCACCGATCCGTTCTCGCTGGTGCGGCTGGATGGCGACGAGCTCGCCGCCGAACCCTCGCGGCTGGTCGAAGAGGCGATGACGATCCCAATGTTCGGCGGCCGCCGCGCCATCCGTGTGCGCGCCGGCTCGCGCAGTTTTGCTTCCGGCGTCGATACGCTGAGCGAGATGCCGATAAAAGATTGCCGCATCGTGATCGAGGCCGGCGAGTTGCGTCCTGAATCGCCGCTGCGCAAGGCCTGCGAGCGCGCCAAGACTGCGGTGGCGATCGGCTGCTATCCCGACGGCGAGCGCGATCTGGCGAAGCTGATCGACGACGAGATGAAAGCGTCGAACCTGCGCATCGCGCCGGACGCCCGCGCAGGCCTGATGACGCTGCTCGGCGGCGACCGCCAGGCCTCGCGCAACGAATTGCGCAAGCTCGCGCTCTATGCCCATGGCGCGAGGGAGGTCACGCTCGACGACGCGATGGCGGTGGTCGCCGATGCCTCGGAGCTGAAACTCGATCCGATCGTCGATGGCGCGTTTGCCGGACAGGCCGCGCTCGTCGAAACCGAATTCGCCAAGGCGATGATCGCCGGCACCTATCCCGGCATGATCATTTCAGCTGCGCAGCGCCAGGCCGCGCTGCTGCACAAGGCCAGCCTCGCTGTCGGCGAAGGCGCGCCGGCGTCGTCGGTAGTCGAGAGCGGATTCCCGCGGCTGCATTTTTCGCGCAAGAACAATGTCGAGACCGCGCTGCGAAATTATAATGCGGCGCGTCTCGCCGCGATCATCGAGCAGCTCGCGGTCGCCGCCCTCGAGATGCGCAAGCAGAACTCGCTCGCCGCCGTGATCGCGCAACGCACGCTGCTGTCGATCGCGGTCAATGCGCGGAGAAGGGGGTAGGTCTCGTGTCCCGGACGCGGGCGTCATTGCGAGGAGCGCAGCGACGAAGCAATCCAGTCTTTCTTGGACGGTTACTGGATTGCTTCGCTTCGCTCGCAATGACGGCTAAACTTTACTATTCAGCCTTCGCAAAATCTCATCGAGCTGTTCGAGGTCGCGGTACTTGATGTGCATCGTCCCGCTCGGCCCTCTATGATCGACGCTGACGCTGAGTCCCAGGATATCGCCGACGCGCTTCTCCAGCGCCAGCGTGTTGGGGTCTTTTACCAAAGCCCCGCGCGCGGTGCGCGGCGGGCGCGCAGGCACGCCGATATCATGCACCAGCATCTCGACCTGGCGCACATTGAGGCCCTGGTCGATGATGAGTTTCGCCGTCGCCAGCGGGTCCGCCACGCCGATCAGCGCGCGTGCGTGGCCGGCGGATAATTTTTCCGATGCGATCAGGTCCTGCACTTCTTCGGGCAGCTTCGTCAGCCGCATCATGTTAGCGACATGGCTGCGGCTTTTGCCGACGATCTTTGCGATCTCGTCGGCGCTGCGCTTAAATTCGTTCGCCAGCGCGTGATAGCCGTGCGCCTCTTCCATCGCATTGAGGTCTTCGCGCTGCACGTTTTCGATGATCGCGATTTCCAGCGCGTCCGAATCGCTGACGTCGAGCGGCACGATCGGCACGTCATGCAGCCCCGCGATCTGCGCCGCGCGCCAGCGCCGTTCGCCGGCGATGATCTCATAGCGATCGGTCGCGCCCTTCACCGGCCGCACCGCGATCGGCTGGATCACGCCGTGCTGCCGGATCGAGTCGGCCAACTCGCCGAGTTCGGCGTCGGAAAACGTGCGGCGCGGATTGCGCGGATTGGGTTTGAGGAATTCGATCGGCACCTTGCGCTGCGCGCGCGGCCGCTCCAGATGCGCGGCCTCGCCGCCGACATCTCCGATCAGACTTGCAAGACCGCGCCCCAACCGCGAACGCGCTTCGTCGGCCATCGCCAGCTCCCTTGGATTCAACGCACGCTCCTGTTTCACTTCGTAGCTTCGTAGGGTGGACAAAGGCGCTCTTGCGCCGTGCCCACCATTCTTGTTGTGCCGCTTAATGGTGGGCACGCTTCGCTTTGCCCACCCTACGGGTATCCCCGTCATTGCGAGGAGCACTTGCGACGAAGCAATCCAGTCTGTGTCCGGTTCGCTGGATTGCTTCGCTTCGCTCGCAATGACGGTCCTAATGCGTCCTCAGCTCGCGCTCGCGCTTGATCACTTCGGTCGCGAGTTTGAGATAGGCTTCGCTGCCGGCGCATTTGAGATCGTAGACCAGCACCGGCTTGCCGTAGGACGGCGCTTCGGAGATGCGGACGTTGCGCGGGATCATGGTGTCGTAGACTTTTGCGCCCATGAACTGCCTGACATCGGCGACCACCTGGTTCGACAAATTGTTGCGCGAGTCGAACATGGTGAGCACGATGCCGTGGATCGACAAATTAGGATTGAGCGTGGTGCGCACCTGTTCGACGGTCTGCAGCAATTGCGACAGGCCTTCGAGCGCAAAGAACTCGCATTGCAAGGGAACGAGGATCGCATCCGACGCCGCCATCGCATTGACGGTGAGAAGATTGAGCGACGGCGGACAATCGATCAGCACATAGGTGTAGTCGGCGTCCGCCGTGACATTGGTGTTGAGTGCGGCGATGGCATCGCGCAGCCGGAACGCGCGGTCTTTGGTCGAGCCCAACTCCAACTCGAGTCCCGACAGATCCATCGTGGACGCTGCGATATGCAGCCGCGGCACCGCGGTCGGCACCACCGCATCGCGCAGCGGCGCTTCGCCGATCAGCACGTCGTAAGTCGAGACGTTGCGGCTGCGGCGGTCGATGCCGAGCCCAGTGGAGGCGTTGCCCTGCGGATCGAGATCGACAATCAGCACGCGCTCGCCGATCGCGGCCAGCGCTGTGCCGAGATTGATCGCGGTGGTGGTCTTGCCGACGCCGCCCTTCTGGTTGGCGAGCGAAATGATGCGCGGGTGACCGGGCGGGATCGGTGCCTTATCCTCTTGATATATTTGATCAATTACGGTCATGCGCGGCCACTTTGGGTTGTTTGCGGACTTGACTGCCGCTCGATGCGGTCGAGTTCGACGATCCAGCCCTGTCCAGTCAGGCTGGAATGGAGCCGAGGTTCTATGTTCCAATATTTAGTGGCTTCAGTCAATTCAGCCTCTACATCTTGACCCTTGAGAAACAACGCTTTGGCGCCCTGCTTTACCAGCGGCTCCGCGAAGCCGAGTAGCTGGTGTAGCGGAGCTACCGCACGCGCAGTGACGCAATCGACTTTGGCGCCGAGGCTATCCACACTATCCCCGATATCCGCCAGGTGAACTGTACCCGGCGCGCCCGTGACGCGCAGCGCTTCGCGCAGAAACGCCGCCTTCTTGGCGTTGCGCTCGACCAGATGCACCATCGCGCCTTCAGTCCGGGCCATCGCGCAGGCCAGCACCACCCCCGGAAACCCGCCGCCGCTGCCGAAATCGACCCAGGTCTTCGTCGACCGGGCGAGCGTCAAAAGCTGCAGCGAATCAGAGATATGCCGTGTCCACAGATTTGGAAGCGTCGAGGAGGCGACGAGATTAGTTTTCGCCTGCCAGAGCATGAGGAGATCAACATAGGCGTCGAGCCGTTTTTCTGTTTCACGTGAAACAGGGGTGAGCGCGAGCGCCGCGACTTTATCGGACGGCAGGATTTGAGGAGGTTTTGCCATTTCATCGTACCGTCGCTTGGAAGACTCGCCGCATCCACCGTCATTGCGAGGAGCTCTTGCGACGAAGCAATCCATGGCGCAACAGGCAAGACTGGATCGCTTCGTCGCAAGAGCTCCTCGCGATGACGACAGGGTCGCGTTTCACGTGAAACAGCTCACGCCGTCGCCGCCCTCTTCCGCGCTTCCCGTCGCAAATAGGCCGCCAGAATCCCCAGCGCCGCCGGTGTCAGGCCGTCGAGCCGGCCGGCCTGGCCGACCGTGTGCGGCTGTGCTGCTTTGAGTTTTGTGCGGGCTTCGTTGGAAAGCCCCGGCACATCGGAATAATCGACATCGGTCAGGATCAAGCCCTCGTCGCGGCGGAAGGCATCGACATCGGCGGTCTGGCGCTTCAGATAGACGTCGTATTTGGCGTCGATCTCGACATGCACCGCGATCGCAGCATTAATCGCAGCCAATTCCGGCCAGATCGCCCTCACCTCACCCCATCCGATTTCCGGATACGCCAGCAACTCGAACGCCGAACGCCGGACGCCATCGTGATTGAGCGAAAGCCCGTGGCGCGCCGCTTCATTCGGCGTGATCGACAGCGATTTTGCCAACACCTTCGCCGCATCCAGCGCCGCCATCTTAGTCCCATGCCGCGTTGAACGCGCCTGCCCGACGCAGCCAAGCGCAATGCCCTTGTCCGTGAGCCGCTGGTCGGCATTATCAGCGCGCAGCGTGAGCCGGTATTCCGCGCGCGAGGTGAACATCCGGTACGGCTCAGTGATCCCGCGCGTCACCAGGTCGTCGATCATCACCCCGAGATAGCCGTCGGCGCGGTCGAATACGATTGGCTGAACGCCACCGGCGACCAATGCTGCGTTGAGACCCGCAACAAGTCCCTGTGCCGCAGCCTCTTCGTAGCCGGTGGTGCCGTTGATCTGCCCGGCCAGGAACAGTTTTGGCAGCCGCTTGGCCTGCAAGGTCGGATCGAGTTCGCGGGGGTCGA
>Ga0193726_1000139_pt1 | contig 101453 bp, 82 predicted proteins | sample H2c1metaG_FD_144928 | JGI IMG/M metagenome (GOLD analysis project Ga0193726, IMG submission 144928) | Soil microbial communities from a riparian zone of the East river system, Colorado, United States - H2c1 | ecosystem: Environmental > Terrestrial > Soil > Riparian zone | place: USA: East...
CTCGAGAATTTCCCCAGCCCAGCAATCTCCCGAGCCGCGTGGCGCAGCACCCCCGCGCCACACAAACACGCGTAACCCCCGCCCGCCGCTTTTACCGGTATCGTTTTTATTTTCATGCCAGAAAAACAATATCAGCTATCCATTCCATTAACACGTTGAGCTTCAAACGAACACCCACCTCATCGCGACCAATAGACCCGCACAACCGATTGGCACCAGGAAATTTAATGTCCTCGGAGGGTGCCCCAGGTTCGCACCTCAGAATCTGGGTCTTAGGGTAGCGTCGACTGTAACGGCGCGAAATGATCACTCAATATCACAAGAACGCGGAGGGTGCCCGACCAGAGGATTTTCGCAGGGTCAGGTTTTTATCGTGGAAGCACCAGGATCGCGAATTGGACGACAAATGGCGCGCCTTTTTAAATCACTTCTGCAATTCCTTCACACTCTCCAAATAAACATGCCCGGTAATGGCCAGACTCTTCCCGCTAATCTTATCCAGCGTATCCTCCGCGGTATGCCAAAAAATCACATCCCCTTCACGGTCCAGGTCAATCACATCCACCACTGGCACTTTCCTCTTCGCGAACGAATTGTGGTCATCCTCCATCGCCGCCGTCTGCTCCACAAAGTTGTCCGCGTATCCCAGTCGGTCGGCCGTCTTCCACACCAGATCCGTCAGCGATTTCGTAGTCGGGTCCCGCATGAAATGCAACTCCCGGCTCCCCACCAGGTCCGCCAGCAAAAACGCCTTGATCTTCGAAATGTCACCACTCGCCGCCATCTTCGCCGCCATCTGCCGGCTCCCATAGCGGCTGTCCGTCTCGCTCCATGCCTTCATAGCTTCTTCGCCGTCAAAAAAAGCAATCCACACCGCGTTTTTCCCGCGCGTCGGGCATAGCAGCCGCGCCATCTCCAACATCACTCCGGTAGAAGACCCGCTGTCATCCGCACCCACAAATTTAATATCGTTTCGCAACAGAGTGTCATAGTGCGTCGCCAGCATAATGATGGATGGCTGCTCGCCCGGAATCTTCGCCACAATATTCTTCATTGCCAGCCGGCCCACCGGCGTGCCCGCGCTGAAGTCATCCACTTCCGTCGCGCACCCGAAACTCTTCAGTTGCGCCAGAATGTATTCCTGCGTTTGCTTAATCGCCGCTGAACCCGATGGCCGCGGCCCGAATCCCACCTGCTTCGCCACATGCTGAAACGCCAGCCTCCCATCAAACCCGCCGGTCTTTTCCGGCGCGGGAGCCAACTCCATTCCCGCCTGTTCCGCAGGAGTCAGCCCCGGCTTGTTCGCTTCCGTAGCCTTCGCCGCACCCTGCGCCTCGTCACTCTTCGCTTTGCATCCCGTCAAACTAAAAAGCCCCACGCACCCGCACAAAATCGCCTGCCGCATAAGCTTCCCACCGGCGTGCGCCATTCGCCGACCTTTATCTCGCGACATTAAACTCACTTAACTCGCCTCCGCGGCAACCGCCAGTCTCTTGTTCCTTCTCCCCACCACCAGCGCCGACACTCCAATCCCCGCAAAATACAAAACAATCATTGGCGCCATCACGATCAGCATCGTTAACGCGTCCGGCGTCGGCGTCACAATCGCCGCCAGTACCGCAATGACCAAAATCGCGTACTTGGAATTCACAAAAAGAAATGTCGGCGTCACGATCCCGAACAGCGTCATAAAGAAAATCAGTATCGGCAGCTCGAATATCAGTCCCGCTCCCAGCAGCACCATCAGCGTCAAATCAAAATATTCATTGATACTGATCAGCGGCACCACCGGCCCCTGAAAACTGATCAAAAACTTCAGCACTTTCGGCAGCATCATGAAATACCCGAACCCAATGCCCGCCAGGAACAAAAACACCGTGGACACCAGAAATCCCGTCGTCGCGCTGCGCTCGTGCTTGTACAGAGCCGGCGCCACAAACAGCCAGAATTGGTACAACACAATCGGCGACGCCAGCACCAGCCCCAGGTAAATCGACAGCGTAATCAATAAATTCAAATACCCGGTTGGATTCGTGTACACCAGTTGCTGCGTCAGATGCTGGTCCGCCAGCGCCTTCAGCATCGGCTTGGTCAGCCACGAAATAAAATACGGCGCCACAAACCACCCCACGCCGGCCCCAACTCCGACGGAGATTAGCGAAGTGATAATCCGCTTTCGCAGATCCCTCTCAATCAAATGTTCGAAAAATGTCATCTGCCCTCCGGGCTCGTTCTCCGGAGCCGGAGCGGGCGCTGGCGGCATAATAGTTGCGTCAGGCAGGTTGCTGATCATGAGGGAGGTCTACGCTACTTGCTGCGCCTTCACCGCGCTTAGCATTTCCGTTACTCGAATTTCCATCGCCATTACCCAAAGTGCTATCCGCTTCCGGGGCGCCTGTTTCGTTCCCGTCCGCCTCAAAATTCAAACTACCCGTGCGCGCCACCGCTTCCGCCACCGGCGTTACGGTCAACTCGCCCGCCGTCCCCTCAGTGACCCGCGCATCGATCGGTTCGCCAAACGCATCCGCTGTGGGGTGATTCACGGCCTCAGCCTCGCCCGATTCCAATGCGACGCTTCCTGAGCCATCTCCAGAAACCGCCGCGCTACCCGCTCCGGTACCAACATTCGCCTCCATCGCCGGCGTCTCCGTCCCCGCCGGCGTAGCAAACGTCGCCGCCTGCACAGGAGCCTCATCCGCGGCCTTCGCCGCCGCTTCAGCAGCTTTTTTGCGCTCCACTTCCCGCGCCTGCCGTTCCAAATCCTTCATCTCTTCTTCAAACGCCGACTTGAAATCCGTGGACGCCTTGCGGAATTCCGCCAGCATTTTCCCTAGGCTCCGCGCCAACTCCGGCAGCTTCTGTGGCCCGAATACCACCAGCACAATCACAAACACCACCAGCATGTGGGGGATGCTTAGCATAGGTTACAGGTAGCCATTTTCGCGGCTGTTGGCATCATAGAGAACGGTGTTTAAGACTGTCAAACAGGCATTCCCCGCGTCCAACCCTGAGAATACGCTGTGTTATAATTCTTGGATGCCCGCTTTCCCGAGGTCAGCATGAAATCACAGTTTCGTGGCCTGGTGCTTGTCGTCACCGTACTCCTCTTTTGTGCCGTCCTGGGAGCCGTTTACGGGCCCAACGTCCGCGCCACCACTTCCAGTTCCGATGACTACCAAAGCGCGGTGCACGATTTTACCCGCGTCCTCGACGTGGTGCAGAACAATTACGCCGATCCTGTCGATGTAGACAAAGCCGTCTATCAGGGCGCCATTCCAGGCATGTTACGCATGCTCGACCCGCACTCCAATTTCTTTGACGCCAAGCAGTTCGCTCTCCTCCGCGAAGACCAGCGCGGCAAGTATTACGGTGTCGGCATGGTCGTCGCCCCCCGCGAGAATCACACCGTAGTCATGGCTCCTTATGTAGGTGCGCCTGCCTACAACGCCGGCCTCCGCCCCGGTGACGTCATCATGCGCGTGGACGAAAAAGGCACTGACGGCCTCACCACCAGCGAGGTCGCCGACCTCCTCAAAGGTCCCAAGGGCACCATTGTAAAAATCACTGTCGCTCGCGAAGGCTACGCCGAGCCACTCGTCTTCACCGTAACGCGCGATGAAATTCCGCGCCATTCCGTGGACATTTCTTTCTTGCTCAAGCCCGGCATCGGCTACATTCGTCTCTCCGGTTTCAACGAAACTACTGACCGTGAAATCGCCGAAGGCCTCAAGAAATTAAACGCCTCGCAGCTCGATGGACTCATCTTCGACATGCGCGGCAACCCCGGCGGCCTGCTGAATGAAGCCGTCGCCGTCGGCGACATGTTCCTCGACAAAGGTCAGCTTATCGTTTCACACCACGGTCGCACTTCTCCCGAGCGCCGCTACACCGCCATTCGCGGCAATCAGGGCGTGACCGTTCCACTCGTCATTCTGGTGAACAATAATTCCGCCAGCGCCACCGAAATTGTTTCCGGCGCCGTACAGGATCACGACCGCGGCCTCATCGTCGGCGAAACCACTTTCGGCAAAGGACTCGTCCAGACCGTTACGCCGCTGGCCGAAAATACCGGCCTCGCGCTCACCACCGCGCGCTACTACACCCCCAGCGGCCGCCTCATCCAGCGCGACTACAGCAAAATTTCTTTGTATCAGTATCACTACGAGCGCAAAGTTCCCGAGCACCCCACGGAGATCAAGCTCACTGACAGCGGCCGCCAGGTTACCGGGGGTGGCGGCATCACCCCCGACATCGTCGTCACCGCCGCCAAGCTCAACAAATTCGAAGAAGCCCTTTTCCGCGCCGACGTTTTCTTTCCCGCGGAAACGGGAGTCGGCGGCTTCACCCGCTATTATCTCGGCACCAAGCCCACCATTTCCAAAGATCTGGAAGTGGACGACGTCATGATGAAAACTTTCCGCGATTACTTGACCAAGCACAACGTCCACTACACCGAACCCGAAATGGCCGAAAATCAGGACTGGATCAAGCGCAAAATCAAACAGGAAATTTTCATGTCCGCTTTCGGCCAACAAGAAGGCTTCAAGGTCCTACTCGAAGCCGACCCGCAAGTCCAAAAAGCGGTAGACAGCATCCCCCAGGCCCGCGCGTTATACCAAAACGCCCGCAAAGTAGTAGCCCAGCGCACCGGCTCCCCCATCGACCAACCCTAAATCAGGCAAGTTCAAATTCACACGGAGGGTGCCCCAGGTTCGCTTCTCAGAACCTGGGTCTTGGGTCTGACCTTTCGTTCCAAGGTGTGGGGCTTGACGTTCAATTCCTCGGTCTTGGGTTTGGCGTTCCGTCCCGAGGTCTTGATTCGACGTTCCTGAGTCTTGGGCCGTCTAGACACACATCCGGTTAACCTTTGCTCCCCACTCATTGTTAACCCGCATCCCCTCTGTTAAAATTTATCCACTACTCGTGGGCGAGTAGCTCAGCTGGGAGAGCGCATCGTTCGCAACGATGAGGTCGCCGGTTCGACCCCGGTCTCGTCCACCAAAACATTAATAAAAACGATAGTTTTCGAAGGCTCAGGCGCATCGCGCGCGTTCAGGTTTACCGTAGGGTTACTAACGGCCTAAATTTCTAGCTTGTGAGAACGCCGTACCCGCTACAATCCTTGACGTTGTTCGCTCATGGGGTCATTTTGTTTCCAGCAGTTCAGCTTCATGAGTTGGGACACTCACTCGATATTATTACCTCAGGAACAATATTCGGCTCCTCAGAAACCTCCGCCGAAAGATTAGAAAATTGTATGTTTCCTACGAGGAACCAATAAGTATGGAAATCCCATTAGTAGCGCGCGAGACATTGGGCGTTCTCAGTCTTGTGGCCATTCCAGCACTGGTGGCTATAACTTTTCGAGTGTGGAGTCGTTCGACTAAAAAACAGCTCTCAGCTTGGCGAAATCGAGTGGGAGCCGCAGGCCTAGTGCTGGTGGCAGTGGATTGGCTGTTCTTGTTGAGTATGTTCCTTTTTCCACGATACGCGACCGACCTCCAGGTGAATGGAATTCGTACTTGTTTTCAATAGCCCTTCGTACTAGCTTGCTGACTATCCTGTTATCGACCGCGCTGAAAGGCGCTGCTAGCATCTACAGTCTTTCAGCCAGCTTATTGTTGTTTGGATGCCTGCGGGCAATCAATTATTCTTGAGCACCTTGTACAAAGCGAAAGTCGCTTGCCTGTAAATGGCCCAGTCGATGTGAAACGCAACACGATCTAAGTACTGGCTGACGCCGGACGTAACGATGAGGTCCCCGGTTCGACTCCGGGCTCGTCCACCAAATCTTCTCCGCATTGACACCCATTCCCCTCAACGCTAGAGTCCCGCTTCGTCAGCATTCACTGCCCTTTAGGAGCCCATCACATGGAGCCAAGTCCCAAGAGCGTGTCCGACTCCGCGCCTATCGTCAACCAGCCCATCATCGCGCCGCTTTCGCGCTCCTCCATTTTTCTCACCGTTACCCTAAACGCTCATCTCGCCACCCGCTCCACCCTGCGCTCCTTTTGCTCCGACCTCAGCGGCATCATTCGTTCCGTTGAATTTCGCAACCTCGAATCCCAACTGTCCTGCGTCATGGCCTTCGGTTCCGCCGCCTGGGATCAGCTCTTCGGCTCACCGGGCCCCGCCGAGCTCCATCCCTTCCGTGAAATTCACGCCGCCAACCGCCACGCGAGCTCCACTCCCGGCGATCTCCTCTTTCACATCCGTGCCAAATATATGGACATGTGCTTTGAACTCGCCACGCAAATCATGGCGCGCATCGGCAGCGTCGTTTCCCCAGCCGACGAAGTCCACGGCTTTCGCAATTTCGACGATCGCGATCTACTCGGCTTCGTGGACGGCACCGAAAATCCGCGCGGCGTCAGCATCGCCGACGCCGTCCTGGTCGGCGCAGAAGACCCCGCCTTCGCCGGCGGCAGCTACGTCATGGTGCAGAAATATCTACACGACCTCGACGCCTGGAACGCTCTCTCCACCGAAGCCCAGGAAAAAATCATCGGCCGCAAAAAACTTTCTGATATCGAACTCGACGAGTCCACCAAGCCCACGTCCGCGCACAGCGCCCTCACCGTGATCGAAAAAAACGGCAAAGAAATGAAAATCTTGCGCGACAATATGCCCTTTGGCCGCGCCACTCACGGAGAATTCGGCACCTACTTCCTCGGCTACAGCCGCTCCCCCGCCACTCTCGAACAGATGCTCGAAAATATGTTCGTAGGCCGTCCGCCCGGTAACTACGACCGTCTCCTCGATTTCAGCCGTGCCGTCACCGGCAATCTCTTCTTCGCCCCCACAGTCACCTTTCTCGACAACATCTCCGACGACTAGCCAAACCGGAATATTCCCCAAAGCGCTCGCACACACATCAACCCCGGTTATGCAGTAATCCCCACAACCTCCACAAAGCAAATCCCATCTCAACCTAAAGTTAGTCGGAGGATGCTCCAGGTTCGCTTCTCTGTTCAGCCCCATGACATCCTTTTCCAGATTATCCCTAGAAGTCCTTTACACCCCGTCCGGAGACCAAAACACACTGGATGCGCAGCCAAGGCCGCGCATCCAGTGGCTCATCCGATAGATCAACACCGACTCTATTGAAAGTGGCAATTCCCCGGATCTTCAACATCAATCCGCCGCGGCTGCCCTGCCGGAATCAACTGCACTGCAATCGTCTGCGCCTCCAGCTCGGTTTCGTTCCGGATGATGTGTACGTGGTCCCCTCCGGGATCCACGAACGTCGATCCCTTCGGGTGGACCGTCGGCTTACACTCCTCATCGTGCCCTTCATAGGTCGTAACTGTTCCCTCTGTCACGATAATCAAACTGTGGCCCGGATGCGTGTGCCACCCGGTACTCCCGTGCTTCGCCCAGACGTTCTGCTGCACGAATAGGTCGGACGGCCCCTTGGTCTTCTGCCACGACAGCCACACCTTCCTCCATTCGTGTTCCCCCGGCCGGCCCCGTTCATCGTCGTCCGTCCGCGGCGGCGCAAAATGATTGAACACGTCAATGTCGTCAAACGTTCCCGTAGCAATCGTCGTCCCCACAAATCCCGCGGCCGCCGTCGCCCCCACATTTCTCGCGTGATACAGCACCGCGAAGGCCCACACCGCGGCTAGCGCTATCAGCCACACAATTTTCTTTTTCATGTCCGTCTCCTTGTTGTGGCGACGCTTTCGCGGCGCCCACGGACACCATCGGTCACCCGTTCTTCATGGTCAAAGGGCAAGGCGCTGAACCACCCCTCTGCCGCTGTTTACCATGAAGAATTGAATACTGTGCCCTTGCCGTTGCCGCCGGGGGCGGCTACAATCGCGCTCCCAAGCAACCAACCACTGTTAGGAGACCGCGATGGGCGAACCTTTACGTGGTACATCGCCGTCAGCGAAACCTCCCGAGGACCGCCTCGATTCCTGGAAGGAAATCGCCGCCTACCTCAATCGGGACGTCACCACCGTCCAGCGCTGGGAAAAGCGCGAGGGTATGCCCGTCCATCGCCACCTTCACGACCGCATCGGGTCTGTTTACGCCTACCGCGCCGAATTGGAAGAGTGGTGCCGCACTCGCCACCCAGCCAGCTCCCTGGAAAACGAGGCCGCCCCGCTGCCGCAAGAAGCGCAACCCGCAGCCCTCAAGAAGTCTCTTGTGTGGCCGCTCATACTCATTCCCGCTTTGGCCGTGGCCGCTTTGGCAATAGGCTTATTTGTCTGGTTGCAGCAAATAGAATATTTCTGGCGCAGCCCCGTTGCCGACGCCCAGCCACAAGCCGTCACTGATTTCGAAGGGGTTGAGGAAGCCGCCGCTTTATCGCGCGACGGCAAATTCGTAGCTTTTCTTTCCGACCACGACGGCAAGATGGACGTCTGGGTTACGCAACTCGGTTCCAGTGAATTTCACAATTTGACCCACGGCACCGCACCGGAGCTCGTCAACCCTTCCGTGCGCACTCTCGGCTTTTCACCTGACGGCTCCCTCATAACCTTTTGGGCTCGCAAACAGGATGGCTCCGCCTCCGGTGACATCGGTATCTGGGCCGTGCCCACGCTCGGCGGCCAAGCTCGCCCGTTCCTACCCGGCACCCTACCCGGCACTGCCGAATTCGACTGGTCGCGCGACGGCACTCGCCTCGCCTACCACACTTCCGGACCGGGCGATCCGCTCTTTCTGTCCGACAGTACCGTCCTCCCGCCGGGTGCCAAGCCCATCTTTACCGCTCCGACTGGGCTCCACTCTCACTTCCCGTTGTGGTCCCCTGACTCCGCCTTCATTTATTTTGTCCAGGGTATGCTCCCCGACAAACTCGACATCTGGCGCATCCGCCCCACCGGCGGCGCTCCCCAACGCATCACGTCTCACTCCACGCGCGTAACACATCCAGTGTTCCTCGACCCCCGCACGCTGCTCTACCTGGCCACGGACCCCGACGGCTCCGGCCCCTGGCTCCACAGCATCGACGTCGAGCGCCGCATTTCCCACCGTCTCACGTCCGGCCTCGATCGCTACACTTCCCTTGCCACCAGCGCCGACGGACGCCGGCTGGTCCTCACCCTCGCGAGTCCGAAGAGTACCCTCTGGCGCTTGCCCGTTTCCGAAGTAGACACGCCTTCTGCGCCCTCACCCGTCCAGCCATCGAACCCCTCGCGCATTTCCTTGTCTTCCGGAACCGGCTTTTCTCCCCGCCTCGGTACTTCTTATTTTCTTTATGTTTCCACTCAGGGCCCGAGTGACAGCATCTGGGAATCCGTCAACGGAATCCGTCAACGGAAACACGACCGAGTTGTGGACCACTCCCGGCGCGCGCCTCCGCGGTGCCCCCGCCATTTCTCCCGATGGACACACCATCACCTTCTCCGTCAGCCAGCGCGGAAAAACATTTCTTTATGTCATGCAGTCCGACGGCGCCAATCCCAAAGTCATCTCCGATTCTCTCGACTTGCAGGGCTCTCCCGCGTGGGCGCCCGACGGCCAATCCATCACCTCGGCCGCCAACGATCACGGGGCGCCTCACCTCTTTCGCATCCCGCTCGACGGCCACGCTCCCGCTCCCTTCGTCTCTGACTATTCGGTGGACCCCACGTGGTCGCCCGACGGCCAGTTCGTCGTCTACTCTGGACCCGACATCGGCACCGCCTTCACTCTGAAAGCCGTTACGCCCCAGTCCGCCGTCCACCCGCTTCCTTCTCTCACGCTCACTCGCGGCGCCCGTCATGTCGCCTTCCTCCCTGACGCCCACTCGCTCGTCCTCCTCCGCGGCGAAATCCAACACAAGAACCTTTGGCTCATTAATCTCGAAACTGGCGTCGAGCGCCAACTCACCCATCTCCCCGCCGACTTCGACGTTCGCGACTTCGACATCTCCCCCGACGCTCGCGAATTGATCCTAGAACGCGTCCAGCAACGCTCCCACGTCACCCTCCTCGATCTTCCCCATCAGTAATCTCTCCTCCATCCGGCCATTTCCAACTCTCACAATTGACTTGCCTGCGTCGCGCTCCTAACATGTCCTCTCCCGCCCATGATCGGCCAGACTATCTCTCACTACCGCGTCATTGAATTACTCGGTGGTGGCGGAATGGGCGTCGTCTACAAAGCTGAAGACACTCGCCTCGGCCGCTTCGTCGCTCTCAAGTTCCTACCCGACGACGTCGCTCACGATCCGCAAACACTCGAACGCTTCCGCCGCGAGGCCCGCGCCGCCTCTGCTCTCAACCATCCCAACATCTGCACCATCTACGAAATTGACGAGAGCGAAAATCGCGCTTTCATCGCCATGGAATTTCTTGAGGGCCACACTCTCAAGCATTTAATCGCCGAAAATCCCCTCGACATCGAAACCATCCTCGACCTCGGCATTCAAATCGCTGGTGCCCTCGACGCCGCTCACGCCAAAGGCATCGTCCATCGCGACATCAAACCCGCCAATCTTTTTGTCACTCCCCAGGGTCAGGCCAAAGTTCTCGACTTCGGCCTCGCCAAGCTCGCCACCTCGGATCTCGACGCCGCCACCTCCGCTCCCACTCTTGAAGCCAACCTCACCAGCCCCGGCACCGCCATCGGCACCGTCGCTTACATGAGCCCCGAGCAGGTCCGCGGAAAGGATCTCGACGCCCGCACCGATCTCTTTTCCTTCGGCGCTGTTCTCTACGAAATGTGCACCGGGGTGCTCCCCTTCCGTGGCGAAACTTCCGGCGTAATTTTTGAAGCCATCCTCAATCGCACGCCGACTCCCACGTCGCGCTTGAATTCCAAGGTCCCTCTCCGCCTCGAAGAAATCATCAACAAAACCCTCGAAAAAGATCGCGACACTCGTTCCCAGTCGGGCGCCGAACTCAAAGCCGATCTCAAGCGCCTGCAGCGCGACACCACTTCCGAAATCACCACCGCCTTCTCATGGCAAACAGTCGCTGCGCCCGCTCCCGGCAACTGGCGCACCGCCGCCGTCCTCCTCGTCGTCTTACTTCTCGCTGCCTCCGCTGTCGCCTGGTTCGCCTTGCACCGCGCCACCGCCACAAAAGCGCCTCCGCCGGCGGTCACGGCCAAGCGCCTGACCTCCAATCCCACCGAAAATCCCGTCACCGTTTCCGCCATCTCTCCGGACGGCAAATATCTCGCCTTCGCCGACCGGACCGGCACGTATCTCCGCCTCGTCTCCACCGGCGAAGTCCACCAACTCTTGCCCAAAGACGACGACGTCCAATATCTGAGTTGGTTTCCGGACAGCACTCGGCTGCTTCTTTCCTGGCCGCCGACTCCCACTTCCAAAATGAGTCTGTGGCTTTTGCCCATCGTTGGCGGAGGCCCGCGCCAGCTTTCTGATGAAGGTTGGGCCGCCGCCGTTTCCCCTGACGCCTCGCAAATTGCCTTTCTCAAATTCCCTACCTACGGCGACACCGGCCAGGAACTCTGGCTCATGCGCACCGACGGCAGCGATTCCCGCAAAATTATTTCCGCCGCCTCCGACGGCTCCATATTTTCTTCGCCGGCATGGTCTCCCGACGGCCGCTGGATCGCTTATGACAAATACCGCTATGGAGCCTACAGTTTTCAAGGATGGCTTGAGCTTTTCAATCTGGAACGCGGCGCCAGCACCGAAGTCATGTCGCAACCGCAGCTCGAGTGGGGCCTCTCGTGGCTCGCCGATGGCCGTTTGCTTTACGCTTTGGCCGAACTGCCGCCGAGTCAGAGCACTTCAAATTTTTGGGCAGTACAGATTGATCTGCGCACCGGCCGCCCCGCCAATGCCCCCGTCCGCATTACCACCGGCGACGACTTCGTAAGCCAGCCCAGCGTTACCGACGACGGCAAAAAACTTGTCTTCACCCGTTTCAAGCCCCAACTGGACGTCTACGTCGCAGAATTTTTTCCCAAGGGCCCGCGCCTCGGCACGCCCCGCCGTCTCACCCTCGACGACGCCGACGACCTCCCCTTCGATTGGACCGCCGACGATTCTTCCGTGCTCTTCACTTCCGACCGCACCAATTCCACCAACATCTTCAACATTTTCCGCCAGCGCATTGACGCCAGCTCCGCCGAAATGCTCATATCCGGTTCGGAACAAAAACCTATTGCCCGCCTGAATCCTGACGGCTCTCAGATTTTCTACCTGCAATCATTGGACTATCGCGATATCGGTGGAGCCCGCCGCGCTGAAGTTCAAAACGAAGCTCAGGTCATTCGCCTCTTGCGCGCCCCCATCCAGGGCGGCTCTTCGCAGGAAATCCTGCGCGCCACCAACATCATCAATTTTCAGTGTTCCCGCGCGCCGGCCAATGTTTGTGTCCTGGGTCAGGCCGCGCCCAAGCTCTACACTCTGTCCGAATTCGATCCCGTCACCGGCGCTCTCCACAAGGTTCTCAGCATCGACGAAGCTCCCAGCGGCTACAACTGGGCCCTGTCCCCCGATGGAACACAAATCGCCACCTCGGAAATCGACACTGTCCAGCATCACATTCGCTTGTTTTCTCTATCTCCGGGGCCTGTCCGCCAGGCCACCTTCTCTCGCGAAATCACCGTGAAAGATTGGAACAATTTCATGTCCGTGGACTGGGCCGCCGACAGCAAAGGCCTCTTCGTCTCCAGCAATCCCACCGGCCGCGCCTCGACTCTCCTCTACGTGGACATGGCCGGAAACGCCACGCAGCTCTGGCGCGTCAAAAACTTCACCGCCTCCTGGGGCATTCCTTCTCACAATGGAAAATACGTCGCCATCCCCGCCCCCACCACCGAATGCAACGCCTGGCTAGTCGAAAATTTTTGAGCTGACTCGAAGCGTCAGAGAGTACACAAATCTGTGATTAGCCAAATCAAGCAGTAACAAAATCAAGGAGGACGAAGTGCCGCGCGTCCCCCAAAAATTCTCACTCACTCGCCCAATGTGCCGTCCAGATCTTTACCGCCAACGACCTCATAAACCAGCTGCTCATCAAGCAACTAAACCCCACGGCGTGGCACGTTCAACCACCCGGCAAGACCCGCAGCATCGCGGCCATCTTCACGCACATGCACAACGTCCGCACAAAGAGGATCCGTCTCACCGATAATCAATCAGTTCATTCACTAGCTTATATTGCTACACAAACCACCCGCCAGGAGCCAGCCATGCCCGCGCTCTTTGACGGTGCCGCTTCCCAGCGGTTTTGGTATCGATCGCGAGACCTGCAATGTGTACTTACCTGGGTTGCTAAGTTCAAAGAGACGTACGAGATTTACATGTGCAATGGTCCCCGGCGTCGAGCGTCCCGAACTCAGCATGCCCAAAAGTTTCTGGGAACTTTGTATACCCTCCCCAGGAGGGGCGGCTGCCGTTGTCGAGAAGTTCAAAAAGAATCATCGGATTAACGTTGGTTGCGTCCAGAATGTTCGCGCTGGCATCTAACGCGTGCTTCGTTCTCAACACTTTGCGCACTCTGAACGCGCCGACGACGCCTACGTGGCTTTCACTAAAAGGGTCGCGACCCGAACCCAATCCGCACTCCCATGGCAGTGTGCTCCGTCATAGAAGAATGCTACGCTTCCGAGCGATGGCCATCCCCCCCGACGCCGCTCGGAGTACGCGAACACCACGCGCGCCGACCCTGCGCGCGCCTGCCGCCGTACTCACCAGCCGCGATAATCGCTGGCTCAAGCAAATTCGCATGGCGCTGCGCGGTGGCATCGCCACCGAGTCTGGATTTGTCGGCGTCGAAGGCGTACGTCTCGTGGAAGAAGCGCTGCGTTCCGGCTGCCGCATCGAAGCCGTTCTCTTCAGCGAAACCGGCGAACGTTTCCGCGAAAGACTGGCGCCCTTCATCGCTCGCCCCGAAATTGCTTTTCCGGTTTTGCGCACCACCGACAGGTTGTTCGAGGGCCTGGCGGACACCGAGCATCCCCAGGGCGTCGCCGCGCTGGTCGAGCCGCATGTCACCACCTTCGACGATCTCCTCCACGCGCCCGCAGAAGTTTGTTCCCCGCTCGTCGTCGTGCTGGCTGGCGTGCAGGACCCTGGAAATGTCGGCACAATTTTGCGCACCGCTGCCGCGTTCGGCGCCACCGGCGCCGCAATTTCTGCTTCAGGACAAAGCGGCACCGCAAATCCGTACTCGCCGAAAGCCTTGCGCGCCTCCGCGGGTGCTGCGCTACACCTCGCCATTTTATCCGGCACAGCGCTCCCCATATTAATGGCGCAACTGAAAGTTGCCGGATTCCGCACGCTCGCCGCCAGCGTGCACGAACCCGACGCCGGCGAACAACCGCTGCTCGCTCCCTGGGAAGTGGATTGGTGCAAACCCTCGGCGCTCCTCGTTGGCAATGAAGGCTCCGGCCTCCCCATCGAAGTCGAGCGCAGCGCCGATGCACGTATCCGTATCCCCATGGCCAGTGGTGTGGAATCGCTCAACGCCGCCGCCGCTGCCGCAGTGTTGTTTTATGAAGCGGCGCGCCAGCGCAACTCCTCGCGCACGCGGAACATCCAAGAGCCGTGAGCCTCTTCAACAAAATCCCCCTGGGCCCCGGCGGCAACGCGCTCGAATCCGATGTCCCTTCAGCCCATCAGCCGCTTGCCGAGCGTATGCGTCCGCGCACCCTCGATGAATTCATCGGCCAGGAAAAACTTCTCGGCCCTGGCAAACCGCTGCGCACCCAGATCGAAAACGACGACATCGGCTCCATGCTGCTGTGGGGCCCACCGGGATGCGGCAAGACCACGCTCGCCCGATTGATCGCGCGGCTCACCAGTTCGGAGTTTGTCTCCTTCAGCGCCGTGCTGGCAGGTATCAAAGAAATCAAAGAAGTCATGGCCGTGGCAGAAAGAAAATCGCGCTCGGGCCACCGCACCATCGTGTTCGTAGACGAAGTACATCGCTTCAACAAAGCGCAGCAGGATGCCTTTCTGCCCTACGTCGAAGCGGGACACATTACTTTTATCGGAGCGACCACCGAGAATCCCTCCTTCGAGGTGATTTCCCCGCTGCTATCCCGCACTAAGGTTTATATCCTCGCTTCCCTTGCGACGCCGTTGATCGCCGAACTCCTGATTTTGCAGCGCAAGCTGCTGCGCTACGACAAGGCCGGCGAAGAACATTTCAATTTGATTTCCGCCCTGCATAAATCGGTGCGCAATTCCGATCCCGACGCCGCCCTGTACTGGCTGACGCGCATGCTCGAATCCGGGGAGGATGCGCTGTACCTGGCGCGGCGCCTCGTGCGCATGGCCAGTGAAGACATCGGCTTGGCAGAACCCGGTGCGCTCGCGGTGACTCTCGCTGCCAAGGAAGCCTTTGATTTTCTCGGCGCGCCCGAAGGCCACCTCGCACTGGCGCAGGCGACGGTGTATCTGTCACTGGCTCCCAAATCAAATGCCTTGTACACCGCGCACGGAAAAGCCCTGGAAGACTTGGAGGAAACGGAAGCGGATCCCGTGCCCCTCCATCTGCGCAATGCCGTGACCGGCCTGATGAAAAATGTCGGCTACGGCGAAGGATATAAATACGCGCACAATTTTGAGGAGAAAGTCACGGACATGACCTGCCTGCCGGACAATCTGGCCGGGCGCACGTACTACAAGCCCACGGATCAGGGCTTTGAATCGCGCTTGCGCCAAAGACTGGACGAGATTAAAAAATTAAAAGTGAAGCCGGCATCCAAGGATTGACGTTGCGTGCCGAAAGCATGTCAAAATATTCTCTAACCATGGTGAGGACATTCAATTCGTAGTGAACTCTAGAGACATTTCATGATTTGCCCATGTTCGCGCAGCCACTTTCGCTGGCTCCGAGCATTGTGCGCTCTCGTGTGCGTGATTTTTGGATGTTGCAAGGTTCCTCCCGCCAGCGCCCAGGTGGTGGACTTCGAAAAACCGCTCCAAACCATTGACGAGGACATCACAGCATTCGCGTTTGCCCCCGACGGCCGCATCGTCTATTCCGTGCGTCGCAACATGAAAACAAAGCTGTACGACTTGCAGCACGACGATATCTGGCTGCAGGAAACCAACGGCAAAAAGAAACGCCTGCTGTTGGGAGAAAAATTCAAGGTCGGCGACAAACCCTTCAGCTACGCGGTGGACTCCTTCCGCTGGTCGCCAGACGGCCACCTGATACTCGCGCGCCTTTTTGTGACCTCGCTGATAGACGAGAGCAGCAAGACGCAGGACTCCTTCATGACCGTGGTGCTCGATGACAACGGCAAAGAAGTGCGCATCAACGGCGGCGAAAATGTAATACGCGATTCCGCAGACGCCTTCTGGCTCAAAGACGACGTCACCGTCGTTTATTTGATCGAAGCCGTGAAACCGCGCGCGCTCTTTTCGTTTCAATACACAAATTTGAAAACTGGACCCGCCGGAGCAGCGTTCGAAGGCCGCACCTTTCTGGATGTGGATGAAATCCGGCACAGCAACGTGGCTATTGGCGTCGAGCAGGATCGCGCCCAGACAGGGCCGCCACGACTTCAGCGCCTCGATTTGCTTTCGCAGGATGACACCGAACTGGCCACTATTCAGGATTTCGCCGGAGGACTTTCCATTTCTCCCAGCGGCAAAAAAGCGGCCTACTACATTGATAAAGAAGTTCTGGAAATTCGCGATTTATCGGCCATCCATCGCGTGGCCCGCGTGCGTGTAGGCATAGGAGTGTTCCACTGGTCGCCAGATGAAACCCGCATTTTGTTGAAACGCGCCGTGGAAAAGAAAACCGCCGAACTGGTGTGGATTGATCTTCCTGAAACCGCTGAAATCACCCCGGGCGCGGAAATCAAAGTGACAGAGCCGACTCCTCAACCGATTCTGCGCGCCGTCACGTTTCGCGATTTTTCTATCTCTGAGGATGGCAAGCTGCTGGGTGTGATTGCCCCCGGCAAGCATAATCTGTTTGTTTTCCCTTTGACAGTTAAGTAGCGACCGTAAAGTAGCGCTACTGTTAACGCCGCAGGCGGTGCTCGATGAGGATGCACGCGTCCTCGATCGCGACAAGCCCGGCATGGCGCGCCTTCGCCGCCGCCGCGGCATTGGCGATTCCCTGCTGCATCCATACTACTTTTGCTCCCACCGCGATGGCGCTGTCCACTACGGGCGGAATAAACTCCGAACGCCGGAAAATATCCACGATTTCGATTTTCTCCGTCTTCGGAATATCCTCAAGCCGCGGATAACATTTTTCGCCAAGTACCTCAGTCTCGTTGGGGTTCACAGGAATGATGTGATAACCCACAGACTGCATGTATTGGCTGACACCGAAGCTGGGGCGCCGAGGGTTGGAGGAGAGTCCTACTACGGCGACGGTTTTGTAATTTTTCAGTACGTCGCCGATTACATCTTCGTCGCCGGCGAAATTCTTAGGGACAGATATGTTCATGAAAACTTTTCGTCGAGTGTAAATAATTCAACGCGGGCCGCGTGGACCCTTCGTCCGGAAAGGTTTGCTCCCACTTCTTCCCTGGTGAGGACCTGCCGGACGGCCGGTTTTTGATCCACCGCGAGGCCCTGCGAATCCACTGCCGGGCCCCGATCGAGACGGCCTACCTTTACCGCCACCGCGGCCCGGCTGTCCCGTTCGCGATGCGCCTCGCGGTCCACCAAACCGGTCGCCGGGTCCGGAACGAGGCGGCCTACCCTCACCGCCACCACCTCGGCTCGGTTGCCCCGGTCGCGATACGCCTCGCGGTCCGCCGAACCGGTCGCCGGGCCTTGACCGAGGCGGCCTACCTTCACCGCCACCGCGGTTCGGCCTTCCCGTGGGACCGGGCGGGCGGCTCTCTCCACGATTTTGGTGCCACTTGGGTCTGTCGCTCAACGGCCTCTCCGACGACGATTCCTCGTTCGGATACCCTTCGCGGTCTGGCGTGGACGGCGGGCGGCTCGGCCTCGGTCCATGCTTGCGATGACCGCCGGGACTTGCTGCCGCCGCAAATCTTCGATCTTCCGGACGCCGTTTCTCGAAATATCTGTTCGCGGGAGCCGGAGGCTGCGCATGCACGACCGTCGCCGTTAGTCGTGCGGGCGCTTCCTGAACCGGTACGTACGGCACCCTCGGCTTCGGTCTTATTTTCATGGCGCGCCGTAGCTCCGCGACTTCCTTTTCCACCAGCAGCCGGTATCGCCCTTGCGGTAGCCCCTCCAAGGTAAGCGGCCCAAGCTCGATGCGTTTCAATTTTTCAACCGGATGCCGTTCCGCGAAAAGCACGCGGCGTAGAATATCTTTCTTGGAATCCTGCAGCGTTACTTCATACCAGAAATTTTCTGCGTGACCGCGCGTGGCATCCGGTTGGCGCACTGTACGGATAGTCCCGCCGGCATTCCGTCCCAATCGCTCAAGATCGCCCATCAGCAGCCGGCCCTTAATTTTTATGTGATACATCTGCTGCAGATTGGACCAATCTTTCAGCATTTCGGCGGCCAGATCGCCGTCGTTCGTCAAAAAGACCAGGCCCATCGCGTGGTAGTCGAGCCGTCCGACAGGGTAAACACGCTCAGGCAACCCTTTCAGGCAATTCACCAGCGTCTTGCGCCCTTCGGGATCAGCCATTGTGGCCACAACTTCCGGCGGTTTATTCAGCACAATGTAAACCCGTCGCTCGTTGGCTTCCACCGTCCTGCCGGCGGCTTCGATGCGGTCTGCGGCAGCATCCGCTTTCGAGCCGAGCTCCGTAACGACCTGCCCGTTCACGCGCACCTGCCCGCTCAAGATAAGTTGTTCCGCGTGGCGTCGGGAAGCGATTCCCGCGCGCGCAATAATTTTTTGTAAACGTTCGAGCATGATTGTTTCCTAATTTCGTTGGATGAAACGTTGCCTAGTTAGTCTTTGAACTTGTTCGGGGACCGCCAATCTCCCGATTGGCGCCTCAAGAATTAAGCCACTCAGTGCACTGCTTCTTTCAACTCACGTACGACCGCAACGCTCGACGGGCTATTCTCCTGCCGCAGCTCCATGGGATTCGCCGCTGCGACCTTTGCGGCGCTTTTCGTCGTCAAAAGACTCGGGACTCTGCACCGCCTTAGAATCTCTAGGTTCTTCGTCAATCTCTCCGGCGGGCATCCCTTCGTTGGTGGCGGTAACTTCGGCAGCTACCTCCTCTTCGTCATCGGGTTGATCAGCGGGAATCTTATTGGCAGCCATATTTTTTCCTTCTAACTTGGATGCGAAGGCTTCCACAAACGGGTCCTGGCGGTTGGCGGCGCCCTCGACGCCGGTAGGAACAGCGACATTCTCCGGCGCGTCGATCACTTCGTCGAGCACGTCGGTGGGGAGCTCGTCCGGAATCACCACGCCCTCATCGCTGCCCAGCGCCTCACGCGCCAGCGCTTCAAATTCCTTCAAGCTGGGCAGCTCGCCAAGATCGCTCAAGCCGAAGCGCATCAGGAATTCTTTTGAAGTGCGATACAAAATTGGCCGCCCGATGACTTCCTTACGCCCCGCCGTAACAATGAGCCGTTTTTCCAAAAGTGTCTTGAGCACGCCACTGGTGTTCACTCCGCGAATTTCGCCGATTTCAGGGCCGGTAACGGGCTGCTTGTAAGAAATCACCGCCAGCGTTTCGAGCGCCGGCATGGTCAAGCGCAGCGGCGGGCGCAAACTTTTTATGAAGCGACGCACTACATCGTGCTGTTGCGGCTTGGTGTACAACTTGAAGCCGCCCGCCACCTCGCGAATTTCGATGCCGTGGTTCTCGGCGGCGTAGCTGGCTACCAATTCGTCGAGGGATGACTGCACTGCCAGTTTTTCGTCGCCCAGCGCCGCCCCCAGCTGATCGATCGTGGCCGGCTCATCCGCGGCATAAATAATGGCTTCGAGAGCGGCTTTTCTTTCTTCGTTAGTCATCTAATTTTCAGCACCTGGATGATTGTTCGCCCGCGCACTTTTGCACGTCCGCCACTCTATTGATACTGCTCATCAATTTCACGAATGTCGCCGTGCTCGTCAAACACCACATCGAACATCTTATGCTTGCGGAGAAGAATATCGCCAAACTGTTTTTCCTGCACCAGCGCCACCGCCTGCAGCTTCACCATTTCGAGCACCGCAAGAAACGCCACAATCATGGCGTGCCGTGACGGGCAAGCCTCAAAAAACGTAATGAGATTCAGGCTGTTGTCGTCGCTGGCCAGAATCTGCGCACGCAACTGCGCGATCATCTGCGCGACGGTGAATTCCTCGTGACGCAGGTCAATGCGCGAAACTTCCTTGCGTCGTTCCAGAACCTGCTGGAACACCTTGACCAGATCCACCAGCGAAACCACCAGATCGCCTTCCGTGCCTTCATCGTTGTAAAGCGATCTGTCCGGCTTGGACCACACGTTCTCTTCAATTTGCTGCTTCTGATAAAGAAGCTGCGCGGCATTCTTGAATTTTTCGTGCTCCACCAGCCGCTGCACCAGTTCCGCCCGCGGATCACCAGATTCCGCTTCCGGTCCCGCCATCGGATCGGGCGGCAGCAGCATTTTCGATTTGATGTAGATGAGCGTGGCTGCCATGTACACAAACTCGGCCGAAACGTTAACGTCCAGCTCTTCCAGCTTGTGTAGATAATCCAGGTACTGCGACGTGATGGTAGAAATCTGGATGTCGTGAATGTTCATCTCCTGCTTCTTGATTAGATCAAGCAGCAGGTCCAAGGGACCTTCGTACATCGGAATATTTATTTTGTAGGGTGAAACCATTTTTCTCGTTATGCCCTTGCGCCGAACACTTCTTTGCGCTTACTGTCCCAGCCGAACACCGCTTCACGCACTCGAGCCGTGGTCTTCTGCGCCACCTCGCGCGCCCGATCGGAACCGCGTTCCAAAATCTGCAGAATCTTGGCCGGATCTTTCTCAAATTCCAGACGCCGCGCGCGTACCGGCTCAATCCATTTGATTAAATTGTCAGCCATGGTGCTCTTGCACTCGATACAACCGATTCCTGCAGTGCGGCAGCCCTGCGCCGCCCATTCCAGCGCCGGCGCTGGAGAAAACAGTTTATGCCAGTCATACACCGGACACACGTCCGGATTGCCCGGGTCCGTCCGCCGCTTGCGCGCCGGATCGGTCACCATAACTTTCGTTTTGGCGCGAATGTCGGCGTCCGACTCGCTCAGCGTAATCGCATTGCCGTAGCTCTTCGACATCTTGCGCCCATCAAGGCCTGGAAGCCGCGGCGTCTGCGTGAGCATCGCTTGTGGTTCCTGCAAAGCGTCAGGATCTGTGAAGAGGCTTCGATTTTGTTTGTGTATAGTAAGGAAATTCTCTACTCCCGCGTCATTCTTTTGTTGGGACAGTTTAACTGTGGCCTCTGAATCAAGAGTCGCCGAGGATTCACCCGCCGGAATTTTCATCAAAGCCAGCTCATAGGCTTTTGAGCGGTCAGCAGCGGATAAATCCGTTCTCAATCTGGCGCCATAATAAAGATTAAAACGCCTGACGATCTCACGGCTCAACTCAACGTGAGAAACCTGGTCTTCGCCAACGGGCACAAACAAATCGGTGTTCTCTGCGCTATAGATGACGATATCGGCGGTTTGCAGGCAGGGATAGCCGAGGAAGCCATAGGTATGCAGGTCTTTATCTTTTACGTTTTCCAGCGCTTCCTTGTAGGTGGGTACGCGCTCCAGCCAGCCCAAGGGGGTAACCATGGACAATAAAAGATGGAGCTCAGCGTGTTCACGAACCAGCGATTGCTGAAAAATGACTGATTTTTCAGGATCGAGCCCCGCAGCCAGGTAATCCGTGGTGATCTCAATTGTATTCTGCGCCACAGCGCTGGCGTCGGCGTAATCGCTGGTAAGGGCGTGCCAGTCCGCGATGAAATAAAAACAATCAAACTCCGGATCGCCTTGCAGTCGCACCCAGTTTTCCAGCGCGCCAAAAAAGTGCCCGATGTGCAGGCGCCCCGTCGGACGCATCCCGCTGACGACGCGCTTGTTCCTTCCCGTATTACAGTGCAGGCGTTGTCCTTTATCGCCCAAGGTGGCTTCTTTCCAACATTTGCGAGGATCGGCTGGCGTCGCTTTCTAAATTCAGGACACGACATCGGTACACCCGGCGCAACACGAACAGCGCTATGCCGCGATTACGTTGTATTTCTTCAAAAACGACGCGATTGTTCTCAGTATTTAGCGCAACCGCAGGTTGTCTTACGATTTTGTCTAACTTTTTCAATGCTGCTTTCCAGTTTTCTTCCTTAATATCCACGACCGCGATTGCCAATAGTAGCCGCGGATAGGACACGTGGTTTGAACCAACCATCGTGGCCGCATGGTTCAACGTGAGACGAGCATCTGAAAACCGCTTCTGCCAGCTAAACCCTTTCGCAACAGCCATCACGATCACCGCTCTTACGACTGGATCCCTTTGAGCGTCGACAAGTTTTGTCAACTCCCCCGAGGCCTCCGCAATGTGCACCGCATCTCGTAACTCAATTAGCTCATTGCATCGATCCCCATCCATAAAGCTAAGCTAAGCGGCGTTTGATCGCTGCAACAATTCCCGCGCGATGATCATGCGCTGGATTTCGCTGGTGCCTTCGTAAATTGTCAGCACCCGCGCGTCGCGATACATGCGCTCCACGTCCGTCTCCCGCGAATACCCAACGCTGCCGTGAATCTGCACCGCTTTTGCCGCTACACGATTGGCCATTTCACTGCCATAAAGTTTTGCGCGCGAAGCGGCGGTGCCCAGTCGCGACGGATTGCTATCCTTCAACCACGCAGCCTGATATAGCAGTGCGCGGGCCGCTTCAATCTCCGTCTGCATGTCGGCCAGCATCCACTGAATGGCCTGGAAGTCCGCAATATTTTTTCCAAATGCCCGTCGCTGCTTTGCGTACTTCACAGCTTCTTCCAGAGCGCCTTGCGCCAAGCCAACGGACAGTGCGGCGATGCCAATGCGTCCACCATCCAGTGCGCTGAGCGCAATTTTCAGGCCCTGGCCCTCTTCGCCGAGCCGATTCTCCGCCGGGACTTCGCAATCGTTCAAAACAATTTCCACCGACGGCGAACACCGCTGCCCCATCTTGTCTTCGTGGCGCCCCGCCTGAAAGCCAGTAAATTTCGGCTCGACAAGAAACGCGCTGAGGCCCTTCCCGCCCGCCGTAGGATCGGTTTTCGCGAAAGCAAGGAAGATTCCCGCGACACTGCCGTTAGTCACCCACGTCTTGGTCCCCTGCAATTTGTAGCCGGAATCGCTGCGAGTCGCGCGTGCCTGAATCGCCGCCGCATCTGAGCCAGCCTGCGCCTCCGTCAGACAAAAGGCCCCAAGAATCTCCCCAGTCGCCAGCCGATGAAGATATTTTTTCTTCTGCGCACCGCTGCCGAATGCCAGCAGCGGAATCTGCACTGCGGAATTCGTCACGCTCAGCGAAGTGGCCATCGCGGCATCCACGCGAGCTACTTCTTCCAGCATCAGCACGTACGAAATCGTATCCAGCCCCGGCCCCCCCCACTCTTCCGGCATCATCATTCCGCAGCAACCCAAGCCCGCGATTTTTCGAATCTCCTCGACCGGAAACTTCTCTTCACGGTCGCGCTGTTTTACAGACGGACGCACTTCCGCCTCCATGAATTGGCGTACCGTGTCGCGAATGAGATTTTGGTGGTCGTTTAGCGAAAAATCCATCGGTTCCGGTGTACACGCGATGCTAACACAGGCAATAAGTCCTGCCCAATGCCCATGAGCACGATGCGAATTGAAAGATTCAGAGCTTGAAGAGCTCGCGCAGCCGCTTGGTCTGAGCCCGACTCACCGGAATTTCCGACTGCTTCTTATCGTTCATCTTAAGCATGTAGCTGGACTTGAACCACGGCACCACTTCCTTGATGTGATGAATGTTTACGAGGAACGACCGATGCGGGCGCCAGAACGCGTCCGAGTCCAGCGACCCGTTCAGCTCTTCTAGTGTGCGGTAGTTCGAAGTACCCTCCAGTTCCCGCGCGGTGACGGAAATCAATCCATCCTGAATGCTCGCGAAGATAAAATCTTCCGCGTCCACTAGGAGAAGTCGTTGCTGCGATTTCACTAGCAGCTTGGCCGGCGGTGAAGAATTCTGGCGCGCGGAACCCAACTGATTGACGAGTTGTTCGAGCCGGTCAGCGGTGGAGGTCTGGGTCTCCAGCATTTTTCGCGCCCGCGCTATGGCCTTCGCCAGCCGCGGTCTATCAAACGGCTTCAGCACGTAATCCACGGCGCTCACATCGAAAGCCTGTACCGCGTACTGGTCAAACGCAGTGGCGAACACCACGTGCGGCATCTTCATTTTGCGCTCGACCAGTTTTTTCAAAACTCCGAAGCCATCCAGTCCGGGCATTTTTACATCCAGAAAAACCAGGTCGGGATCGTGTTCTCGTATCAGCGCCACAGCTTCCACGCCATTCTTGCCTTGGCCAATCAAATTGATTTCGGGAAAGCCCTTAAGCAAAAAAGCCAACTCGTCGCGGGCCGGTTTTTCGTCATCCACGATAAGCGTATTGATATTCATGAGCGTGCAAATGCAGCGGCGAAGTTAAGGATAGATGGCGTGAAGAGTCGCAACATAGCGGTGCGCTAAGTATAAGTGCCGCGCAGAAAGCGCGCAATTGCGCGGGCGTTGCTCTTCACACTGGCGGCCAATGCGAACGCGAGGCCGTTCCGGGGTCAGTTATGATGTAAGCCCATCTAGCGGAGAAAACCATGGCAACGCGCCAAGCACAAAAAGCAAAAATACTAAGCAGCAAAACCGTTTACAACGGTCCAGTCTTCGGCATCCGCCGCGACGAATTGATCGAGCCTGGCGGCGTGCGCACCTCGCGTGAAATGATCACTCATTCAGGCTCGGTAGTAGTTCTGCCAATTTTGCGGGATGGACGGATTCTGCTGATTCGACAATACCGTCACGCCGCCAGGCAGTTCCTCTGGGAACTGGTGGCTGGACGCATCGATGAAGGTGAAAGCCCCCGCAAGGGAGCCGCTCGCGAATTGATCGAAGAAACCGGCTACCGTGCGAAGCGTTTTCGCATGTTTCTGGACTTTTTTCCCACACCGGGCTTTCTGGAAGAACGCATGTTCATCCTGCTCGCCGAGGGGTTGACAGAAGGGGAGGCCTGCCCAGAAGAGGACGAGAAAATCATCAGCCGCGCGTTTACACGCAAGGAACTGGAACAAATGATTCACAAAAGAATCATTCGAGATGGAAAAACTATCGCCGGTCTGCTGTACTATTTTCGCTTCCTTTCCTAAGCCGCGGTTATCAGTTAGTTTCTTATTCATATTGATTCTATTGGCGAATTCGCTCTTTCTGGAAACGCTAACCCGCGCACGCCCCCTTGACTCGATGTTTCATTCTGATACACTCCGGCCAATTTATTCGAGAAATCGGCGCGTCGGCTTCGCTCGTCGATTCAGACAGAAACATATGGGTCTCGTCCAGGGAGGCGTCCGCGTGCAAGGAACGGTCAAATGGTTCAATAATTCGAAAGGCTATGGATTTATTGGCAGAGACGATGGTGCCGATGTTTTTGTCCACTACTCCGCAATCAACGGGGATGGATACAAAACTTTGCAGGAAGGCGACACTGTCGAGTTTGAGATCGTTCAAGACCCCAAAGGCCCGCAGGCCGCCAACGTGGCTAAAGCCGGAACCTAGTCAAATTCCAGTAAAAAATTCACAAGCCTCAAATCCCCGGGTCGACATACGGGCTAGTGCCCTGCGTGTGCCTGTGGACCACCAACAATTCTGGCGATTCGCTTTACAATGTCCGGATGGACAACAAAACAGTTGCGCGCATCCTGCGCGAAACGGCCGAGCTGCTGCAGATTGACGGCGCCATCATCGGGCGTTACCGCAGTTACGAAAAAACCGCCGAGCTCATCGGCGGCATGCATGAATCCATCGAACAGATTGCCCACGACCCGGCTAAGCTAACCGAGTTGCCCGGGATCGGGGACCGTATGGCCGAGCACATCCTGGAAGTTTTGAAGACCGGCGATTATTCCCTGCGCGCCAAGCTGTTGAAGAAATTTCCTTCCACTCTTCTCGAAGTAATCCGCCTGCAGTCTCTGGGGCCTAAGAAAGTAGCTTTTCTCTGGTCGACCTTCAAAGCGGCCACCGTCGCTGACGTTGAGCGTCTTGCCAAGGAAGGCAAACTCCGCGATCTCCCCGGTTTTGGCGAAAAAACCGAGCAGAACATTTTGAAAGCGGTAGACGTCCACAAGCGCGTGACCGGCAGGTTTCGCAGTGACAAAGTGGAGCCGGTAGCCGCCGAAATTATTGCCTACATACAAAGTCTCGGCGCTGGAATCGAGTCGGTGACCTCCGCAGGTTCCCTTCGCCGGTGTAAGGAGACCATTGGAGATTTGGATTTTCTCCTGATCCTGGCCGAAGGCCACACCGCGCAGGAGAAGATCGATGTGATCTCCGAACACATCCTTAAATTTCCGCGCATCGGTCAGGTCTTGGCCAAAGGTGGCAATAAAGTCAGTTTCACACTGGACAGCGGCCTGCAAGTGGATGTCCGGCTGATTGAAAAAAACAGCTATGGCGCCGCGCTAATTTACTTTACCGGCTCGAAAGAGCACAACGTAAAGCTGCGCGGCCGGGCCATCGACATGGGCTACACGCTGAACGAATACGCCATGACCACGCTGAAATCCGGACGGCGTGTAGCGGGACGCACCGAAGAAGAAATCTACGCAAAGTTGAAACTCGATTTCATCGCACCGGAGCTGCGGGAAAACTGTGGAGAAATCGAAGCCGCAGCGGAGCACCGCATCCCCAAGCTGGTGGAATTGCGCGACATCAAGGGCGATTTACAAATGCACTCCACCGCCAGTGATGGCAAAAACACCGTGGAAGCGATGGCCGAGGCCGCCCGCCTACTCGGCCACGAATACATCGCCATTACCGATCATTCCAAGTCGCTGACCATCACCAACGGCCTGGACGAGACTCGCCTCGTCGCTCATCTGAAAATGTTGCGCGACATCAACAAGAAGAGGCTGGGCATTCGCGTGCTGGCCAGCTCAGAGGTGGACATTTTGAAGGACGGCAAGCTCGACTACGCCGACGAGTTCCTCGCCCAGATGGAAGTAGTGGTTTGCTCCATCCACTCGTTTTTCAATCTGGATCGGTCAGCCATGACCGAACGCATGCTCGCAGCCATCGAAAATCCTTATACGCAAATCATCGCCCATCCCACCGGCCGCATGATTCTGCGCCGCGACGAACTGGACTACGACATGGAAAAGATCATGGACGCCTGCGCGAAACACGGCGTGGCCATGGAGTGCAACTCGTACCCTGATCGCCTCGACTTGAAAGACGTTTATCTGCGCATGTGCAAACAGCGCGAAGTGAAAGTGGTAATTTCCACGGACTCCCACAACACGTTGCATTTGCCATTCATCCGCTACGGCGTGGCCACCGCGCGCCGTGGCTGGCTGGAAAGATCCGATGTACTCAACACCTTGCCGGTGGAGCAATTCCTGGCCGTTCTGCGACCGAAACCGGGCACGGTCAAGCCCAGGCAGGCGACCGCGCCCGCCGCGGAAAAGAAAACAGCTGCCAAGATGTAGCCCACTGTACCTTCCGCACCACGGTAAAAGACTTGCCGTCTGGCGAGAATTAGAGGGCCACATACCACTCCAGTTCGGTAACTTCGGCCTTGTAAATTCCGCCCATGCTCCCGCCGCCGAGCTTTTCCACGATGCGGTAGTACGAGGTGGTTTGGCCAATCATGGCGGGTGTAGCGCAGCCATGTTACGGGGTCTCGTGGGTTCGTCAAACAACTGGCAAACTGTACTGGTCGCTCCAAGCTCTCGCCAGCGGAGACGGGGAACATTCTGCGGCAACCCCTCGTATCATGTGATAAGAGAAGCTACACGGAGGCTTTCATGAAGCTACTTCCCCATCGCGCCATACTGGCAAGATTCGTCGCAATGGCCACGCTGGCGCTGGGCGTTGCTGCGGTCGCCCCAGCGGCTCACGCGGAAGATGTCACCAAGTCCTTCACCGTCAACGGTCGTCCCAACGTTCGCGTGGACACCAACGACGGCAGCGTGCACGTGACTAGCGGAGACACCCGCCAGGTGGAATTCCACGTCACCTATCGAGGCTACGTGTTGAATAAGGACCTGAGCGTCGATTCTCGTCAGGACGGCGACCGCGGACCGCGTCGAACTCGTAGCTCGAATCCACGGGCATTTCGGCTTTTCATGGGGCGGAAGGGGTCGAGAACTACGCATCGAAGTACGCATGCCTAAAGCCGGCGACCTGGAAGTTTCAACCGGCGATGGAGCGGTCGAAACCTCGTCCCTGGATGGCAACGTTAATGTCCACACCGGGGACGGCTCGGTAAAGGCGAACGCGCTCTCCGGCACGATTGTGCTGCAGACCGGCGACGGCAGCATCAACGTAAGCGACCTGAAGGGCGACATCCGCATGCACACTGGCGACGGCAGCATCGAAGCACGAGGATTGGACGGAAAAGTGAACGCCGACACCGGTGACGGACACATCAAGCTGGACGGCCGCTTCGACAGCTTGAACATTAAAACCGGCGACGGCAGCGTGGAAGCGCGGGTCGGTAACGGCTCCAAAATGAACACTGGCTGGAATATCAGAACAGGGGACGGTAGCGTGGACATGAGCCTGCCAGGAGACCTGCAGGCGAACATTGACGCCAGCACCGGCGACGGCCACATCAGCTTGGGTATGCCTGTCACCGTCGAAGGCAGCTTCAGCAATTCGCAGATTCACGGCAAGATGAATGGCGGCGGCCAGCCACTGGTCATCCACACTTCCGACGGCTCTATCAGACTGAACAGGTCGTAAACCCTGGATTCTTTTGGCTACCGGTACCGCGATGCAGGATCATGGCCTGAGCGCTCAGGTCACCACGGTATTCAAGGCTTGACGGCTCTCCCCTACACTATGGGCTGCTCAATCACACTGGGGAATACGATGATTGTCGTGGCCATTTCCACAGCTATCCTCGCACTGGTAGCGGTAACCTTCATCAGTGGATTCGGAACCCCCACAGGACGACGGGCTTAGCTCGGACGTCAGACGCCGCTTTTCTGTCCCTACCCATCATCTCAATATCTCCAATCGTCATCTCCAATCGTCACTCATTGTAAAGGACTTGCCTTGGCTGCGCCTGAAGCCAGGACGCGCCGGAGTCTTCGTGGGGCCGGGAGTTTCAGATGGCTGTCGATTCCAGTCCGAAAAATATACCCCAGGCAATCCGTGGCAAGGCCCGCAGCTCTTATCTCCAGGCGGCAGGTTTGCTCGATAGTCGCTTGAAGAACAAGCTGCTGCGCTGGCTTGCTCGGATCGAGTTCAGGTTCTGAGCGTTTAGCGCATCCGCTGGCTCACGGCAATTCCGGAATCCATCCCCTGTCGTGTGCCGCGACCGTTGCGTTGCTACCTACGTTGCGATACTACTTAGCGCCATGAAAATAAGAGTTCACAATTTTTCGTCCTGTGCGATTCGTTGTCTGTCCATCTTCGCGCTCCTGACCGCCACCGCTTCCCTGCAGGTCCGCTCGCAGGAAGCTGCTTCCAAACCCGGACCAGCGTCAACCACCAGCGCGGTACCCGACACCGGTTGGCCAAACTACGGGAACGATTCTGGCGGCCAGCGCTTCTCCCCGCTGACGCAGGTGAATCGCGACAACGTCGCGCAACTCAAAGTAGCGTGGACCTACCGCACCGGCGTGCTAGAGCAATTAGGAAACCTCAAAAGCAGCGCCACCTTCGAAGCTACGCCGATTCTCGTTGATAGCACGCTGTACCTCAGCACCGCGCTCGACCATGTCATCGCTCTGGCACCGGCCAGCGGCAACAAGATCTGGGAATTTGATCCCCAGGTCTCCACTAGCCATGGCTATTCAGAAATCACTTCACGCGGAGTTTCGGCGTGGCACGATCCTGGCGCGAAGCCCGGCACTCCGTGCGCCTTGCGGATTTTCATCGGCACCATCGACGCGCGCCTGATAGCCCTCGACGGCGCCTCCGGCAAACCCTGCGCCGATTTCGGCGTGAATGGACAAGTGGACCTCACCAAAGACGTCAATCTACGCGACGCGGGCGACTACCAAGTCACTTCCGCGCCGGCGATTTCCAAAGATGTAGTCATCACTGGTTCGTCCATCGGCGACAATCGCGCCGTTGAACTGGAACGTGGCATCGTTCGTGGATTTGATGCCCGCAATGGCAAGCAGCGTTGGTCGTGGGATCCCATTCCATGGGCCGCAAAAACAATTCCGCGAACGGGTGCTGGAAACGCGTGGTCCACACTTTCGGTGGACATCGAACGCGACTTAGTCTTCATTCCCACCGGCAGCGCCAGTCCGGATTATTTTGGCGGCCTCCGGCCCGGCGACGACAAATGGGCCAACTCAGTAGTCGCCCTCAAGGCCTCCACCGGAAAATTCGTCTGGGGCTTTCAGGTAGTGCATCACGATTTGTGGGACTACGACGTCGCCTCGCAGCCGATTTTATTTACTTGGCGGGATGAAACTCCGGCGATTGCCATCACTACAAAAATGGGCCGCGTGTTCGTCCTGAACCGTCTCACCGGCGCGCCGCTGCTGCCTGTCGAAGAGCGGCCCGCGCCAAAAAGTGATATTCCCGGCGAATCCGCCTGGCCAACGCAACCGGCTTCCACAATTTCCATGGTGCCGGAAAAACTGAGTCCCGAAGATGCCTGGGGCAAAACGCCAGAAGAAAAGCAGGCGTGCGCTGATAAAATAAGCGCTGCGCGCTCGGAAGGAATTTTCACGCCGCCAAGCATCAAGGGCACCATCGTGTTTCCGGGAAGCGTCGGCGGCGTGAATTGGGGCGGCGCAACTTACGACCCGCAACGCCATTTGCTCGTAATGGACACGAACCGGCTGGCGATTTTTGTGCGGCTGATTCCCCGCCAACAGTACGGCTCCGACTACGACAAATCCACCACCAACGACCGGACGCACGGCGAATGGGGGAGACAGACGGGCGCGCCGTTCGGAATGTTTCGCATGCCGCTCCTGGCACCCACGGAATCGATCAGCCTTTGCAATGCCCCGCCCTGGGGCACCGTCGCAGCCGTGGATTTATTCACCGGGAAAAAAGCTTGGGACGTGCCGCTCGGCAGCTTTGCTCCGGGGCTGAACACCGGAACGGTCACACTGGGCGGGCCCATCGCCACAGCCGGCGGATTAGTTTTTTCCGCGGCCACCATGGACACCAACCTGCGCGCCTTCGACGCCGAGTCCGGCAAAGAGCTGTGGAAGTTTGATCTCCCGGCCAGCGCGCAGGCCACTCCAATGACTTACAGCGTCGGCGGAAAGCAATATCTGGTAATTGCCGCTGGCGGCCACGGCAAGCTCGGCACCAAGCAGGGCGACTATGTAGTCGCCTTTACTTTGCCGTAGTTATCTCGCAGTTTACTTTGGGTGCCCCACACGTCGAATTACGTGTAGGGATTTTGTGAATGGGCAAAGCAACTCACACGGCGCGCCCCGCCGCCGCCCCACTCGACCAAGCCCACTGAAAATTGAAACCGCCCAGATGACCCGTCACATCCACCACTTCCCCAATAAAAAATAATCCCCGCATGCCCCACGCTTCCATACTCTTTCCGGACAGCTCCTCTGTGTCCACGCCGCCCAACGTAACCTCCGCCTTGTCGAAACCTTCGGTCCCCGCAGGAGTGACTGACCACTGGTGCAGATCGCGTTCCATCCGCCCCAGATCTTCATTGGTCCATCCAGGCGGCGCGTTAATCTCCAGCCAGCGAGTAGCCAGCCGATTCGGCAACGCCATTTGCAGCGCGCTACGTGCAGCGGCAAGATTTCTCGTCGAAGACTGTCGCAGCCCGGCAAAGACCTCACGCTCGGGAGCCAGGTCAATTTTTAACGCCGCGTTCTTTTGCCAGTAAGAAGAAATCTGCAGCATCGCTGGTCCGCTCAGTCCTTCATGGGTAATCAGCATGGCTTCGCGAAATTGCTGGCCGTTCGTCGAAGCCATCACGTTGGTGGCCACGCCGGCCAGGTCGCAGTAGTTCGAACGATCGCGACTGTTCAGCAACACCGGCGTCAGCGCCGGACGCGTTTCGCGAATTTTGATTCCGAACTGCCGCGCCAGCTGGTATCCAAAATCGGTCGCCCCCATTTTCGGGATGGTCAGCCCACCGGTGGCCACCACGAGAACGGGCGCGGTGAATTCAGTGTTAGCGCAGCGAACTACAAATTCCGTGCTACGGCTAACCTCCCGAACGTCGGTGTCCACGAAGATTTCCGCGTTGGCCATGCGGCATTCCACCTCCAGCATTTCAGTGATGTCCCTGGCCGAACGGTCGCAAAAAAGCTGCCCCAGCCTTTTTTCGTGATATGGAATGCCATGACTCTCCACCAGCGCAATGAAATCAGCCGGCGTGTAACGCGCCAGCGCCGATTTTATGAAATGAGGATTAGCGGAGAGGAAATCTTCAGGCCGGCAACGAATATTCGTAAAATTACACCGTCCGCCCCCGGAAATGAGTATTTTCTTGCCGATGCGAGCGGTGCGCTCCAGCACGGCAACGCGTCGCCCGCGCTTGCCCGCTTCGATGGCACACATCAGCCCCGCGGCACCGGCGCCGAGTACCACCACCTCGTAACGAAGGCTATTTCCCTGACTCATCTTAAGAAATCATTCGCTCACAACACTCTATCTTGCCGCAAGCCACACGCTAGCAGGGTAAACTAAGGGCAGGAGTAGCGAGAAATTTGCCACCGATCATCAGCGCACAGGGACTTTCCAAAAAGTATGGTTCGACTCCGCTCTTCCGTGACATTTCCTTCACGGTTTCCAGCGGCGAGTGTATCGGCGTTATCGGCCCGAACGGTTCGGGCAAATCCACTTTGCTCGAAATTCTCGCCGGACGCGTAAAGCCCGATACTGGCGACGTGGCCGTGCGCAAAGGCACGCGCCTGAGTTGCGTCACGCAAATCTCGGACTTCGCAGCCGGTGATACCGTGCTGAGCCTCGTCGAAAAATCCATGCGGGACGCCGGAGTGCCACAGTCCGAAAGACCCGGCCGCATGGCGGAAACGCTCGGACGCGTGGGTTTCACCGATCGCAACATGGTGGCCGCCACTCTCTCCGGCGGCTGGCGTAAGCGGCTTGCCATCGCCCAGGCTATGGTGCAGCAGCCGGACGTTTTACTCCTCGACGAGCCTACCAATCATCTGGACCTCGCCGGCATCAACTGGCTCGAAGGGCTGCTGCGCAATACGCCTTTTGCCTGCGTGGTGGTCAGCCACGACCGTTATTTTCTGGAAAATGTGGCCAGCGAAGTCGTGGAGCTCAGCAAACTCTACGCCGAGGGTCTGCTGCGGGTGGAAGGAAACTACAGCACCTTCCTCGAAGCCAAAGAACTTTATCTGCACGCCCAGCGCAAGGAACAGGCGGCGCTCGCCAATCGCGTGCACACCGAAATCGAATGGCTGCGACGCGGCCCCAAAGCGCGCACCACCAAATCTAAAGCGCGCATTGGCAAAGCTCACGAACTGATTGGCGACTTGGCGGACATGAACGCCCGAACGCGCAGCACCGCCACGCGCATCGATTTTTCCGCCACCAATCGCCAGACCAAACAGCTCATCACCCTCGATGGCGTGACCTGTGAACTCGGCGGTCGCACATTGTTCCAAGATTTGAATTTTGCCGTGACCGCCGGAGTGCGCGTCGGCCTCGTGGGTCCGAACGGCAGCGGCAAGACTACTCTGTTGCGGCTGCTGCGCGGCGAGATGTCACCGAACTCGGGCAATATCCAGCGCGCGGAGCCCCTGCGCATGGTTTATTTCGACCAAAGCAGGCAACTCGATCCCGATCTCATCTTACGTCGCGCGCTGGCTCCGGACAGTGACGCGGTGATTTACCACGGCAGCGTGATTCACGTGGCCGCATGGGCGGCGCGCTTTCTGTTCGATCCAGAAGATTTGAATCAGCGCGTGGGCAAACTCTCCGGCGGCGAGCGCGCCAGAGTTCTCATCTCTCAACTCATGCTTCAGGAAGCGGACGTCCTGCTACTGGACGAGCCCACCAATGACCTAGATATTCCTACGTTGGAAATACTGGAAGAGAGCCTGCTCGAATTCAGCGGCGCGATTGTTCTCGTCACCCACGACCGCTATTTGCTGGATCGTGTTTCCACCATCGTACTAGGGCTGGATGGCGCGGGTGGAGCACAGCGCTTCGCGGACTATTCGCAATGGGACGCCTGGCAGAAAAAACAAACCGCGCGCAACAAAAGTGAAACCACCGAGCGTCGCCCGTCGCAAAATGCGAGTGGCAACGGCTCGAAGCCATCCTCCGCGGCTTCCAACGCGAGGCCTGCGCCTCCGTCGGAAAGCGCAACGCGCAAAAAACTTTCTTACCAGGAGGCTCGAGAATTTGCCAACATGGAAGAAACCATTGCGCTGGCGGAAGCGGAGCTTTCCGCCAGACGCGACGCGCTCGCAGATCCCCAGCTGGCTAGCGACGGGCAACGGCTACTCGAAACCTGCGCACAAATGGAACAAGCGCAACGCACCGTGGATCGCCTCTACGCACGCTGGGCGGAACTGGCTGCTAAAAAGGAATGAACCGCGCAGTCAGATGCCTGGCGCGCGCCCACAAATCCCATGGCAGACCGTACCCACCCCCGCGGCTTGATGTTGATCGCGGCGTTCAAGCTTTTGAAGGGCTTGGCGTTGCTGGCGGTGGGCTTCGGTGCTCTCCATTTGATCGACAAAGATCTGGATGTAGTGATGGAGCACTGGATCAATTTCTTTCGCGTTGATCAAAATAATCACTACATGCATGCGCTGTTGGAGCGCTTCACCGATCTGGACGACCGCAAACTCCGCCAGTTAAGCATCGGCACGTTTTTCTATTCCGCCCTTCTGCTTACGGAAGGGGTCGGCCTGGCGTTCCGGAAACGCTGGGCGGAGTACTTCACCATAATCGCCACGTCTTCCTTTATACCGATAGAACTGTATGAAATCTTTAGGCACGTCACCCTAATGAAGGTCGCACTGCTTTTCATCAACTTGGCGGTGGTAGCCTACCACCGCCAAGTGGCAATGGAACTCCGCCGCGGCAAGCGGGCAGGAATCTCCCAATAACGCCGCCTGTCGGCGTTTCATGACGCCCCGGTCACGCATTAGATCGACGCGAATCCACCCCTTGGGCGCTTCGTCGTTGAAATCGATCTCAAAAAGCGACGAACCATTCGTTCGCCTCTTGACACTACGCGGGCTAAAATCCGGCTCTTGAAAATACAGGGACTTACGGATGTTTGAAGTATCGCCCTAAAGCGATGATGTCTTAGCTGGACACGCAAAGACGACGGAGAACAGTATGGCCCGCATACTCATCGCCGATGACCACGCCATGATGCGCAAAGGCCTGCGCACCGTGATCGAACCGCATAGTGGTTGGGAGATTTGCGGAGAAGCTACCACCGGGATGGAAGCGCTGGAATCTGCTAAATCTTTGAAACCCGATTTGGTCGTCCTGGACGTGTCTATGCCTGTCCTGAACGGTCTTGAAGTTGCCCACCGCATTTCCCGTAGTCTCCCGGAAATAAAAATTCTCTTATTTACCATGCATAACTCTCCGCAGTTCGCCAAAGACGTCACTAAAAGCGGTGCACACGGCTACGTCTGCAAGTCCAGCGGAGAAGAAGTGCTGATGCAGGCGATGGAAGCGTTGCTGCAAGGCTCGCAATATTTCGATGCCGAGGGCGGGCAAGTGAAATCGCTGGCCAGTGGAATGAATTAGGGAGCGAACCCCGGGATGCCTAATGCGAATGGCAACAGGCAAAGTTACAAAGAACAGCGTCTGAGCAGCGGAATCGAGGAATTGGACCACATCTTGGGCGGCGGCTTCCCAGCTCGCCGGTTATTCCTCGTAGAAGGCGCTCCAGGAACGGGCAAGACTACGCTGGCCCTACAGTTCCTTCTTGCCGGCTCAAAGCAGGGAGAACAGGGTCTGTATGTAACTTTCTCCGAATCCGATGACGAGATTCGTTCTGTCGCCGATTCCCATCACTGGAACCTCGACGGCATCCACCTTCAGGAACTCAACAGCCTTGGCGACCGCCTGAAAAACGATGAACAGTACACCGTTTTTCAGCCTGCCGATGTGGAGCTAAGCGAAACCACCCAGCGAGTAGTGGAGCAAGTCAGGAAGGTCCATCCGCAACGTGTGGTCATCGATTCTCTTTCCGAGATTCGGCTGGTCGCGCGCGACCCGCTGCGATACCGCCGCCAAATTCTGGCATTGAAAGAAATATTGTCGGAATGCGAATGCACCGTTCTGTTTCTTGAAGACTACACCCTCGGTAATCCTGATTTGTTGCTGCAAAGCATCGCGCACGGAGTGGTGCTACTGGAGAAAACCCAGGCGGAATACGGCTGCCTGCGACGCAAGATTCAAGTCTCCAAGCTGCGAGGCGGTCCATCCATCGACGGCGTACACGACTTTGCGATCCGGCCCGGAGGCTTGCACGTCTTTCGCAGGCTGCTCGCCAGTGACTCGCTGCGCGACCAGGTCAGCACCAAAGATTCCGGCATTTTAAGCACCAAGAATTCGCAACTCGATCGACTCGTTGGCGGCGGGGTGCATTGGGGCACAGGCGTGGTACTCGTTGGTCCCGCAGGAACGGGAAAATCCACCATCGGGATTCAAATGATCACTGCTGCCGCCCAAGAAGGCCACAAATCCTCGGTTTTTCTGTTCGACGAGGCCACTGTGAACTATACCGCGCGAGCCCGGAACGTCGGTCTCGACCTGGCGCCGCATCTCGCCAGCGGCCAAGTACGAGTTCATCAAATAGATCCGAATGAACAATCCCCTGGCGAATTTGCTTACCTGGTCCGCAAGCAGGTAGAAGACGATGGCGTGCGCGTAGTCGCCATCGACAGCCTCAACGGTTTTCTTACCGCCATGACCAGCGAGCGCTTTCTGCTAGCGCAACTTCACGAACTGCTCTCTTACTTGAACACCCGTTCGGTGCTGACCATCATGACCACCGCGCAGCACGGCATGCTGAACACCACGGATACCACTTCCTTTGAACTCACCTACCTCGCCGACCTGGTGATTTACCTGCGTTACTTCGAAGCCCACGGCGCGGTGCGCAAAGCGATCTCTGTAATCAAAAATCGCTTATCGGCCCATGAGACCAGCATTCGCGAATTCAAAGTTACCAATAGTGGTCTGGAGATCGGTGCTCCGTTGCGGCAATTCGAAGGAATTCTCTCGGGTATTCCCAGGTACGCGGGCGACTCTCAAGGCCTGTTGACCGCCAACGACACGCCCGACTGTCTGAGTCCGGTACCCGGACAATCTCCCTGAGGCTGCATGCAATCGGGAAAAGTGCTCATCTGCGCGCCGACGGGAAGGGACGGGCCCCTCTTGGTCCGCTACCTCCTAAGGGATGGCGTGCAGAGCGTTTGGTACGAGTCCATCGAAAATCCATCGAAAATCTTACCCAAGCTCTCGACGAAAATGCTCTGGCCATCATCATCGCCGAAGAGTCGCTCGTGCCTCGCGGCGTGGAGTTGCTGTTTCAATTTCTGAAGAGTCAACAGGCCTGGTCGGATATCACCGTCATCTTACTTACGCACGGTAAGGAGGAAGACTCCCGGGTCATCTCCGGGCTGGTCCATCTATTCGGCGCACACGGTAATGTCAACATGCTGGAGCGGCCCATTCGCGTCCCCACCATGCTCAGCGCCGTGCGCTCCGCCCTGCGCGCCCGCAACCGCCAATACGAAGTGCGTGACTTGCTGCAGCAACGCGAACGCAACGAACGCGTGCTGCACGAAGCCCGCGAAGAACTGGAACGCCGCGTTCTCCAGCGCACCCTGGAAATCACCAAAGTGAATTCCGACTTGCGCCGCGAAGTTACGGAACGTTTGAACGCCGAAAATTCGCTCCGGCAGTTGAGCCAGAGCGTGGTGCGCCTCCAGGACGAGGAACGCCGCAGGATTGCCCACGAATTGCACGACAGCGCCGGGCAATACCTCAGCGCGGTAACTTTGACGCTGGGACAACTGGCGCGCCGTCTGGCTCAATCCGGCGACAGAAACAAGCAATTGGTTCAGGAAGCCCTCGACCTCGTCGGCTCTTGCATAAGAGAAGTCCGCACCATGTCTTACCTGTTACACCCTCCAGTGCTGGACGACTTCGGACTGGCCTCCGCGCTGCGCTGGTATGTGGAGGGATTTTCTTTGCGTAGTGGTATCAGCGTGCGACTGGATCTCTCCGAAGAACTGCCTCGCTTCCCTTCTGAAGTGGAGACTGCCCTTTTTCGCATCGTTCAGGAGGGCTTGACCAATGTTCACCGCCATTCCGGAGGCGCAAAAGCCTGCGTGGATCTGAAAATGTCCGCCGGCCACATCTACACAACCATCACCGACAACGGTCACGGTATGAGCAAGGAAGTTCTGTGCACGGTCGTGAAGGGACAGGGTGGCGTGGGGCTCATGGGCATGTACGAGCGCGTAAAACAATTGGGCGGCACCATTCACATCGATTCCGATGAGACTGGCACCACAATCAACGCGGAGCTACCCATTCACGAACGCCAGGAGTCCAGCGTAGTTACCGCCTGAGAACTCTCTTCATCCGTTTTGTTTCCAGTTGTCGCTACCGTGTTCAGTACGCGCTAATTTTTCACGCCCACATGCTTCTCCACGCCTGCGGCGTTAAAATGGAACCATGCAGCGCAAGATGTTCTGGCTAAGTTTCTCGATCATGGGTATCATCGCCGATGTAGCTTTGCCGCTGTGGTGGGCGCTGGCGGCCACCATTCCGATCGGTGTTTTGTGCTGGTGGATTGCCTACCGCAGCGACTGGTTTTAACCTTCCATTTCGTACTGTCCTTCTCAGTTTTTCACAATCACAATTTGCAAAACCGCAGCGCTTCGCTCATGATTACTCGTTTGTTTGGCTTGTGAATCGCTTCTGTACTGATTATTTCGATCCTTTTCCCGAAGTCCGAACCGTTACATTGGGCCATGGCCAGAGCGCCATCGCAAACTCAAGAGGAGTGGCATGAAAAAGCCTGCAAAAATCGCACCTGCCAAGGGAAAACTCGGTGTTTTGCTTCCCGGACTTGGCGCCGTGAGCACCACCTTCATGGCGGGCGTGGAACTTGTTCGTACCGGCGAGTCTCAACCAGTCGGATCGCTGACCCAGCTGGGAACTATTCGCTTAGGAAAACGGACCGATGGGCGCACCCCATCCATCAAAAGTTTTGTGCCCCTCAGCGGATTGAACGACCTGGTATTCGCCGGCTGGGATATTTTTACCGACAACGCTTATCAGTCCGCCGCCAACGCCGGCGTGCTCAACCCTCAGGACCTCGGGAAAGTAAAAACATTTCTTTCCACCATTAAGCCCATGAAGGCAGCCTTTGATCACAATTTCGTGAAGCTGATCGATGGGCCCAATATCAAGAAAGCCAAGAACAAATACGAACTCGCCCTGCAGCTTAAAGAAGACATTGCCAAATTTCGCAAGACCTCCGGCGTTTCGCGGCTGGTGACCTGTTGGTGCGGCTCCACGGAATCGTTTTTGAAACCGGAGGAAGTACACTCCACGCCCGAAAAATTCGAAGCCGGCATGAAAGCGAATCATCCTTCTATCGCCCCTTCCATGCTGTACGCCTGGGCTTCGGTCACCAGTGGAGTCCCCTACGCCAATGGCTCGCCGAACCTGAGCGTGGACATTCCCGCCATTCAACAACTGGCCATAAAACACGACGTGCCCATCGCTGGGAAAGACTTCAAAACCGGACAAACCTTGATCAAGACCGTTCTCGCGCCGGCATTCAAAGCGCGGATGTTGGGCCTGGAGGGTTGGTTTTCCACAAATATTCTCGGTAATCGTGATGGCGAAGTCCTGGAAGATCCCGGTTCCTTCAAGACCAAGGAAGAATCAAAACTGGGCGCGCTCGAATACATCTTGCAGCCTGAGCTTTATCCCCAGCTGTACAAAAAGATGTATCACAAGGTCCGCATCAACTATTACCCGCCGCGCGGCGACAACAAAGAGGGCTGGGACAACATTGATATTTTTGGGTGGCTGGGCTATCCCATGCAGATTAAGGTGGATTTCTTGTGCCGCGATTCCATCCTCGCCGCTCCCATCGTCTTGGACCTCGTGTTATTCCTCGACCTCGCGCAGCGCGCCGGCATGCGCGGCATTCAGGAATGGCTCAGCTTCTATTTCAAGTCGCCCATGACCGCCCCGGGCCTATATCCCGAGCATGACCTGTTCATCCAGTCCATGAAACTGAAAAACACCCTGCGCTGGATGATGGGCGAAGACTTGATTACTCACCTCGGGCAGGAGTACTACGATTAAAGTGCGCCGCCGCCCCAGCCCTTTGGCTTGTTGTTAGTCCGAGTTAATGATTAGTTTTTTTGATTCGCTGCTTTAACTTTTCAGTTTTGACCGCCGGAAGAAACACAGGCTACGCTAACGACGCCCTTGGCGTGTATTATCTTCGCTAGTGGCCCGCAATTTAATCTAAGGACAATCATGCCGAACGAACTTCGCAATTTTCTGACTCATTCCTACGACGAACTGGAAGAGATGAATCTGAAGGCGAAGGACCAGCGCAAGAACCGCGTCGCGCCCCACAAAATCCAGGAAGACCGTATCAAATACCTCACCGATGAGAAGCGCATCAAGGCCGTAACGGTGCTGTTCAGCGATCTCGAAGGCCGCTTGCACATGCTCGATTACGACAAGAAATTCCTCATTAAGAGTTGGGACAACCTCACCTTCGACGGCTCCTCCATCCGCGGTTTCACCGCCCAGCGCGAGAGCGATTTGCGTCTGGCCATGGATTGGAGCGCGTTCTACTGGGGACCGTCGGATATTTTTGGCGCCGGCAAAGTTCTGGTGTTCGGCGAAGTCATCGACAAAGACGGCTCGCCCTACAGCGCGGACATTCGCGGCGTGCTGAAAGGGTTTGCCAACGAACTCTTCAAGTCCGACGGCTATACTCTGAACGCCGCCAACGAAATTGAAGGGTTTTTGTTTAATGGCGCGGACGCCGAGGCCCGCTACAACGAGACCGGCAAATTCGAATACGTGAATACCGGCGGCTACTACCATTCCCTTCCCGGTGATCCGTTGCGCACCTTCATTGACACCACCGCTGAAGTGCAGCGCGCCATGGGATTTCAGAATGAAAAAGACCACCCCGAAGTCGCACCTTCGCAATTCGAAATCAACTACGGCTATGGCGAAGTCGTCGCCGCCGCCGATCAGATTCAGCTGTACAAACTGATTTGTCGCCAGGTCGCCACCGGTATGGGATTAACCGCCAGCTTTTTGCCCAAGCCTGTGGTGGGCGTCAACGGAAACGGCATGCACACCAACGTTTCCATCAGCAAGGGCAGCAAGAATCTTTTCTGGGATCCCAAAGGTGAAGAAAAACTCAGCAAATTCGGCTGGTCCTTCGTGGATCGCATTCTGACCCACGGCAATGACATTTGTCTGCTGCTCAATGCCAGCGTAAATGCCTACCGCCGGCTGGATCCCCATTTCGAGGCCCCCAATCAGATCAAAGCGTCGCCGGTCGATCGTGGCTCCATGATTCGTATCCCCATCGGCAACGAAAAAAGTTCGCGCGTGGAAGTGCGCTCCGTAGCGCCCGACGCGAATCCGTATCTCGTGATGTATTCGATTTTCCGCGCCGGGCTGGAAGGCGACACCGCGAAAATCAAGAATCTGCGCCAGGCCGAACGCTACCTCCCCGACAACATTTACACCGCCATCGACGCCTTCAAGAAATCAGCATGGACCACCAAGTTGCTCGGCGAAGATGTGAAGGGCCGTTACGTGGACCTTAAAGAAGCCGCCGCCGACCGCTGCTCGCGCCAACTCGGAACTTTCGTAAAAGTACCCGAAGTGCAGTATCACCACGAAGTCTACAACCAATATTTGTGGAACAAATTCTAACCATTTCTTAACTTTCACTAATTTCGCTTCACGCGCTCCCTTTTATTTCTCACGCAGCCGCTCCTGACCTATCTGTGGCTTTCAGGTTGTGATATGTTTTTTAGGCCGCGCGGATGCACAATCACATCCTGCCTATCACCAACGCTGCAATTTTTGGAGGATTCGCGTTCATGAAAACTTCGTACAACGGACAAGCGGTGCCCGCCGGCGGCCAGCCCATCGGGTACGCCGGAGGCGAATTGCAGGTGCCGGACTCGCCAGTGATTCCCTTCATCGAGGGCGACGGAACCGGTCGCGATATCTGGAAAGCTTCGCGCCGCGTCTTTGACGCGGCGGTCGAGCAGGCCTACGACGGCAAGCGTCGTGTAGCGTGGTTCGAAGTTTTCGCCGGCGAAAAAGCCTTCAACACCTTTAAAGAATGGCTGCCTAACGATACCGTGGACGCCATCCGCGATTTTCGCGTCGCCATCAAAGGTCCACTCACGACTCCCGTAGGCGGGGGAATTCGTTCGCTGAACGTAGCCTTGCGCCAGATTCTCGATCTCTATTCCTGCGAACGCCCGGTGCGCTATTTCGCGGGAGTTCCCTCCCCGGTGAAACAACCGGAAAAAATGGACATCGTCATTTTTCGCGAGAATACCGAAGATGTGTATATCGGCATTGAATGGAAATCCGGCAGCGCCGAAGCCAAGAAGCTTCTCGAATTTCTAAACCACGAGATGCTCAAGGACGGTAAAAAGCAGATTCGCTGGGATTCGGGCGTGGGCATCAAGCCGATTTCGCCCACGGGAACAAAGCGCCTGGTGCGTCGCGCCATCAAATTTGCGCTCGCCAACAATCGCCCCAACGTCACGCTCGTCCACAAAGGCAACATCCAGAAATTCACCGAAGGCGGATTCCGCGACTGGGGCTACGACCTCGCCCGCGAAGAATTTCGCGCCCAGACCATCACCGAACGCGAGAGCTGGATTATCGACAACCTCGACAAAAACTCACAGTTAACCGCCGAGCAAAACGCCGCGCAGATTGAGCCCGGCCTTGAGCAGGCCACCGACGACTTCAAGGAAACAATTTACGCCGAAGTGAAAGAGACCGTCGACGCAATCTACGGCACGCATGGCAAAGGTCAGTGGAAGAAAAAGTTGCTCATCAACGACCGCATCGCCGACTCCGTTTTTCAGCAGGTTTTGTTGCGCGCCGATGAATACAGTGTGTTGGCCACTTCCAATTTGAACGGCGACTACTTGTCCGACGCCTGCGCCGCCCAAGTTGGCGGCCTGGGCATGGCACCGGGTTCAAACATTGGAGACGGCTTCGGCGTGTTCGAAGCCACCCATGGCACCGCGCCGAAATATGCCGACAAGGATGTAATCAATCCAAGTTCCGTAATGCTGTCCGGCGCGATGATGTTCGATTTTCTAGGCTGGAAAGAAGCCGCCAAACTCATCGAAGACGGCATCGCCAAGACCATTCAGCAAAAACGCGTCACCTATGACCTGGAGCGCTTGATGCCCGGCGCCACCAAGCTCGGTACCTCGGCATTTGCGTCCGCGATTATTGAGAACATGACTGCTGCAGCAGTCGCAGCCCGCTAATTTTGCACTTTTCGAAATTCGAGGAGACTGAGGGAATGCGCAAGAAAGTCACCGTAGTAGGCAGCGGATTCGTAGGCTCAACAACAGCGCAAAGAATCGTCGACGCCGATCTGGCGGACGTCGTCATCACGGACATCCTGGATGGTGTGCCCGCCGGCAAAGCCCTGGACATGATGGAGTCCGGCCCCATCACCCGCACAGATTCCCACGCCACGGGAATTTCCACCAACACCGGCGATTACTGCGGCACCGCCAACAGCGACATTGTGGTCATTACCGCCGGCTTCCCGCGCAAGCCCGGCATGAGCCGCGACGATTTGCTGAAAGCCAACCACGACGTGGTCAAAGCCGTCGTCGAGCAGATCGTCAAGCACTCGCCGAACTGCATCATCATCGTGGTCACGAATCCTTTGGACGCCATGGCCCAGGCGGCCTTCAAAGTCAGCGGCTTCCCAAAAAGCCGCGTGCTCGGCATGGCCGGAGTCCTGGACTCCGCGCGCATGAGCACCTTCGTAGCGATGGAATGCAAAGTCAGCGTCGAAAACGTGCACTCCTTTGTGCTCGGCGGCCACGGCGACGACATGGTGCCCCTCCCGCGCTATTCCACGGTGGCCGGCATTCCGCTGCCGGATTTATTGCCCCAGGAGCGCATTGACGCCATCGTAGAACGCACCCGCAAAGGTGGCGCCGAAATCGTCAATCTATTGAAGACCGGCTCGGCCTACTACGCGCCGTCCGCAGCGGCTGTAGAAATGGTGGAAGCCATTCTGAAAGACAAAAAGAAAATTCTTCCCTGCGCTGTCTATCTCGAAGGCGAATATGGAATCAAAGGCTTGTTCGTCGGCGTCCCAGTAAAGCTAGGCGCCACGGGCGTCGAAGAAATTATCGAAATCAAGCTGACCGCCGAAGAAAATGCTGCCTTGCAGAAGTCTTCTGCTTCGGTGAAAGAATTGGTGACCGTATTGGGTTTGTAGTTTCTCGCTCTACTTCGGGATTTAACGCATCAAATCAAAAACCCCACGTGCAAAACTCGCACCTGGGGTTTGTCGTTACGCGAGTCTTGGATAGAACAACTACCAGCCCCAGATTTTCTGCGCTCCTATCACCAATCCCAAAGTGAATACGGCAATCACCACTTCGCCGATAGCCCCCACCGCGAATGGCCGCAAGCCCTGCTTGCGCATCTCGCGGAAATTCGTCCGCAGGCCAACTCCGGCAAAAGTCAGCAGGAAAGCCCACCGCGAAAGATTGGCGAGTGCGCCAATCTGCTCTTTGTTAAAGAAGCCATAAGTAGCGAGCACCGAAATCAGCAGGAAGCCCAACACAAACTTCGGGAATTTCTGCCACAGGAAAGCCGCTTTGTTCTTCACAGTCTCGGCCTGCCCTTTACCCGCCCAGTAAATCGCGTAGGCCAGCACAACAAAGCCAATCATGGCGTTGCGCGTGGTCTTGGCCAGCACAGCAAGCTTTCCGGCAGCATCGGAATAAAGCGCCCCGGCAGCAGAAGCCTCCGCGGTGTTATCCACCGCCAACCCCGCCCACAGGCCGTAAGCGTGATCGCTCAGATGCAGCGCGTGTCCGATCAGCGGAAACGTAAATAGCGCCAACGCTCCCAGCGCCAGAATCGCGGCAATGGCAAACGAAGAATCTTCTTCATCCGCATCAATCGCGCCCTGCGTGGCAATAATGGCACTCACGCCGCACACCGCGGAACCCACAGCCAGCAGCGTAGTCAGCTTCGGCTTCAAGTGAAACACGCGGCCCAAAAAGGTCATGAAGGCAATCGCCCCGGTAATCTCCAAGGCCACCAGTGCAAGGCTTACGCCGCCAAGTTTCAGAACGTCGCCCAGCAAGAATCGCGCCCCCAGCAGCACGATGCCCACCTTCAACCAGAATTCATAGGTCGCCACGCCAGCGCGAAATATCGCCGGAACGCCCACAGTATTGGAGATCAACAAACCCAGCAGAATGGCCCACAAAACATATTCGATATTCGGAAAAACCCAGTGATGCGCCTTCGCATACCTCCCGACGTTTTGTTCCAACAGCTTTCCGGCGTAACCGATGGCCGCCAGCAGCAACACTCCCGGAATGACGCGAAGAAATTGCAGGTTGGGTTGCGCCTGCTTGACCTGCGGTAGTGCGAATGTTTCTGACATGATTCTCTTCTCTCCGTTTGCCACTGAATTTAGTTATTCGCCAACCAGACGCGGACTATCGTCGGCCGCTGAACTTCACCAGGGAACGCGGTGAATTACGCCGATGCGCACCAGCACCGCGGCCAGAAACGCCGCCAGCACCGCCCAGGTATCCCAGGAAATTCTGGAAGCGGGGGACTTTTTTAGTGCATTTTCAGTGGTAGCCATTTTTCCTCCTCTTGATAAAAGTATTTAAACGACAGAATCAAATTGACGGCTTGGATCTTCGGCGCGAGCATCCCAGAATGTCTCGCTGATTTCGGCGATGTTCTGGGAGGCCACACGGCCAACTATAAATAATGCTGGTGCCGGCAGTTTTTCTAACGCGCCTAGGCCGCCAACCGTCGCCCAGCACACCTGCTGCTGCGCTTGCGTCGCGCGTGAAACAATCGCGCACGGCAAATCCGCTGGCAGGCCGCTGTTGCGCAGCCGTTCGGCAACGTCGCCGTAATCCGAGCCCGGCATGTACAGCACCAGCGTGGTATCAGCGGTAAGCTGGCTCCATTCCAGGTCGCCACGCTCCGGGCTGCGTGAAAAGGTAGAAAACAGAACTTGTGAAGCCACACGGCGATCGGTTAAAGAAATTCCGGCAGTCGCGGCCGCCCCCATCGCGGCGCTGATTCCCGGAACCATCTCGTACGGAACATTCGCGCGCCGCAAAGCTTCCAACTCTTCCGCAGCCCGCCCAAAAAGCGCCGGATCCCCACCCTTCAGGCGTACCACCGTGGCGCTCGTCTGCGCGTAGGAAACCAGCAGCGAATTGATTTCATCCTGCGTCAGCAATTTGCGGCCAGCCCGCTTGCCAACATCGATAATTTCCGCGCGCGACGAAATCATCGCCAGAATCTCCGCGCTTACGAGCGAATCGTGCAGCACAACATCAGCGGCCGCCAGCAACCGCGCAGCCTTTACCGTAAGCAATTCCGGGTCGCCGGGTCCGGCTCCAACCAGGTAGACTTTCCCAGACGCATGGCCGGCCTGAGTGTTCCCCAAAGTCTTCCGCTCTTTGGCTCGTACGTAGCGAGAAAACATCTCACTGCTGGCCAGCCGATGCAGAATCGCTTTGTTCTCCTCAAAGTTCTCTTTCGGGTCGGATGTAGCTCGCATTTTTTCGCGGGCCTCCCCCAATGAATCGAGCCAACCGGTATACTCCGCGGGATATTGCGCTTCCAATTCCTTGCGCAGGCGCTGCGCCAAGGCCGGACTCTTTCCATTGGTGGAAATGGCAATCTGCAAGTCGCCGCGCTGCACGATCGACCCGTAATAAAAATGGCAGTTCTCGATATCGTCCACCGCGTTGCAGAAAATCCCCAGCGCATCTGCCGTCTGAAACACAACAGCGTTCACTTGCGGCAACGAAGTTGCCGCTATCACCACATGCGCATCACCCAGATCGCTAGCCTCGAACTCTTTCTCCGCCCACTCAATTTCTCCAGCGCGCACCCAGTTGGCAATCTGAGCATTGACTTGGGGAGCCAGGACGCGAACATGGGCACGCGCCTGGAGAAGACCGGGGATTTTTCCAGCGGCAATACTTCCGCCTCCCACTACTACAACCTGGCGGCCCTGCAGCTTCACGAACATGGGAAATAGGCTCATGGTGCGCGTTAGCCTTCCACTCCATGCGGCACAGGCCCAAGCGACAGGTCGCGATCCACCGCGCCTACAAACGTCCCCGCCAGCAGGGCGCGAAGCTGATCGTTACTATGCCGGGCGAAAAACTGGCGGAGATTTTCGTTCTCCTCTCGCCGACTGTCAAAACTCTGCAGCAACCGCTCAATGGCATCCGGAACAGTCGCGGCCGTGCACCGATAGCCGACTGGGCGCGCGATACTCGCGAATTGCCCCACGCTGCCGCCCACGCAAAAGTAATAGGCGTCCACCATGCGGCCGTCCTGCTTGATCTTCTTTCCCTCGATGCCAATGTCGGCGATCCAGTGCTGCCCGCAACTGTTCGGGCAGCCGGTGATGTGCAACTTCAGCTGCTCTTCGAAAGCCGGCAGCCGTTCTTCCAGTTCCTGCGTGAGCCAGCGCGCGAAACTTTTCGTTTCCGTCAGCGCCAGTTTGCAGAATTCCGATCCTGTGCAGGACACCGTGCCGCGCGCAAACGCCGAAGCCTGTACCGGCAATCCCGCAGCGGTAAGTTGAGCAGTCACCACGGCGCCGTGCTCCTCGCGGACGTTCACGATCAACAAATTTTGCATCACCGTATTGCGCACGTGTCCATCGGCGTAGCGATCCGCAAGATCAGCGGCCAGATTCAGTTGCTGCGGAGTGATGCGCCCGCGCAATACCGACGCCCCCACGTAAACAAGCCCAGCCTGCTTCTGCGCGTGTACACCTACGTGGTCGCGATGAATATCCGCGGGCACTTCTTCTCTCTCGCCGGGCTCCAGCGAAAACCCGATTTGCTGCTGCAATTCCGCCAGAAACGTTTCCCCAGTCCAGCCGTGTTCCAAAAAAAGAAACTTCAAACGCGCTTTTTCCCGACTCTGCCTCAACACTTCACTGGCCCGGAATATCTCTGCCACTCCGCGAACCACCGCCACAACCTGCTCCGGCTTGATGAACGCATCCAAACGCTCGGCCAGATGCGGATTGGTAGAGAGGCCGCCGCCTACGCGCAAAGTAAAGCCAACTTCGCTTTTGCCGCCGCGCAAACGAGTCGTAGCCGTCAAGCCGATATCATTAATTTCCGGATAGGAACACCAGTGCCGGCACCCGGTGATGGAAATCTTGAATTTGCGCGGCAAATTATAAAACTCGGAGTTACCGCCCAGCTGCCGATCAATCTCCAAAGCTAGCGGCGAAGCATCAATGATTTCTTGGCCATCCAGTCCTGCCAGCGGGCAGCCGGTAATATTGCGAGCCACGTCGCCGCACGCGCCCGTAGTAGTGAGTTCAACATTCCACAAACTCTGCAGAACATCCGGCAGCGACTCGATCGTCACCCAGTGCAGCTGAATATTCTGGCGCACCGTAATATCTGCAACGCCGCGGCCATGTTTTTCCGCCAGCCGCGCAATCGTCCGCACCTGCTCGGTATTCAAAAGCCCGTTGGGAATACGAATGCGCACCATGAAGAACGGCATGGCCTTGCCTTCGCCGTTTTTTCCGCCGGTTACTCCCAGCCCATCGCCCTGCGTGTACACGCCCCACGATCGGAAATACGTTCCCAGCCACTCCGGCGGAATAGAATCAAATCCATCGCGTGCAAACTGCTGAATCTCATCGAAATGGTCCCAGGCATTCTTGGAACGCTTCAAACGCTCCACCCGCTGGGCCTTCGTTTCGGGTTTGCTGTCCCCGGTCGTGTTCACGACAACTTCCGCCATGGCCGCTTCACCTTTTATTCGTGCACAAAAACAAAAAGCCCACGTTCACCAGTACTCTGGCAACGTGGGCTTCGGAACTTTTTAGTCTTGCTACTCTAAGTTCGGAAACTTGTCGGGCCAGAGCTGTTGGTCATGCAACAAGCAGCGTTGCATGTGCACGGACAACACAGCATCTGGCAACAAAGGTTCATCGAAAGGTAGAGTACGACGGCATAGACAGACTGTCAAATCTTCATATTGCTAAAGATTCGATACATAGCATTCGATTCCTGCATTCACCGAATGGTTATACAGCCTTACCGAAATTACGGGGTCGGCGTAGTCTTCTTGGCCGGCAAAGTCCGGTGCGTAGCAGCGGCCGGCAAGCCAACAATTGTGGCGGTCTTGATGGAGTCCAGCTTGGGCCAGCCCTTGTCGAGATAGGCTTTTCCCTGCTTCTCGATTTCACCCTGGTCGGGACCACCACCCTGCGGCGCGCCTTCTCCATAGTCGGCATACAGCGTATCCACCACGCTCATCCCCTCGGTAACTTCCCCGAACGCCGCGAAACCCATGCCATCCAGGCGCGGATTGTCCGCCAGATTAATAAACAGTTGCGTCGTCCGGGTATTGGGCCCCGCCGTTGCGAACGTCAGGTAACCCTTCTTGTTGGTCTGCGTAACTGGGTCGTCGGTGATGGTAGCCTTCGACCACGCCGCATTCACCGGCGGATACGCACTCAGCCCAAATTGCGCGACGAAACCCTTCAGCACCCGGAAGAAGCTGCCGTTGTCAAAAAAATGATGCTTGGCAAGATTGTAGAAACGGTCCGCGCCACGTGGCGCCCACGCCCGCGTGACGGAAACGGTGAAATCGCCCTTGGTCGTCGAAAATTTCACCTGGTAAGTTTCCGGCGCCTTATCTTTCAAAAGCGCGGGACGCAGCAGCGCACGATCATATGATTTCGCGGCCGCAGGCGCCGCACCGGCCTTGGCCGGTGTTTTCTGCGCTGTAGAAGCCTTGGGCTTCGCCGGAGCCGCGGCGGGGGTCTGCGAAAAAACAGCAGTGTTGGTCAGTAACATCGCCAGCGTCATCAAAAAAACAAATTTTCTCATTTCGCTTCCCTCTTTGGTATTTTGGGTTCCTGTTTTTGTTGACTGCTAATTTTTTGCGCCGGCGTTCAATTCACGGCTGACGCGCTCGACCTCCGTCATCACGCGCAAAGTATTCTCGCCCAGAATTTTCTTTACGTCACTCTCGGAATACCCTTTTTGCAGCAATGCTTCCGTAATGAACGGCAGCTTGCTGGCGTCTTCCATACCATAAGGCATGTTGGCGCCGTCAAAATCGGAACCTAGCCCCACATGTTCCGCGCCGGCAACTTTTACGGCGTGATCAATGTGCTCGACAATTTTTTCGTAACCCACGCGCGGTAACTTCCCCTGCTCCACCGCCTCGCGAGTCAGCCGGTCGCCCTCCAGCAATTGGCAGGCCTCGTTGTTTCCGCACTTCTTGTTCACTTGCTCCTCAATCGCCGCATTGATTTTTGGGTCGGCTTTCTCCGCGTTACGAAACTCCTGGCTCAGAAATCCAACGTGGTAATTAATCTGTACCACTCCGCCCTTGGAAGCCAGCGCCTTCATCATCTCGTCGGTCATATTTCGAGGGGCGTCACAGATCGCCCGGCAGCTTGAGTGCGAAGCAATCACGGGTGCTTTGCTGATGGCCAGCACGTCAGCAAAGGTCTTGTCGCTCACGTGAGAAATATCCACCATCATGCCCAGGCGGTTCATCTCTCTCACCACATCCTTGCCCAAATCGCTCAATCCGTTGTGCGCGGGTTTATCCGTGGACGAATCCGCCCACTCGTCATTTCCGCTGTGCGTCAGCGTCATGTACCGCACCCCCAGCGCCGCGTAGGAGCGCAGCACGGCGAGATCACTGTTGATCATGTGCCCGCCCTCGACACCTATGAGCGCCGCGATTTGTCCTTTTTTATGCGCCTCGCGAATCTCGCCGGCGGTAGTTGCGAGAACGATGTCACGTGGGTGCTTCCGCACCTGCTCTCGTATCGCGTCAATCTGCTCCAGCGCGCGGTCCACCGCTTCCGGCCCGGTAACCTTGCTGGGAATCCACACCGAAAAGAAAATCGCCCCGAGCCCGCCTTCCTTCATGCGCGGAATATCAATGCTTCCGTTCGGCGCGCGCTCTCCGATATCGAATTTCGCGTCCAGAAATCGCTGCGTAGTGTCGTCGTGGGTATCCACCACGATAGAAGAAAAATGCAGTTTACGAGCTTTGTCGGAAACCGTAACCGAAGACAATGCCAGACCGGCAACCACCAGCAACGATATCGAGCCAAGTGCCAACATGAGTGCGCGCGTCATTTATGCTCCATGAAATGAGTGACGGCGAGATTGTAAACGGAAACAGGTTTTTCTTGAGGTAAAACTGCGGTCCGTGCTGCGTGAAAGGACTGGCTTGCCCCTGTGTTAACCCGCCAGCCAGCCGAAAAGCGACTGCTTCCAGGCTTCGCGATTTATTTCCGCGAGCGATTCCGTCAGCGGAATGCCCTTGGGACACGCCACCACGCAATTTTGCGCATTGGCGCAGTCTTCGATGCCGCCATTGCCCATGACTGCCGCGAGTCTTTCCTTCGCGTGCATTTTTCCCGTGGGATGCATGTTAAACAGCCGCACCTGGCTGAAAATAGCCGCCCCCATGAACGGATTATGTTCATTCACCTGTGGACAGACTTCCAGGCAATTGCCGCAGGTAATGCAGCGCGAAAGTGGATAACCTTTTTCCTGAACTTCCGGCGCCATGCGCGGCCCTTCGCCCAGATCGTACGTGCCATCAATCGGAATCCACGCTTTCACGCGCTTCAAACTTTCGAACATGAACTGTCGGTCCACGGAAAGATCCCGCAGCACCGGAAATTTTGACATTGGCTCGATCCGAATAGGCTGATCCAGTTGGTCCACCAGCGCGGAGCACGCCATCCGCGCCTTACCGTTGATCAGCATCGCGCAGGAACCGCAAACTTCCTCAAGGCAATTCGAATCATAGGAAATAGGAGTCGTCGACCGCCCATCGCTGGTCACCGGATTCTCGCTGACATCGCGCAAACAGATGATCACGTTCATGTACGGGCGCCACCGTAGGCGAAATTCTTCCCAGTGCGGCGCGACTTTCGGCGCGGACTGCCGCTTCACCTTGATGATCACTTCTTTTTTGTTCTTCTCGGGCATGACAACCTCGTGCTTCGCCGCAAACACTTACCGCCCTCCCGCAAGTTTTATTTCGTCGCGTCGTAGCGCCTAGGGCGCGGGGGAATCTGCGAAATGTCCACCGGCTCGTAGGTCAGCCGAATCTCGCCGTCACAATATTTAGCCCGCGTGGTCTTCAGCCAGTTGGCGTCATCGCGCTCCGGAAAATCGGGTTTGTAGTGCGCCCCACGCGATTCGTTGCGCTGCAACGCACCCAGTGTCACCACCCGCGCAAGAATCAGCATATTTTCCAGTTCGCGCGCGAAATTCAGCGTCTGGTTCGACCACTTCGTCCGGTCACTCAAATTAATGCTCTGGTAGCGTCCCTGCAGATCGCGAATTTTGGATTCCGCCAACTCCAGATTCTTGTTGATGCGCGTCACGGTCACGTACTCGGTCATGATTTCGCCGAGTTCCCGCCAGATGGTAATCGGATTTTCCGAACCCTGGTTCGAAATCAGCGCCTGATTCTTTATTTCCTGAACGTTTTTCTCCTTTTGAAAAACCGCGGAAGCCACCGCATCCGCGCCAGTCGTCAGATTCGTAGCATATTTCACCGCCGCCGGTCCGGCTAGACCGCCGCCAAAAATACACGACACCAGCGAATTCGCCCCCAGCCGATTGGCCCCGTGATATTGGTATTCACATTCCCCCGCCGCATAAATTCCCGGCACGCTGGTGGACTGATCCTGCCCATTGATCCAGATCCCCCCCATCGTGTAGTGCATCGCTGGAAAAACCTGCATCGGCTCTTCGCGCGGGTCCACACCTAGAAATTTTTCGTAAATCTCCAGAATGCCTTCCAGCTTGCGGTCCAGCGTTTCGCGCGGAATATGCGTCACGTCCAGATAAACGGCCGCCTTGCCATGCAATCCCAGCTTTTCCTGATACACGATGCGGTGAATTGCGCGCGTGGCAATATCGCGCGGAACTAGATTTCCGTACTTGGGATACCACTCTTCCAGAAAATAGAATCGCTCGTTCTCCGGTATCGTTCGCGGCGCCCGTTGTTCGCTGGGATTTTTCGGCACCCACACCCGGCCGCCCTCGCCGCGCGCCGATTCGCTCATCAGCCGCAGTTTGTCTTCGCCGGGAATCGCGGTCGGATGCACCTGGATGAATTCGCCGTTGGCGTAATCCACACCCTGCTGAAACAGTGCCGATTGCGCGGAGCCGGTACACACCACGGAGTTGGTTGAGCGCCCAAAAATCGCGCCAATTCCTCCGGTCGCGAAAATTACCGCGTCGGCGGCGTGCGTCGTAACTTCCATGGTGCGCAAATCCATTGCGCATATACCGCGGCACACCCCCGATTCGTCAATCACCGCAGAAAGAAACGTCGCGCCTTCGAATTTCTTAACTTTCCCTTCTGATTCGTGCCGCCGCACCTGTTCATCGAGCGCGTACAGCAATTGTTGCCCGGTCGTGGCCCCCGCAAACGCCGTACGGTGATACAAAGTACCGCCGAAGCGCCGGTAGTCCAGCAATCCTTCTGGCGTGCGATTGAACATCACGCCCATACGGTCCAGTAGGTCGATAATTCCCGGCGCAGCTTCGCACATGCGCTTGACCAGCGGCTGATTCGCCAGAAAATCGCCGCCATAAATTGTGTCGTCGAAGTGCTTCGCGGTGCTGTCGCCTTCGCCTTTCTGATTTTTGGCCGCGTTGATACCACCTTGCGCGCAAACCGAGTGCGATCGCTTCACTGGCACGATGGAAAACAAACCTACCGGCACCCCCGCTTCCGCCACGCGAATGGTGGCCATCAGTCCGGCAAGGCCGCCGCCCACTACGATAATTTTTGGCTGTCTCATTTCGTCAGGTAATCAGCGAAGGGATGCCAATCCCACCGAAAACTGATAATGATCAAGACGCCTACGACGCTGAACACCAGGCCCACCAGCACGCCCAGTTGTCCGGCGGCGCGCTGCGCTCTAGCGGTCGCGGCCAGTCCCCACTTGCAAAGAAAATTCCAGATGCCTACGCCCAGGTGAAAGGACGAAACCAGAACGCCCAGAACAAAAAAGGCCAGGTAAAACGGATTGCGCAAATCTGTCGCTACCGTAGCGTACGTGGAGCGCCCATGCGTCACCCACCGCTCCGTATAAAGGTGCCAGCCGATGTACGCGAAAGCCACCAGCCCGGTCCAGCGCTGCAGCGTGTACAGCCAGTTACGAACCCACGGATATTGCGACACATTCGACTGCCCGCGCAGCCAGATGTAAACGCCATACCCGCCGTGATACAAAATGGGCAGAAAAATAAACGCCCACTCCACGAAAAGTCGGTAGGGAATGGTTTGCAAATCTTCAGATGTCTGGTTGTATTTCTGCGCGCTGACGAGGGCCGCGCTGTTGGACCAGAAATACAACCAGACATCTGAAGATTTGCAAACCATTCCCTCTCTGATCAAAACGCAGGCCAGGGGGCGCTCTCGAAAATCGCGGCTGACTCAGTATAGGCAGTTGTCGAAAGTGTTGCAAGTTGACGCGTTTCCGCTCCGTCACGTACTCAATGCGACAGTCGGTGATATTTTTGGCTTTTTACCCCGCAACCCACCTGTACAATTTGAATGAGCGGAGAACAAGTGATAGTCGCAATGTGCGCGTAAGCCTATTTTTATGAATACTAGTTTCAGTCTGGTTACCGAATTGGAACGCCTCGCCAGCGCTTTGAGCGCCGACAAGGGCGAATCCTCGAAAATTTCCCTGCAGTCTGTGGCCGAACGCATCGCCAAAGCCATCGGCGTGAAATCCGACGAAGTAGCCATCATGGGTTTGTCTACGCGCTGGAAACACCTCCACTTTCTCGCTCCGGAAGCTTTGCAGCATGTTGGCTACGTGCCGCTCTCCAGCAATTCCGCGCTGGCGGCTCGCACCGCGCGAGAGAGCCGCCCGGAGATAAACAACAATTTTGCCGCCGTACGCCACGCCAGTGTCTTCGAAGGTGTCAAGGTTGGCGGCGAAGCCTCCGAAGCCATTCAAAAAATTATCAGCGCACCAATTTTATCCGATGGAAAAGTCGTCGGCGTGATCCAAATAAGTCGCAAAGGAAAAAACGCCGCTACCGCCGGCCCGGATTTCACCGCCAGTGATCTGGGACAGGTTCTGGCGCTGTGCAAACCGCTTGGGAAACTTTTGCGCCACGTTGCCGGCAGCAAAGCATAAAAAACATTAATTCTCTTTTATTAAAAGTTTTTAAAACTCCGCGCGAGTCTGGAATTGCGTTGACACTGCAGTACCTTCTTGTTACTTTTCCACAGCGGAAAATTTTTTCTCGTTAACTCACTCACGGAGGCACGGCCAACCGGCTCATGGCGTTTGTCGCTAAGAAGATTTTCCTCACCAAAGGCGTCGGAAAACATCGTGAAAGGCTCTCCAGTTTTGAGTTGGCCTTGCGCAACGCAGGAATAGCGGCGTGCAACATCGTGCGGGTCTCTTCGATTTTTCCTCCCAACTGTAAGTTGATTTCCCGCAGCGAAGGTTTGAAGCATATCAAGCCCGGCCAAGTGGCTTTCACCGTCATCAGCGAAAATTCCACCAAAGAAGCCCATCGCCTGATTGCCGCCAGCATCGGCTTGGCCTTACCCAGCGACAAATCCATGTATGGATATCTGTCGGAGCATCATTCTTTCGGCGAAACCGAAGAAGTCGCGGGCGAATATGCCGAAGAACTGGCGGCGGAAATGCTCGCCACCACACTCAACGTGGAGTTTGATCCCGATTTGTCGTGGGACGAAAAGAAAGAAGTGTATCGCATCTCCAATAAAATCGTTCGCACCATGAACGTCACGCAATCGGCGGTCGGCGACAAGCGCGGCTTGTGGACCACCGTGCTCGGCGCTGCGATTCTAATCGGCGAAGACGATTAAGTTCACTCCGCTTTCGCAACCAACACTCCGCACTTCTAAAGCTTTCGCAACCAGCTACCGCATGCTCAAAATGTGTCATTCCGACCGAGAAGCGCTCCTTCGCTCCTGCGAAGGAGTCGACCCACGCAGCGGAGGAATCTCTCCTCGATTTATGCGCATGCGTATGCCTCTGCCCACGCTATTGTCTTTTGAAATATCCGATCCGCTCCAGAACAGCTCCCACAATCAGCGGCAAAGCCACGGTAGCGTCATCAAAAACTTCCGCCAATTGTCCGCCTTCTTCCGGCGGCACAAACTTCCCCCAAGAAACCGCTTCCGTATAAGTACTTCCGCTGAGCCCGCCCCAGTGCACCGGCTCCGGACAGATGCGCACGCCATAGCTATACCGCTTCAACGGGATGTCCTTATACCCGCGCCGTGCCAATAACTCCGCGTACACGCCAAACTGCTGCGTCCAGTTGCGCGGCACTCCGCCACCCACGGTAAATACGCCCATCTTTTTCGTAGCCAGCATGGTGTTCGCAAATTTCTCGAAATCCTCGAACGGATCAAAGCGCAACAGCGGCCGCTTTTCCTTCAAACGGATCATCTTGTGCAGCGCAAAGTCAATCCCCAGCTCGGAATCCGAAAACGCCGGCACAAATACCGGCACATCCTTCTCATAAGCAGATTTCAGAATTCCCCGCCCCGGCATGGTTTTGTGCAGGTATTCACCGATGCGCTGATGAACCTTCCAACTGCACACCACATCGTCAGCATCCCAGTCGTTCAGAATCTTTTCCATCACGCTTTCCACGTGATCAAGATTCGTTTCCGGCTCCAGCGAATCGTAAACCCGGTTATAGCCCGCCTGAAAAAGCTCGTTATCGTTCATTTTCTTTTCGTCATAACGAAAATGCGATCGTCCGGTAGCCTCCACCAGTCCATGAGCCATCAGTGCCCCGGTGGACACGATGGCTTTCACAATTCCGGAATCAATCAGATCGCAAAAAATCAATCCCATCTTTCCGACAGTAAGCGCGCCCGAAAGCGTCATGGCCACGAAGCAGTCCTTATCCTTCGCCATCGCCTCCAGGACGTCGGCGGCGTCGCCAATCTGCCGGCCGGTGAACGCCGTGTCGCCCATGGCCCGTACCAGCTCATCAATCGTCCGGCACTTCGACAAGTCCAATGGAAAAATCGGTCGCAATTTATCTTTGATGGGATCGTGAAGGACGCGTCCGGTAACCGTTTTCTTGGGCTGCTTAGCCATCGAATCTCCTCTGAACGCAAAAGTCCCGAATTCGTTTCGGCGTCACATAGAAATTGCGCCGCAATTGAAGCGTGTTGAACTTGACTGAGATTGATAGTACAAACGCGCACAGAAAGAAAGGACAAAACCGCGGAGCGGCGGCGCCAAGCGCTCGTGTTAAAATAATTTCATGGCAGATAAATTTACCATCGGCCTGGTGCAGATGAAGTGCACCACCAACGCCGAAGAAAATCTCACTCACGCTATCGAAAAGATTCGCGAAGCAGCGGCGCGCGGCGCGCAAATCATTTCGCTGCACGAATTATTCCGGAGTGAATATTTTTGCCGGACGGAAGACGCTGAGTTATTCAACCTCGCCGAGCAGGTGCCAGGTCCCGTCACCGAAAGATTGTCGCAAATCACCAAAGAATTGCGCGTGGCGCTGGTCGTTTCACTATTCGAACGCCGGGCCGCCGGCGTTTACCATAACACTTGCGCGGTCTTGGATGCTGACGGCATTTTCCTCGGCAAATACCGCAAAATGCACATCCCCGACGATCCGTTGTACTACGAGAAGTTTTATTTCACTCCCGGCGACCTCGGCTTCCCCAATTTCGACACCAAATATGCGCGCATCGGCGTGCAGATTTGCTGGGACCAGTGGTATCCCGAAGGTTCCCGCATCACCGCCCTCAGTGGCGCGCAGGTAATTTTTTATCCCACCAGCATCGGCTGGCATCCGCACGAAAAGGCGCAGTTCGGCGCCGCGCAGCTCGACGCCTGGAAAACCATTCAACGCAGTCATGCCATCGCCAACGGCGTTTACGCCGCGGTCGTCAACCGCGTGGGATTCGAAGGCGGCCAAGGCAAAGGCGACGCCGGCTTGGATTTCTGGGGAAATTCTTTCGTGGCCGACCCCTTCGGTGAAGTGATCTCGCAAGCCTCCAGCGATCGCGAAGAAATTCTCGTGGTCGAATGCGATCCCGCCAAAAGTGAAGATACCCGCCGCAACTGGCCTTTTCTCCGCGATCGCCGCATCGATGCGTATCCGCCGATCCTCAACCGTTGGCTCGGCGAATAATGCCCAAGCTTCGCCTGGACGCGAAATCTCAACCTCCATCTGAACTGGGCTATCGCATGCCCGCCGAATGGGAGCCTCACGAAGCCACTTGGCTCGGCTGGCCCCACGAAGTTACCGACTGGCCAGGGAAATTCCCAGCCATCCCATGGGCCTTCGCCGAAATAGTCCGTCTGCTCTCGGCAGTCGAACGCGTGTATTTGCTGGTTGAAAATCGCCAAGCCGAATCACGCGTGCGCTCGATATTAAAGAAAGCCGGAGCCAATCTCTCCGCCGTAAGATTTTTTCGCGTGCCCACGGATCGCGGCTGGATGCGCGATTCCGGCCCGATTTGCGTGAAAAGCTCAGACGGCAAGATTGGTCTGAATCATTTCGCCTTCAATGGATGGGCGAAATATTTAAATCACAAGAAAGACGCGCGAGTAGTCGAGAAGGCAAACCGCCGGTTGAAGCAGCAATTGTGGCAGCCGCAACACAACGGCGGGCGCGTGGTTCTTGAAGGTGGCAGCATTGATGTGAACGGCCGGGGCACGCTCCTCACCACCGAAGAATGCCTCCTCAGCAAGACTCAGGAACGCAATCCAGGATTCACACGCGAAGCTTATGAAGAAGTTTTTCGCAAATATCTCGGCGTGCGCAAGGTGTTGTGGCTCAATCGCGGCATCGCTGGCGACGATACTCACGGCCATGTGGACGACTTAACGCGCTTCGTGAATCCAACCACGGTAGTCACGATCGTGGAAGAGAATTCCAATGATGAAAATTACGCTCCGCTCCTGGAGAATCTAATCCGCCTCAAGTCAATGACCGATCAGGATGGCAAAGCGCTTGGTGTTGAAACTCTGCCGATGCCCGCGCCCATCTACTTTGACGGCCAGCGCTTGCCAGCCAGCTACGCGAATTTCTACATCGCCAACAAAATTGTCATCGCGCCAACGTTCAACGACCCTAACGATCGCGTCGCCCTAAACAAGTTGGCTGACTTCTTCCCCGCTCGCCAAATCGTCGGAATCGCGTGCCGCGACCTGGTGCTCGGTCTCGGCACGCTCCACTGCATGACGCAACAGCAGCCAACGGCTCGGAGTTCCCTGAAAACGTAAGTTGCACCCACCGGGTGCCCCACATAGCGAATTTCCATGTGGGGATTTTGGTAAGATAAAGCCGCAGATCAACGAAGCAAGTTGCACCGAACCAAGCGCACCAACGCGCACACGAATAAATTTTGGGAGAACGAAATGCTGGCCACCGTAACAACACTGTTTTTTGAAACCCAGATAGTTGAGGTCCGCTATCAACGCAGCCTGCTCGGCTGGATCGTGATCGGGCTAATCGCCGGATGGCTGGCAGGCAAAATCTCCCGCGGCGAGGGCTACGGCTGCCTCACCGATATCGTTTTAGGTTTAGTCGGCTCGCTTCTCGGCGGATGGATATTTGTAAAACTCGGAATCCTTGGCGGCGGCTTCATTTATTCCCTCGCAGCGGCTACACTGGGCGCCGTGATTCTCGTTTCTATCGTCCACCTTATCGCCGGCAAGCGTTAATTTCGTCGGAGCAAAAACGGCCGCCCGGCATAAATTGCTCGAGCGTTAGCACAATTGCCCTACCAAAGTTGTTACTGCGCGCCGTTTCGCGATTCCATTTCTATCGCACACGGGTCGCCCGCGCCTAAGCCCTCGCCCGCTCTGTGATACGATTCTCACACGCGTTTTGGAGATGACGCTTCATTGAATAAGAGTTCGCAATCCCTCACGGTAGTTCCCCTCGGCGGTCTCGGCGAATTTGGCATGAACATGATGGCACTGCGAACTGGCGAGGATATTCTCGTCATTGACGCCGGCATGATGTTCCCCGAATCCGAGCTGCTGGGCGTCGACCTGGTCATTCCCGACATTACATTTCTGAAGCAGAACCGCGCCCAGGTGCGTGCCATCGTCCTCACCCACGGCCACGAAGATCACATCGGCGCGCTGCCCTATATTCTCCGCGATCTGAACGTTCCTGTTTACGGCACACGTTTCACCCTCGCGCTGGTGAAAAAGCGCCTCGAAGAAGCCGGTCTGCTGTCATCCACCACCCTGCGCGAAGTCTTGCCCGGCCGCCTGGTGGAAATTGGTCCTTTCGAAGTCGAATTCATCGCCGTGACCCACAGCACCATTGATTGCGTGGCCCTCGCGGTGCGGACGCCCGCGGGAGTCATCATTCACACTGGAGATTTCAAGATTGATCAGACCCCGGTAGGTGGAGCGCCCTTCGATCTGCATGCTTTCGCGCGCTACGGCAACGAAGGCGTCCTCGCGCTTTTCAGCGACTCCACCAATGTGGAGCGCCCCGGCTTCACGCCCTCCGAGCGCGCCATCGTGCCGCGCATCGAAGAGCTTTGCCGTTCCGCGCCACGCCGCGTGATTTTGTCCTGCTTCGCCTCTTCCATTCACCGGATCCAGCAGGTCATTGATATCGCTTCACGCGTGGGCCGCAAAGTCGCCTTCGTCGGTCGCAGCATGGTGGACAACGTCGAAATTGCACATTCCCTCGAGTGCCTGCGTATTCCCGACGGCATGGTCGTGCGTCCACAGGATATTCGCGGCTTCGATCCGAAGCGCATCGTCATCCTGGCCAGCGGAAGCCAGGCCGAGCCCATGTCTTCCCTGTCGCGCATCGCGGTAGACAATCACCGTTTCGTCTCCGTGGACGAAAACGACTCCGTCATCCTTTCTGCACGTATCATTCCAGGAAACGAAAAAGCCATTTTCCGCATGCTGGACCACATGTTCCGCCGGCGCGCCCTGGTCTATTACGACAACTCCGCGGGCACCATTCACGTTTCCGGCCACGCCAGTCAGGAAGAACAGAAACTTTTGCTGCAGCTGGTTAAACCGAAATATTTCATTCCTGTGCACGGCGAATATCGCCATCTTTTCCGTCACGCCGCTCTGGCCCATCAGATTGGCTGCGTCTCTGGAGAAATTCTCCTGTTGGAAGATGGCAAAGTGATCGAGTTCAATGAAGACGGTGCGCACCGCCGTGATCCCGTCACTGCCGGCCGGGTCTGCGTGGATTCCGGTTCCCTGGAAGAAATCGAAGAAGTGGTCATTCGCGATCGCAAGCATCTTTCCGAAGACGGCGTCGTCGTTTCCATCATCGCCATAGACAAACACACCGGAAAAATGGAGTCACATCCCGAAATCGTCACCCGCGGATTGATGAGCGATAACGGCCAGGAGCTGATTGCCGGCGCCCGCGCCGTCATCATCAATACCGTCGAGCAATCCAACGCCGAAGAAAAATCCGATTGGGGCGTAATCAAGGAAAAAATTCGCGTGGACCTCAAGCGCTACATCAACAAACATACTTCCAAGCGACCGCTGATTCTGCCAGTGATTCTGGAAGTCTGACATCGCCATTCTTTAATGACTGATTCCCTTCCAACCGGCACGAACGATGTAGCGGGGCCCGCCCCCGGAGCGAATCCCTCGCCCGCCGGAACCCCGAGATCTCCCTTCGGCCAGGCCGCCTTCATTTTCATCTTCATAACCATCCTGCTGGATTTTCTGGCCTTCGGCATTGTTGCGCCCGTCCTACCCAACCTCATCAAACAATTTGAGGGCGGCAACATCGCGCGTGCCGTGAACATGACCGGCTATTTCGGTTTTGCCTGGGCCACCATGCAATTTATCTTCTCGCCCATGTTGGGCGCCTGGTCTGACCGCTACGGCCGCCGTCCCATCATCCTTATTTCCTGTGCGGGATTGGGCTTCGACTACATCTTGATGGCCCTGGCGCCTACCCTGGCCTGGCTGTTTGTTGGCCGCCTCATCTCCGGCATCACCACGTCCAATATTTCCACCGCCTTCGCTTACGTGACCGACGTCACTCCTCCAGAGCGTCGCGCCAAGCAATTTGGCATGATCAGTGCCGCCTTCGGCCTCGGCTTCATCATCGGGCCCGCGGTCGGCGGCCTGCTCGGAAATGTCCATCTGCGTCTTCCCTTCTGGGTAGCTGCGGGCTTGAGCCTGACCAACGCCATCTACGGTTACTTCATTTTGCCGGAGTCCTTACCTCCGGAAAAACGTGCGAAAAGTGCCTGGCACATGGCCAATCCCCTCGGCTCGCTCAATCTGCTGCGTTCTCATCCAGACCTCGGCGGCCTGGCCATCGTCACCACCATCTACTATCTGGCCCATCAAGTCTTGCCCTCCGTTTTTGTCCTGTACGCCGTCTATCGTTACGGGTGGAACGAAGGCATTATAGGTTTGTCGCTCGCCGCGGTCGGCGTATGTATCAGTTTGGCCTCCGGTTTTCTCGTTGGCCCTTTCGTAAAGCGCTTCGGCGAACGCCACAGCCTCATCTCTGGATTGATGTTCGGCGTACTGGCATTTATCGGCTTCGCGCTGGCATCACGCGGTTGGATGATTTTCGCGGCGATCCCTCTTCTTGGTTTGTGGGGCATCGCCGGTCCGGCCATGCAGTCACTGATGTCTCAGCGGGTGGACCACACCGCCCAGGGAAAACTGCAGGGCGCCGTCAACAGTCTGCGCGCTCTCACCGGAATGATTGGCCCCCTGATCTTCAATGATTGGCCCCCTGATCTTCACCCAGGTCTTTGCCGCGGCGATCTCCCCGCATGTGCGTGTACACATTGCTGGCGCCCCGTACTTTCTCGCAGCCCTGCTCATGTTTGCGAGTGTGACGGTGGCCTACTTCGTCGCCCGGCCCGTGGTGGCCGCCATGCCGGACGCGGCGAGTGTTGAATCGCATTGAGGGCCGCAGCTGCTTTACGTGTTTTTTATCCGCATGAAGCCGCCTCACTCTACACGATTTCCTGGTAGCGACGCCTGCATACACAACATTCTAATGCACTTAAGTTTTCAACTGGTTAGTTTAGTACTAAGTGGCCCGCTGTATTGAGCACCTCGCTTGGTTCTGGTATTGCTGATCAGCTGATATGACGTGCCCAAACTGCGGAAGTTCAAGAGTTCGGCGCTCCCGACGTACCATCGCCGAGAGACTCTTTCTCGTGATGCTGGTCACTCGTCCGTTTCGCTGCGAGGATTGCATCGGCAGGTTTTTCAGCTGGGTATGGCGATCCCCCGCCCTCACTGGTAGCGATGGCGACGTCAACAGTTTGGTCTTTAGCTCACCCACCGCCGCTTTGCATTCCGGCGTCTATCGCTCTAGAAAGAAGCACCGCAAACCTAAAGTCAAAGTGTCCCAACCGCTACGCGCTCCTCTGCGCGATCTGATTGCCTCTTGGCTCCAAAAGCCCATCCAGCATAAAGCGCAGGTGACCTCCAGCGTGATCAACGCGCCCTCTTCGCCGCGCGTGATGCCTGAACCTCGCCGAGAGTCTCTACCCGAAATCCTCGGGGTAATTCTGGAAATGAAGCACCAGGCCAGCTGAAGCCTGCCTGCTTGCCTCCGCAAGCCCGCGGGTATACGCTTCTTTCTCGCGGGCCAATTCTACCTACATTTAGCAGCCTGTTGGACTGATCGTGGCCCGCATGAGGTAGCAAAAAGGGGCGGTGAAACGCTCTGCACAAATTCATTCGGATATGGAGATTGCACATGGCGACAGCAACGACAGTCATGGAACCGAACGTAAAAATTAACGCCACCAAGCTTCTGATCAACGGCCAGTGGGTCAACAGCGCCTCGGGCAAAACTTTCCCCTCCATCAATCCCTCAACCGGGGATGAGATTACCCAGATCGCCGAAGCCGATGCTGCCGACGTTGACAAGGCCGTGGCCGCCGCGCGAGCCGCGTTTGAAAAAGGGCCGTGGCGCAAAATGACCGCTGCGCAGCGCGGCGCCCTGATGTACAAGCTGGCTGACCTGATGGAGAAAAACGCCGACGAGCTCGCGCAGCTCGAGTCGCTCGACAACGGCAAGCCCTACAGCATCGCCCGCGCCGCCGATGTGCCGCTCACGATTGCCTGTTACCGCTACTACGCCGGCTGGGCCGACAAGCTGCAAGGCAAGACCATCCCGGTAAGCGGAAATTTCTTCACCTACACCAAGCACGAGCCCGTTGGCGTCGTCGCGCAAATTATTCCTTGGAATTTCCCGCTGTTGATGCAGGCCTGGAAGCTCGGTCCGGCGCTGGCCACCGGCTGTACCGTGGTGATGAAGCCGGCGGAGCAGACGCCGCTCACGGCGCTGCGCGTCGGAGAACTTGCCCTCGAAGCCGGATTCCCCCCGGGTGTTCTCAATTTGTTACCCGGATACGGTCCGACCGCCGGCGCAGCCCTGGCCCGCCACATGGATGTAGATAAAGTCGCCTTCACCGGCTCCACGGAAGTCGGCCACCTCATCATGAGAGCCGCGGCAGAATCCAACCTGAAACGCGTAACCCTGGAGCTTGGCGGAAAAAGTCCCAACATCATTTTTGCCGATGCCGAAATGGACAAAGCCGTGGAAGGCGCGCACTTCGCCCTCTTTTTCAATCAAGGTCAATGCTGCTGCGCCGGTTCGCGCACGTTTGTGGAAGACAAGGTCTACGACGAATTTGTCGAAAAAAGCGTCGCGCGTGCGAAGAAGCGCACCGTCGGCAATCCCTTCGACAAAGCTACCGAGCAAGGCCCGCAGGTGGACCACGAACAGTTCACCAAAATAATGGGCTACATCGACTCCGGCAAAGAGCAAAAAGCCAAGCTCATGACCGGCGGCAACCGTGTCGGCGACAAAGGCTTCTTCATCGAGCCCACCGTATTCGCCGACGTCAAAGACGACATGAAAATCGCCCAAGAAGAAATTTTCGGCCCGGTCATGTCCATTCTGCGCTTCAAGGATCTCGGCGAAGTGGTCGAGCGCGCCAATAAATCCTTGTACGGCCTCGCTGCCGCGGTGTGGACCAAGGACATCACCAAGGCTCACGCCATCGCCGATGGTGTGCGTGCAGGCACGGTGTGGGTTAACTGCTATGACGTTTTTGACGCCGCCGCGCCATTCGGCGGCTTCAAGCAATCCGGCATCGGCCGCGAACTTGGCGAGTATGGCCTGGCTAACTACACCGAAGTAAAAACTGTAACTATTAAGCTGTAATCATTTAAAGCATGCTTTGCGGCTATTATTTCTGCATGACACGTGTGCTCAAATTGCGTTTTACCCGTGGCCGCTCTGCGCCGCACTTCTGACGTGCAACTTCGGGCCTACGAGCCGCGCGATTTCGACACCCTGTACGAAATCGATCACTCTTGTTTTCCGCGAGGCATTGCGTACTCCAAACGAATGCTGCGCTATTTTTTGGCCATACCCACGGGGACGTGCCTGCTGGCCGTCGACGGCGAGCAGATCGGCGGATTCATCCTTGGCGAGATGGTCGGACTGGAAGGCCACATCGTCACGCTCGACGTAGCGGAAGCTTTTCGGCGGCGCGGTGTTGGGTCACTGCTTCTCAATGCGCTGGAAAACAGCGTCGCTCGCCATGGAGCGCAGGCCATGATCCTGGAAACCGCAGTGAACAACGATGCCGCCATTGCACTGTGGAAGCGCCATGGATACAGCCACGTAGGAGTTTTGAGACGCTACTATCTGGGCAAGGTACATGCTCTTCAGATGCGCAAGTCGCTTCCGTCAACAGCCTTTGACGCCGGGGCATAAGGTTTTCACTGTGAATTTAGGCAACCTGAAAACGAGGCCCCCAAGCGTCTGGTAAGCTAGCAGGTCTGGAGGCCCATTGAACGAATACCTGATGTCAGTGTTGTTGGGAATTATCGAAGGCCTGACGGAATTCTTACCCGTCAGCTCCACGGCGCATTTGCGCATCGCCGAAGCCCTACTGCACATCAGTCTGAAGAGCGGCTACTGGAAGATGTACACCATCGTCATCCAGTTGGGCGCAATTTTGTGCCTGCCGGTATTTTTTCGTGCCCGCATCGTGGAGTTGCTTACTTCCTTCAAGCGCAGGCTCGATGGCGGACGCCCGGTCATCACCCATCCACTGGTTCTGGTTATCATCGCCTTCGTGGTCACCGCCATTCCCGCGTTCCTGCTGACTAAAATCATCGGCAAAAATCTCGAAAGCCTCTTCGTCATGGGCGCATCACTGCTCATCGGCGGCATTGTCATGTGGCTGGTGGATGCCCGAAATGCAAAATGGGAAATCGCCGGGGAGCAAGCCACCGATCGCAGCCTCATCAAAACCTGGCGCATGGACGCCATGAGTGTCGGCCCGGCAGTGTGGATCGGCGCTTGCCAGATTTTGTCGGCCGTCTTCCCCGGCACCTCGCGCTCCATGTCCACCATCGCTGCAGGCCAGTTGGCGGGGATGTCCCGCGCCGCCGCGCTGGAATTTTCTTTCTTTCTCTCCATGCCCACCATGTTCGTAGCCACCTGCTACGACCTGCTCAAATCCGTAATGGGCAAAACCGAAAATCCCATCGGTGTGGCCGAAATCAACTCTCACCAGTGGATCGTTCTGGCCATCGGCTTCGTCGTTTCCTTCCTAGTGGCCTATGGCGCCGTCGCCTGGTTCATCGGCTACGTCAGAAAACGCGGCTTCGCCCCCTTCGCCATCTACCGCATCATTGTTGGCGCAGCTGTTTTGTACTGGGCCTCGCGCGGACTCGGCTAAATCCCGGAACTTCCTCCACTGCTTCGATCCTCACTTACTATGGCCGGCTAAGCGACAGGTGTGCGGCCATTCAACACTCGTGCTGCCGTCAACAACACCACGCAGGCAACCAGCAGCACTCGCAAGTTGTTCGGCGTTTGTGGCCCGGCCATGGGCATATCTGTCGAGGTGAGCACTGCTCTCTTAGCGTCGGCTTGATCATAATGAATTTCCAATTTGCTGCCGCGCCCAAAGCTAGGCAGTCCACACATTCATCGCGTGAATCTCTATGCCCACGGTAGTGTTGCGAGATCGCCTTCGAATTCCGTTTGCCAGGTATCCGATGCTGCAAGCAACGTGCCAGTAAGCCACCCGTTTTCTAGGTACGGATCGGGAGCAATTCTTAGTCGTAGCCGTGGCCCGCTGGCCATTCTTGCCGGACATGTTCCTGCCACGCACCGACACTCGTCGCCACCAGCGCAAAAATCGTGCACAACCCGGCGAACAGACCCAGCAACCTAAGCAGCCCGACCGTAGACATCGAGCTCTTGGTTGTCGCGTCAGAGCGCTGTCACGCCTGCATGGGGCATCCTCCTACCTTAAAATTTCTGAACGTCTCATCGGCGGTTGATACTGCCCAATCTTTCAGCCACTGGTCCGGGCGCATTCAAACCACCTTCTAGAAACACCGCACGTAAAAGTATTTGTCGCCTTCGCACCCTTTGGTATTATTTGCAGGTTCCTCCTAGCGGGTCGCCCTAGCGCCAACGCCCCGTCGCGGCACTCAGCCTTCCCCAAAATGCTGAGGTGATAGATTTGCGCATCCTGACTCCTACTGAAAATAAGCGGCTCAATGAGCTGATTGGCTTTTTGTGTATTACCGTGGCCATCCTGACGGCCCTCGCACTCATTTCTTATTCCCCGCGCGATGCGGCCTGGAACGTCAGCGCCAGCGGCCCCGACTCCGGTAGCACGCAAAACTGGATAGGTCCGGCCGGATCCTACTCCGCCGACCTGCTGTTCCAGGTTTTTGGCTTCGCGGCGTTTCTATTACCCATGGCTCTCGCGGTGCTGGGCTGGCGTTGGCTCAAAAATCGCGCCATCAATTCTCAGATAGCCACCCTCGTTGGCTACGGTTTGCTGCTGCTGTCGCTCCCCTCCCTGCTGACGCTCTGGCATTTCCCGGACGTACGCGGCAGCGTCCCGCCCGGCGGGATGCTCGGCTCTCTCGTTTCCGGCGGACTGCGCAGCGGCTTCAATCCTCTCGGCGCTAATCTCGTAGCCGTAGCGCTTTTGCTCACCGCGCTGTTCATGACCACGCGATTTTCCTTTTCCGGCGCGCATGCCTGGGCCAGCGGACCGAAAGGTCCCATGAGCACGGTCGAAAAACTAGGCATATTGCAGAAAGTCCAGGCCCGCTGGCACGCCTGGCGCGGCACCCGAGAACAGGAGCGTTTACGCAAGCGCCTCGCGGAAACGCGCTTGTCCGGTCGCAAACCGGTGAACTCGCAATCTGTCGGGAACACCGCGCTAGCCAATGAAAATCCCGAAGCCATCGAACTCGAAGACCAGAGCGACGTCTTCAAAACAAGATTAGAGCAGCGCGAAGAAGAACGTAAGGAACGCGAGAAGACTCACAAAGCCCCCATTTTCGTAGTGGACCGCGAGCTAGAAAAGCCCGGCGTCAAAAAATTGGCGCCCGAGCCCAAGATTGCCAAGGGAAACACCAACTACAAACTGCCTTCGGTCTCCCTGTTGCGCGAAGGAGAGCGCAGCCAGAAACTCGATGAAACCGAACTGAAAGACCGCGCTCGCGCTATCGAAGAAAAATGTCAGGAATTCGATGTCCAGGGTCGCGTAACGCAAATCAACCCCGGTCCCGTCGTTACCACCTTCGAGTTCAAGCCCGAAGCCGGAATCAAATACAGCCGCATCATCGGCCTCACCGAAGATTTGTGCCTGGCACTGCAAGCTGAATCCATTTTGATCGAGCGCATCCCGGGTAAATCCACAATCGGCATCGAAGTACCCAACCTCACCCGTCAGACCATCGCCCTGCGCGAAATTATCGAAGCGCCCGAATTCATCAACTCCGCCAGCAAACTTACTCTGGCCATGGGCCGCGATCTCCACGGCCGCATCCGCATCACCGATCTCGCCGCCATGCCCCACTTGCTGATCGCCGGTTCCACCGGCACTGGCAAGAGCGTGTTCATCAACTCGCTGATGATGTCCATCTTGTACAAGGCCAGCCCCGACGAAGTAAAAATGGTGCTCGTGGATCCCAAGCGCCTGGAATTAAATCTTTACGAAAATATTCCTCACCTGATCGCGCCAGTGGTCACCGATCCGAAGATCGCTTCCAACGTATTGCGCAACGCTACGCGCGAAATGGAAAACCGGCTCAAATTGCTAGCTCAGCGCGGCGTGCGTAACATTGACCAGTACAATCGCACTTTCCAGAAGCAGCAATCTCTCTCGCTCTTTGACAACGTCGAAGAGAGCGAACACAAGCCGCTTCCCTACCTCGTCATCGTCATTGATGAGTTGGCCGACCTCATGATGGTGGACACCAATAACGTGGAAGAATCCATCACTCGCCTCGCGCAGATGGCCCGCGCGGTAGGCATCCACTTGATTCTCGCCACCCAGCGTCCGTCGGTGGACGTCATCACCGGTCTCATCAAAGCCAACTTCCCTGCCCGCATTTCTTTCCGCGTGGCCAGCAAGGTGGACTCGCGCACCATTCTCGACGCCAACGGTTCCGAATCGCTCCTCGGCAAAGGCGACATGCTGTACTTGCCCGCTGGCTCCTCTCGCCTGCATCGCATTCATGGCCCACTAGTCAGCGAAGACGAAATCGTCGCCGTTTGCGATTTCTGGCGCACTCAGGCTCAAGCCAAATACAACGAGCAACTCCTCGAAGCGCCCAAAGACGAAAATGGCAAGGCCGAGACTTCCGGCGAATCCGATGGAGAATCAGCAGGTGGCGCCGATGACGTTGACGACGATCTCTATCAGGACGCCATCCGCGTAGTCTGCGATGCTGGCCGCGCATCCACCTCCACGCTGCAGCGACGCCTGCGCATCGGCTACGGCCGTGCCGCGCGCCTCATTGACCTCATGGAAAAGGATGGCATCGTCGGCCCGCCCGAAGGCACCAAGCCCCGCGAAGTCCTCAAAAATCGCAACTGGATGCGCGAATTCGATCAGTCCGCCCAGGAATAGTCTTTTGTCCCGGTCTCAGTTTGTGGGTGTGCTCCACGTGCCGAATTTGCACGGGGCGATTTTAGTAATGCAAAGAGGGGCCTAACCTGGGACCTGAATCTTCTTGCCCAAACTCAACGTCACTGAATTTGCTTCGAATTCACCGTCAACCGATGCGATAATTTGACACGCACACTATGCGTCTCTAGAATTTGTCTCAGTGCCGGGGTAGCTCAGTGGTAGAGCGCCGCCCTGAAAAGGCGGGCGTAGCCAGTTCGATTCTGGCCCCCGGCACCACCCGCTCACGCCATCGCTTCATCCCCAAAGAAATCTACGTTGCGTGAGCAAGATATGTCTTTTTCCCAGCCTGTGTGGCAGGCTCGAACGTGAACGCGCCGAAGCGTTTAGCGAGGACAGCCCGAGCTTGGTCAACACTCTCTGGATGCGCGATTAGGTTGCGGATGTTTGTGAGTCGCGATACGGCGAAGGTTCGCAACTCATCGAGAGTGGCGCGCAATGATCCGGGACGCGGTTCCGGTAGTTTGTCGGTGATGTCACGGAGTTCACACTCCCGTTCTCCGATTGCAGCCATGATGCTCAACGACACTTGACCGCCAGCAATCGCCTGAAGCGGGCAATCTCTCCTTCGATCTGCTGCTTTCGTTGTCGAAGATGCTCAAGCTCAGCGTCAAGTTCCTCGAATCTCTTTCGAAGAGCCTCTTCCATCCGTGCGACGGCGTAATCAACAACTTCGGTACGCAGCACCGACTCGGCGAGCCCGCGTAACAAACTTTCTTCAAGTTCATCTCGTCGGACAAGCAATCGATTTCTGCACATCGAATCGCCTCGTTGGTTTAGCGAGCAGCCGTAGCGATCGGCGCCATGGCGATTTTTGTTCGCCACATCCTCTATTATTGGCCGCTTTAATATGCCGGCTGGGCACATTCCATCTTTTCTCGAGCGGTTCGGGAGGAGAAGTATGGAGTGAAGGGCAAACCGGGCGCGGCTGATTTGTGAATCGCAATTTTCCTTCCCGATTGTGATGTGTTCGTGACACACGACAAGGGACAAAGAAGAGCACTGCGATTCTTAAATGTGCTCAAGCCGCGACGGGCTAGAATCATGTCCTATTCGGAATTGCGCATGAGGCTTTTAGTCAGCAGCGTAGATAGTTCCAAGGAGGGCGATCAATGCCCAAGTGGGTCGATTCTAGAGGGTGCAATTCAATGACGGCACTGAATCGTTGCGTTGTGGCTTTCGATTTGGGCCTGCTATTAGTAGTCGCGTTCTGGGTGATCCCCCGAGCGAATGCCCAGGCGACGTACACGCTGAAGGCCACGCCTAAGACTGTGGCGTGGGGATATTACGATGCGAAGGCTGCGCCCGTTTTGCGCGTCAAATCGGGCGACACCGTGGACGTCGAAACTTTGCTCACCAACAGTCCCAAGGGACTGGAGCGCGCCGGCGTGCCTGCTGATCAGGTCGAGCGATCACTGCGCGACATCACCGACCAGGTGAAAGAGAAAGGGCCGGGCGGACACGTCCTCACCGGTCCGATCTTTGTGGAAGGCGCGGAGCCCGGCGACGTTCTCGAAGTAAAAATTGTCGCCATCAAGCTGGCGATTCCGTACGCCTACAACGCTTTCGGCCCCGGTCGCGGCTACATTCCCGACGATTTCCCTTACGCGAAAATAAAAATTATTCCGCTCGACGAAAAGCGCATGGTCGCAAAATTCGCGCCGGGCATTGAAATTCCGCTGCATCCCTTTTTCGGCAGCATGGGTGACGCGCCGCCGGAAAGCGTCGGCAAGTGGAACAGCGCGCCACCCTGGATCATGGGCGGCAATATGGACAACAAAGATATCGTCGCCGGCACCACGCTCTATCTTCCCGTGCATGCACGTGGCGCGCTTTTTGAAGTTGGCGACGGCCACGCCGGCCAGGGCGACGGTGAAGTGGACATCACCGCCATCGAAACTTCTCTCGTAGGTACATTTCAATTCATCGTACGCAATGACATGCACCTCAAATGGCCGCGCGCCGAAACTCCCACGCATTACATGACTATGGGTTTCAACGACGACTTGAACGCCTGCGCCACACTCGCCGTTCGCGAGATGGTCGATTTCCTGGTGACCGAAAAGCATCTCTCCCGCGATGACGCCTACATGCTGGCCAGCGTCGCCGCCGATCTCCACATCACCGAACTCGTCGACGGCAACAAAGGCGTCCACATGATGATCCCCAAAGCCATCTTCGTCTCTGGCGCGAAGTGAACAATTGATGAAACAGATCGCGATCCTGCTCATCCTGGCGACGCTGTGTGTTCCCGCGGGCGCCTCACCGGCTCTTGTAGGCACGCAGCACTGCTGCGCCCGCTTTCTTTTTCCTGCTTCATCGACTGCGCAGACTTCAAGTTACATGCCGGATTGGTGCAAGCTTCTTCCGCGCTCCGAATACAGATCGCTGCAACGCGTCCTGCCCAACGAACCGTGGTTTGAGGTTTACAAAGTTTCTCCCGGCGTCTTCGCCATTTACGAACCGCACCAATCGGAAGAAACCATTTCGTATTTAATCGTCGGCACCAAACAAGCTCTGCTTTTCGACACTGGCATGGGCATCGCCGACATCCACAAAGTCGTCTCGCAACTGACTTCCCGCCCCGTCGTCGTGCTTAATTCGCATACCCACGACGATCACGTCGGCGGGAACTGGCAATTCAATTTTGTCTACGGCATCGACACCGATTTCACTCGCGCCAATGCCAAGGGCTCTCGCGAGGCGGCGCAAGAGGAAATCGCGCCCGGCGAAATCTGCGGCGATTTGCCAAAAGGTTTTACCGCCGCAACCTATCAAACAAAACCGTGGCACATTTCCTTGTTCGTGCACGGCGGCTTCAAGATCAATCTTGGCGGACGCACGTTGGAAATTATTGCGACGCCCGGCCACACGCCCGATGCCATTTCTCTGATTGACCGCGCCAATGGCCTGCTCTTCACCGGAGACACTTACTATCCAGCGCCGATCTGGCTCTTCCGTCCGGAAACCGATTTCGACGCTTACGTTGCCTCGGTAAAAAAACTGGCCGCGCTCGAACTCGGCGATCTAGATGGCCGTGCGCCACTGAAACTGGTCCTCGGCGCGCACAACGTCCCGTTTGCCAAGCCGTCCGTTTTGCCCAGGCTAGTGGCCGCCATCGAAGCGGTCCGCGCCGGAAAAGGCGATGTAAAGCCTGCCGGGCACGGCAAAGAGCTGCACACTTTTGACGGTATTTCTTTTCTTCTCCCGGCCGGGCATTAGCGGTAGGCTGAGATTCTGCGCGGGTGATTTCTATGAGTCTTTGGTTCCCAGAACGGCAAGCACCATATTGGCAATTCTGGTTGCGGCGTTGTCCTGCGCTTCCGCTCCGCAACGCGGCAGTCCATACGCAAAGAGCGCTATTGGCTGCGGAACAGAGAACTCGTACATGGCACCAAAATGTATGTCATGCCGCAATTGGGAGTGAGAATTTCGTGGCGCGAACGGTGCAAACCCGGCCCCTGTCACCACCATTGTAGCCGCGTGTTCTAGTATCCCGAGCCAATTTCAAGTCCCCGTGGCAACGTAGCTGCGCGACATCCGTTTGAGCGCGATTTTTTGCACGTGTTTTGTGATTTCCTCGCGAGCGATCCGAGGCTCGCCTTCCCATAATTCACTCAAAATCCTGCCTTATCGGGCCATAAAGCGCGATTCCTAAGCCGTACTTGGCTAACTGGCCATGGCGCAGTCCCGGTCAACTATGGAGACGATCCGCAGGCCCGATCACGGGCCACGGCAAAGTCCGGACACATTGATGCATTACTGGATTTCTTCGGTGGTGGATATGTCGCAATGGCAATTGAAGAACTCAGGCTTCCGCCCGAAAAGGTCGATACTATTGCCGATTTCGAGGCTGTGAAGCGGTTCGGAGTTCAGTCAAAAGGCGGCGCTGCAGCAAACGTGTCGAAATGGTGTTTGCCGTCAACAAGCCCCCGCAAGCCTTTCAGAATGACTCCGAAAAAGGGATTCAGAGCTCAGAGCTTCAAACACTTCGTACTGGGCTTTTGTCACCAACAACTCCTCTGTCTAACGGGGCATCGAAGCGCAGCTGTCTGCACATCTTCCTTCAGCTAGCTCGCAAGCGTCTCAACCGCCCTTTCTGCTTTTGGCACGGTTCAATTTGCAAGGCGCGGGATGTTCAAGCCCTCACTTGAAAGCCGCGTCTCACGGTCGACTAGTCTGCTCACGATGGCGAACAGGAAGCTCGCGGACAACCCGCACATCAGGACGCCGATGATGCTTTCTACTGGGCCTAAGGTCCTCCACAGTTGCGGGAGAACGATATCGCCATAGCCAACGGTGGCGTAACTGCTTGTTGAGAAGTAAAACGCGGATTCCCACAATGGAAAACAAAGCCAGCGATAAAACGCGGCCCACAGCAGAATCTCGAATATGTGCAAGACGATGAAGGCAGTCATCAATCGCACCATGAGCAGAGCGGAACGGGTCGGCCCTAGTCTTTGATCGGCGTGTGCCAGACTAGTTTTTGCAAAGGAAATCAGCGCGGCCATCCCCGCACACTGCAAGAAAAGTGTAAGCGTTACCAGAGCGACAGCCGCGCCGCCTTCGCGCACAAAACTACTCATTGCTCCTGCCAGCCTCCACCGAGGCTCCTGTAAATGCGAACGAGACCTAGGAGTTCATTCAACTGAGCCTGGGCGAGCCCCAATTCAGCATCAAAATAGTTGGTTTCACTCGTCAGCACCTCCAGGTAGCTTGTGGCACCCCCTTGATAACGTGTCTCCGAAAGCCGGGCTGCGTCTCGAGCGGAAAATGCAAGTTGCTCCTGCTGCTCGCGAAACTCTCTGTCTTTGCGGTACTCCACTAGCGCGTCTGAAACTCCACGAAAAGCCTGTTGGATAGTCTGCTGATAGACCAGCACTGCTTCCTGTTGACGCGCCTTCGTGAATTTCACATTGGACCGAATTCTTCCACCGGCGAAGATGGGCTGCGTCAGTGATCCTCCGAAACTCCACAGCCCGGCTGGACCGGTAAACAGACTGGTAAGCGCTGAACTCTGAAATCCGCTGCTCGCGGTCAAGCTGATTTGGGGGAAGTAATCTGCTTGCGCTACCCCAATCTGAGCGTTCGCCGCGATCAAATGTGCTTCGGCCTGCCGAATGTCGGGCCGCCGTTCCAGGAGGTTCGAGGGTAGACCTGCCGGAATTTCGGGCGCATGGGGTTGCTCCGTCAGCTTCGTTCCACGCGCAATGGAACCGGGATTGTTGCCTAGAAGAGTGCTGATAAAGTTTTCCTGTTGCTCAATTCGTCGTTCCACATCGGGAATGGTCTCGGCTGCGGTGAACACCAACTGCTCTGCCTGACGGACGTCGAGCATCGAGGTCGCCCCACCGTTTGCCAACAATTGTGTGATCCGCAGCGAGTCCTGGCGCGAAGTCAAAGTTCGCCGAGAGACCTCCAGTTCCAAATCCAGTTCACGAAGTTGGAAGTAGGCTGCGGCAACATCACTCACAAGCGTGCTGATGACCGCTTCACGGGTCCATTGTGTGGCCAACAGATTTGCCCGCGCGGACTCGCTGGCGCGGCGATACTTTCCCCAGAAATCGAGCTCCCAGGCCAGCGACAGATCTACCTGGTGAGCGCTAGTCTCGAATGCAGGGAACAATTTTGCGCGCGCCGAGCGTTGATCGACAGTTTGGACTCCGCCGTTGACCGTCGGCAATTGGTCGGCGCGGGTGATGCCGACCTGTGCCTGAGCTTGCAGGATTCGCGTTGCCGCAATGCGAACATCGTAATTCTGCTGCAGCGCAGCGTGGATCAGGTCTTGAAGCTGCTTGTCTTGAAAGACCTCCCACCATTTTTGGTCTCCAAGCGACTCCGCCACAGGCTGGGCTGCCTCTTGCGGCATGGCTCCGCGGTACGAACCAGGAACATTCACGCTCGGTCTCTTATAGTTGGGCCCCACGGTGCAGCCCGAAAGAAAGAGCGTAACAAGCGAAAGAGTAATCAGTCTTCTCACTTAGTCGGCCTCCGATGGGCTCGGGTGCGGAACAGAAGGACTGAGCACAGCACTGCGGCGTTGTGCCAGGCGCTCGACCATGACGAAAAGTGCCGGAATGATGAAGACGGCAATGGCGGTTGCGGCTGCCATGCCGCCGATTACCGTAGTGCCCATGATTTGACGGGCCACAGAACCGGCGCCGGTTGCAATCCAGAGCGGCACGCAGCCGAGAATGAACGCGAAGGAGGTCATCAGAATTGGACGCAAACGAAGTCTTGCTCCCTCGAGTGCCGCATCAGCCAAAGGTTTTCCCTTCTCGTACTCCTCCTTGGCAAACTCGACGATAAGAATCGCGTTTTTTGCGGCCAATCCGATCAGCATCACCAACCCGATTTGCGAGTACACATCGCTCTCGATCTGCACCATGTAAGCGGGATACAAAGCGCTGAGCACAACCCGGCGGAGCCATAAGACGGCGAATGCGCCGAACACCACGACCGGCGTGCTCAGCAAGACGCTGAAGGGCAGCGACCAACTTTCATACAACGCCGCCAGAATCAGAAAGACAAACAACAGCGACAACCCAAAGATCGCCCAAGCCGGGACCCCTTGCCGTGCCTTCTGTTCTTGATAAGACATGCCCATGTAATCGAAGCCCATTTCGCGGGGCATGGTCTGCTTGAAGGTTTCTTCCAAAGCCGCTGTCGCCTGGTCCGAGCTATAGCCCGGCGCGGCGCTGCCGTTGATTTGCGCAGACCGATACTCGTTGTAGCGCATCGTGAATTCGGGGCCGGAACGCGACTCAAAATTCGTCAGAGCGGAAAGAGGAACTCTCTCACCAGCACTGTTGCGCACATAGAACTGTCCGAGATTCTCCATATTGGCCCGGTAAGGCGCTTCGGCCAATATGGAGACCACGTACACTTGCCAGGTGCGGCCGAAATCGTTGAAGTAGTTGATGAACAGCCCGCCCATGAACGCTTGAATGGTTTGGTAAACGTCGTTGACGGCTACACCTTGCTTCAGCACTTTCTCCTGATTGACCTCCAGGAACTTTTGCGGCACGCTCGGTAGAAAGGTGGTGCTGATGGAGCCAATTTCGGGACGCTTGCGCGCGGCGGCCATGAACTTGTCCAGGTTGGCTGTCAGAAAAGGGACGTCGCGACCGGCGCGGTCTTCGAGCACGAACTGAAATCCGCCGGAATTGCCGACTCCAGGGATTGCCGGAGGCGAGAAGCTGAAAGCGGTTCCTTGCGGCAGTTTGCTGAGTTGCTGGTTCAAGCGCTGCTTAATTTCCTGGTACTGTTCCGTTCTTGTTTCGCGATTACTCCATGGCTTCAAAGTGACGAAAAAGAAGGCGTTGTAACTGGTCCTGACAAAACTGAGCAGGCTGAAGCCGACTACGCTCGTGGTGTATTGCACGCCGGGGGTATCAGCGAGAATCTGCTCGACCTGATTCGCCGCTGCACTCGTGCGCGAAAGTGAAGCCGCATTAGGAAGTTGCATATTGACGTAGACATAGCCCTGATCTTCATCGGGCAGAAAGCTCGAAGGCAATCGGCTGCCAAAAAACCCAGCCGCAACGCTGAGGACCACCAGCGCCACTATTGCAACGGCGCTCTTGCGGATCAGCCCGCCAGATAAGCGGACATAACCCTCCGTGGCTCGTCCAAACACGCGGTTGAACCAATCGAAAAATCGGGCGAGCAATCCTCGGCTCTGCTTCTTGGGCCGAAGCAGGAGAGCCGAGAGTGCGGGGCTGAGTGTGAGCGCGCTGAAAGCCGAGAGAAGAACCGAAATCGCGATGGTCACGGCAAATTGCTGGTAAAGACGTCCCGTGATGCCGGGAATAAAGGCTGTGGGCACGAATACTGCAGATAGAACGAGCGCGATACCAATGACTGGGCCGGAGAGCTCTTGCATTGCCTTTCGGGCTGCGTCCTTGGGAGCAAGGCCATCCTCGATGTGGCGCTGTACACCCTCGACGACGACGATGGCATCGTCCACCACCAGTCCGACGGCCAGGACCAGCCCGAACATGGAAAGAGTATTGATGGAGAATCCGAACAGCGGGAAGAGAGCAAACGTTCCGACGAGCGAGACGGGCACGGCAAGCAGCGGGATCATCGTGGCGCGCCAGTCCTGCAGAAAGAGATAGACAACCAGGATGACCAGCACGATTGCAATCAAGAGAGTTTCAATGATCTCTTTCATGCCTTCTGTAACCGCTAACGTCTGGTCAAGAGAGATGGCGTAGTCCATATCTTGCGGGAAGCTCTGCTTCATCTCAGCCATCAGTTTTCGGACGCCTGCAGCCGTTTGCACGGCGTTGGAGCCGGGCAACTGATAGACGGGGATGACGATGGCGGGCTTGCCGTTTAAGCGGCTGACGATGCTGTAGTCCTGTGCGCCAAGCTCGACGCGAGCGACGTCTTTCACCCGAACGGTTCCACCATCTGGCGTCTCTCGCACAATCACGTTTTCGAATTGTTCCGGGGACGACAGGCGGCCTTGCGCAAGCACGGAGTAGGTGAATTGTTGGTTCGCAGCGGCTGGTTCACCACCCACCTGACCGGCAGGATTGACCTTATTCTGCGCCTGCACAGCATTGACGATGTCCGTAACCGTGATGCCCAGCTTCGCCAGCTTGTCAGGCTGCACCCAGAGCCTCATTGCGTATTGCCCGGCGCCGAAAACCTGCGTCTGGCCCACACCGTACAAGCGGGCGATCGGGTCGTTGAGGTTGATGTACGCATAGTTGCCGAGGAACTTCGCGTCGAAAGTGCCCTTGGGGGAAAACAGGCCAACTAGCATCAGCGGAGCGGTCACGGACTTTCTAATGGTGACCCCGTAGCTGGTGACGTCCGGCGGAAGTTGACCCGCAGCCAGTTGCTGGCGCGATTGCGTGAGGATGAGATCGGTGTTCGGGTCTGTCTTCAGGTCGAAGTCCACCACCATCGTGGTTTGGGAGTTGGCGGTAGCATTCAAGGAATACATGTAGTTCATGTTGTCCACGCCATTGATTTGCTGTTCGATGGGCGTGGCGACGGATTGCTCCAGGGCCTTGGCGTCCGCCCCGACATAGGAAGCCTGCAGCTGAATTTCCGGTGGAACGATGTTGGGAAATTGCGCCACGGGCAGGCTCGCGATAGTGACCGCGCCCACAATCACCATAAGAATCGCGATCACCATCGCCACAATCGGACGGTTGATGAAGAAATTCGACATACGTCAGTTCCCTTCCCCAGAAAGATGCACGAGCTTGGGTGTGACGAGAGTCCCTTCCCGGATTTGCTGCAGATCTTCGACTACGACCTGCTCACCCGGCCGGAGGCCCTCATCAATCACCCACATCGTCCCGACGGTTGCGCCGGGTTTCACGGTGCGCATACTCACTTTGTGATCGCTGCCGACAACCGCTACCTGATTGCTTCCCTGCAAATGCGCAACGGCGCTCTGCGGTAGCAGCAGAGCGGCCTTTTTCATGCTGGTTTCGACACGCACACGTCCATACTGGCCTGGTCGCAGAACGTTGCCCGGATTCGGAAAGGCGGCGACGATGCGAATCGTGCCCGTACCGGGATCCACTTGCCGGTCGGCCAGTAGGATTTTGCCTTTTAGAGCGTAGATACTGCCGTCGGTCAGCATCAGTTGGAGTGAGTTGCCGAAAAAACTGATGGTTTGCTTGCTGGAAATAGCTTTGCTCTTGCTTTGCGCGAGGAGATACTCGTGTTCGGTAATCGGAAAAAAAGCTTTGATGGGATCCACTTGCGAAACGGAAGTCAGAATGGAGGTGGGTGCGACCAGGTTGCCCATCTGGACCTGTGCAATCCCCGCAATGCCATCTACTAGCGAAGTAACTTTGGTCCACTCCAGGTTGAGTTCGGCCTGCTCGACCGCTGCCTTAGCCGATTCGACGGCCGCCCGTGCGCCAAGCTTGGCTTGAACCTCGTTATCCAATTGACTCTTGGCGATCGCCCGGGCTTCTGCAAGTGGCGTGTCGCGCTCCACGTCAAGGGTGCTTTTGCCAAGTTGCGCTTCCGCTTGCGCAAGATCGCCTTTAGCATGGTCGAGCGTTGCCTGAAAGGGCCTCGGATCTATTTCGAACATTACCTGGCCTTTGCGGACCAGCGAACCCTCTGTGTAGTTCTGCTTGATGACGTAGCCTGACACCTGGGGTCGGATTTCGGCGTTGACGTAACCGTCCAGCGTGGCCACCCATTCTCCATACATGGGGACATCACGCGTTTCTACCGTCGTCACTTCAACCTCGGGCACTGGCGTCGCTGTCGTTGCCCGGCCTCGACTGCACCCTGCGGCAAAAATGCCAACCGTTGCTACCGCTAAGACGACAGCGCCAGAAAGGAGCCGCGATACATAGCCAAAAAGAAAATGGACATCGTCACGCACTTACTCCTCCTTATGTTCCCCGGATGCTAAAAACGAAATCTTCTGCCGACACCAAGTTGGAGCGGCTCTCTCTTCTGACGCGACCTGCGTGTGAATGCGACCGCGGCCGCTGCAAGGGCTGTGCCCAGCACGATTGCCATAATCAAGATCATCGTCATTGTTTTCTCCTTTCCATTCCTTCCATGCGCCCTTTCGCCTCATAAGTTGAGTTGCCCTCGATTCTCCTCATGCGTACAACGGCATCTCCGCGCCAGGGGTCCCGAGGGGGATGGTCGGGGCTCGTGGCTGCTGTGACGGCATCGCCGGATCAATAGCGCAAGACGATGCCGGCGGAGGGCAGGGCGGTATGTGCTGTCGCGCCTGAATGCAGGGCGGTGAGTCCAAAGTCTGGACGTCCGTACACGAAGCCGCGATATTCGGCGCGGAGCGTAAAGTGTTTGCTAAGGTCGTAGTCGATGCCGTTTCCGTTCGAATCTTTCGTAAAAAACCCTGCTCCCTGAACGCTGACTTCCTGAAAGTGTCTTTCCCGGGCCATTGTTCCCGAGGCGCCAATTGGGATTCCTAGAACGGTTGCCCCTACAATTGTCCGAATCATTTTTCGCTTTCCCCTGTGTTGGATTTCCTTCTAACGTACAAACCAATTCGAAATAAACATGAATCCGGGCTTGGTCAATGGCGAGCCGTCGGTCCATTAATACCGCCGGGACCCGTGAAACACAGAAATCCCAAAATCATCAGTACGGCGCCAAAGAAAATCGTCACCATGAGGTTTCTCTCTGTCCGCTCTAGTCACCCGCGCTGCAGGCGGTTGGATCCCCAGAAACATGTCTTGTGTGGTCGATCGCTCGTGAAGTCTCCCTGGCGGATGCCCAAGCCAGCCCGACAAGACCCTTTAATCTTTTCCGCAATTTTATTCGCCCGTGAAACACTCGAGCCTTCACCGCGCTAACAGAAATCCCCATGATTTGGGCGGCTTCTTCGCTCGATCGTTCGTCAAGCTCGCGCAGCTCGATCGCTCTTCGCATTCCTGGCGTTAACTCATGCATAGCCCTGGAGAGAATCCGCAGCCGTTCCTCACGTGCATAAAGTTGTTCGGGATTCAGGCCCTGATCTACGAGGTCAAAATGGGATACTTCTCCCGTTTCGGCCGACTCATTTAGCGACACATCTCGAACGTGCCTCTTGCGCAGTTTCATCAGCGCAGCATTGATCGCAATGCGGGACAGCCAGGTCGAAAACCGGGAACCTCCGTTGAAGCTCTTAAGATGGATAAAGGCCTGTTTAAACGACTCCTGCATTACATCTTCTGCGTCCTCTTGGTTCCGCACGATCCGACGGGCCATATGAAGGACGGTACTGGCGGAGTGTTTACAAAGAATCTCAAATGCAAACGAGTCTCCGCGTTTTGCCGCGGCAAGGAACGCGTACTCCTCGGTCGCACTCATGCGTCGCAAGGCTGGCCCATCGATTCCTTTCGTGTTGTAGTTCTCCAGACGTTGCTCGTCCATGCGGCTTCTCCTATCAGGCAGCAGCAATTGGCAATTCTGCCGCTGCGCAGTCGCTCGTATAAGGGGTCCCAGTGGCGAAGTATTGATTCGCGGTGGGGTTGATCCAACCGCGTTCCCAGCCCACATCGGCCATCACTTTGAAGGAGATTCTTCCGTGCTGGTACTGGGCCATCACGAAGTGCTTTGCAATCGCGTCGTCCTTGATCGTTTGCAACAACCAGTTCAGTTCTTCTCGATTCATGACGTGCTCCTTGCTTGCCGCTGACGATTTGACTTTTTCTTCTCGATGTTGTGTACGACGTATCCGGTGTAGGCACCGCCCGCGATTAGTTCCGCACCTTGTTTGGACAACGCGGTGAGCGCCCTTTCTCCGCTCTTGTCGATGAAGGTGACACCTGTAAGGTCCAGCACGCACTTGCGTTCCTGGCGAGCAGTTTCTGTTCTCGCCCAGTTGGACTTCAGTTCCGAAACCCACGGCTGAACGAGTCGACCTTCAAGCGTCCACCGTTGCTCGGTGAGCGTCTCAGCTATCGTGATTCGCAGCATTCCCATGACTCGCTTCCTTCGCCCGAAGGCGGTGTTTCTTCAATCGCCAACCGCTTGCCACGGTAATTTCGAGCCCTTCCTCATCGCCGGAACTTACTAACCGGACGTAGTTCGCAAGCGCTTGCGCATGTGGACTTCTGACCCGCCTCGTTCAAAGTGCACATCGTCCATGTACGCTTTCATCCGCTGGATGCCGCGTCCATGCCCGGAATCAGGTTTCAATGGGATGCCGTTACCTAGGATCTTTCTGAAGTCGAATCCTTTTCCTTGATCTGTTACGACGATTGCTACCTCGTTGCCGGGCCCGCAGCGGCATCGGATGTGTACTTTTCTCTTTGGATCTTGCTGATTGCCGTACAGGACTGCATTATCCAGCGCCTCCCGGAGCGCCAGCTCGACGGCGGGTTCCCCACCCGGGATGCATCGCGATCCTTGAATCAACCGCATCAAGCGATCTACCAGCGGTGAGATGGCTTGAATAGCACTGGGCATCCAGGAATCAATGTCCAGGATGGACGGCCGGAAGCGTTTTCCTGGGAACGGCGACTGAGAATCCGACGCTTTCAGGTTGCGAATTCCATTCATGGCAACTACCTCTCGCTCAGGAGAAAATGCATTGCGCGTGCCAAAGTGCGAGGGTTCGCAAGATTGCGGAACTTATTGATTTTTATTGAGATGACGAGACGTAGACCGTTCTCGATATGAGGGTGCCAGCGTGGTAGTGCCAGCAAGGTGGTAAGGTGCCAGCCTCCTGGCACGCAAAAACAATTGTGTATAGGGAGAACTTCTCAGAAGAGCTCTGAGAAAAACGCATGCGCGACTACGCAGAGCCACGCGCGATTCCGAGCTTGTGCATTCTCAACTGGAGGGTGGAGCGCTTCATTGCCAGATGGGCCGCTGCTCCGTTTGGGCCAGCCACAACCCAATTGCATTCTCTGAGAGCTTTAAGAATTTGTTGACGTTCCGTTTCCTCTAAAACGTCGTGTAGCGCGCCATTCGTCGACTTCGGAGAACTGGTTGTTCCCAGCGATAGACCGGCTTTCGGATATTTGAGGTCGGTAACATCCACGCTCAGGGCAGGACCCGGTGAGATAATTACGGCACGCTCGATCACATTCTGGAGTTCCCGTATGTTCCCCGGCCAATGATATCGGCACAGCGCATCCATCGTTTTCGACGGAATCGTTTCCATGACCTTATTCATACGTCTGGAAAACTGCTGGGTGAAGTGGCGCACCAGAAGCGGAATATCCCCCTGGCGTTCACGCAAGGGCGGGACCTGGACCGGAAAGACATTCAAGCGAAAGAAGAGATCTGCGCGGAACTTCTGCTCGCTCACCATCGCTTCCAAATCGCGGTTTGTCGCGGCAATCAAACGCGCGTCGGTCCGCAGCGTACGCGAGCTTCCCAATCGCTCGAATTCTCTCTCTTGCAGCACGCGGAGCAACTTGGTCTGCAATTCGAGAGGAATCTCTCCTATTTCGTCCAGAAAAATTGTGCCGCCGTTGGCTACTTCGAAACGGCCAATACGTTGCGCGATCGCTCCTGTGAAGGCGCCTTTTTCGTGTCCAAACAGCTCGCTTTCCAGTAGACCCGTCGGAATAGCTGCGCAGTTGAGCTTGACGAAGGGCTTCCCGCGCCGCGGGCTCAAATCGTGGATGGCGCGCGCGATCAGTTCCTTTCCTGTACCCGTGTCTCCATAGATGAGCACAGTCGAGTCTGTCGGAGCGACGGTCTCCACTTGCTTGAGTACACGGCGGAGGGAAGCGCTTTTTCCAACGATTTGCGCGAAATTCATTTCGCTGCGGATTTCGTCCTCGAGATAAAGTTTTTCCTGCGCGAGCCTGTCTTTCAGTTCTCGAATCTGGCCAAATGCGAGTGCATTCTCCACCGCAATGGCAATCTGACTGGCGATTTGGATCAGAAAGTCGATGTCGTCGCGACTGAACGCATTGTCGTGATATTTGACCACTCCGAATATCCCCAGCACGCGACCTCGGCTGACAAGAGGGAGGATACAGACGGTTCCAATATCGGCTTGCGAGATGTCCCTCATTCCCAGTCGCCTCGCCTCTTGGACACTGCCGCACCAGAGTTTGCCGGTGCGAAAGACCGGCCCCGAGAAATCTTCATCGATGGGAACGAGACTTTCCTCGCGGTAGGATTCGTCGCTATTGGGAAAATCCAGGGCATAGATCCGCAAGTGCGTCTTGTCAATATCAGGCAGAGTAATGCCGACGCCATCGCAGTCCATAACCCGGCGGGTGCTAGCCACGGCGGCTCGGAGAAGATCTCGGAAATCAAGATTGGAAACCACATGATTGGTCAATTCAAGGAGAAGTCCAAGACGCTCGTTCTTCTTCACCAACTGCAGCTGTGAGGCTTGTGCTGCATCAAAATGCAGCGCATTGTCGAATGCGAGAGCGATCTGATCGGCCACCACGGAAAGAAAGTGAACTTCTTCGGCGGTATAGATATCCGACGCTTTACTTGCAAAGGTGAGCGTTCCCACTTTGCTGTGGGCAGTCGTTAAGGGAAGAGTACACACACAGTTGATCCCGTATTTCTTCAAGATCTCTTGGAACTTACAAATCGGAGCATGGCTCGGTTCGAACGTAGTAACCAGGGGCTCTTGCTTCTGGTATACCCACCAGGCATCGGATTCCTCCACGGACAGTTCCGGGTCCGGAGGGATAACCGCTTCTGTTTCCGCGTCGACGAAATGCCGGTGAAACGTATTGGAATTCTCGTCGCGAATGGATACGCCTATATAATCAAAGCGGACGACGGTGTGAAGGTCCCTCACCAGCGCGCTAAACAGATCCTGCGGATCTCGATGCGTTCCGATCGCGTTCGATACCCTGACGAGCGATTCATATCGTGTGGCGGCAGGAAGACGAGCCCCGCCTCCAACTTCTTTCGTCGGCATCCCAAAAACCTCTCCGAGACTGTCGCTGGTGGGTTGGATGTCGAACCCCGTAAGTACGTTATAGGCTGAAAGCCAGCATATGGCGACCGCGTCACAACTCAGGGTGAAGAGTACCAATCATCAAGCGAGCACAGGGGGACGCAGAGTTCGTTGGGGTGCGCGAGAATCTCGCCGACTCTATCCTTTATCCCCAAGGAAGGTTCAAGACCTTCGTTTCGTGGCGGTCCCAAGGCTTTCAGCCCTCTTGCCAATCTTTTCAATGTTGTTTCAAGATTTCGCAATTCATTCGGGCTCGCATTGGCAGAGACTCTTCTAATCTCCGCAGCATGTTTGCGAAAAACCGGCGCGATCAATTCTTTGCCTTTTAAGGTGCGCGATACGATGCGGACGCGGCGGTCTTCAGGACTCTCGACCCGGCTCACCAGGCCCCTTCCGACGACTCGGTCGACGCCACGCTAATCGAGCCGGGCGTAAGGTGGAATTCGGGCCGATCGTATTCACGAGAAGTGATCGTTAAAGCTTGTTAAGTCCGTCCAAGGCGGCGACCTTGTAAGCTTCGGCTAGCGTCGGATAGTTAAAGACCATGTCGCGGAAATATTCTACCGACCCGCGATAGAAGAGCACTGCCTGGCCAATATGAATAATTTCGGTTGCGCGTTGTCCTAGTGCATGTACACCAAGCAGTTTCCGTGTTTCGGGGTCAAAAAGGAGTTTGAGCATACCGGTTTCATCACCGAGCATCATGCTCTTTGCAAGTTCAGAGTATCTGGCGATTCCGACCTCGTACGGAACCCGATTTGACGTAAGTGTTTCCTCGGTCGGGCCCACCATCGAAATTTCCGGAATGGTGTAAATTCCGTAAGGAAACAGCTCGGGCATATGGTCGAAGGGAATCCCAAACATGTGATTTGCGGCCAAACGTCCTTGTTCCATGGAGGTACTTGCGAGTGCCGGGAAACCAATAACGTCTCCGGCCGCGTAGATATGTAGAATATCCGTTTGGAAAAATTCATTCACTTTCAACTTACCGCGGAGATCAGCGACTAACCCCGCAGCTTCCAAGTGGAGCTGATCGCTGTTGGCCTGGCGGCCCACGGCATAGATGAGGGCGTCGCCGTGTACTCTCTTGCCGCTTTCCAACGCCACAAAAACAAAATCCCGTTTAGCATCGATCCCCAGTTGCGTCACTTTTTCTCCCAACCGTAAAGTGCCTCCCAGTTGGCGCAAATGGTATAGCAGCGCTTCCACGATTTCACGATCTACGAATTCGAGAATGGCTGGCCGCTGATCGATCAATGTAACTTCAGAACCCAAGGCCGCCATGAATGACGCGTACTCGAGGCCTATTACACCGGCGCCGACAACAATGATGTCTTTCGGGATGCCGCCTAGGCAGGAGAGGTGGTCCGTGTCCACAATTCGATGATTATCAAAGGGAATGTCCGGGCTGTGCGCCGGTCGCGTGCCACAGGCAATGAGGATGTTCTCTCCCTTAACCCTAATCCCTTCACCATCACCTCGAATCTCCACCGTGTGAGAGTGTGCAAATCGTGCGGTGCCTTCATAAATGGCAACGCCGTTGCGGGTTAGTTGCGCTCGAACCACCTCAGTCTCTCGGGTGATAATACCGTTGACCCGGGAGGACAGATCTTGGACAGAAATGTTGGGACGCTTTTGAGAAGTGTTTCCGTACAGGGCCTTTACGGCGAGGCCCGTAAGCTGAAAGATGGCTTCACGCAGCGTCTTGCTCGGAATCGTGCCGGTGTGGACAGAGACACCTCCCATCATTACGGCCCGGTCAATCAGAGCGACGCGCTTGCGCGCCTTTGCCGCAGCGATGGCGCCCTTCTGCCCGGCTGGGCCGCTGCCAATCACGACCAAGTCATATTCTGGTACGGACATCTCAATACCGCCTTGTGCTATCGAGCGTTCGATGCAGCTTCTTCGATCAAAGCTGCAACCTCCTTCGGTCTGGAAACATAGACCGCGTGACTGGCGCGCGCGGACCAGCGCCACGAAGGCGGCCGCAACAAACACGATGCCGACAAGCCACGCCAACACAAACTTGCGGTCGCTGGTTCCGGGGAAGTGCAGAAATACCGACAACGTGGTGAAGTCCCCGGAATAATCGTGCGAGGATTTTGATCAGGGCGCCTCCGGGTGCCCCGAGCGACTAGCTCATTGTAATTCTTTGGCAACGCGACGACGGATGATGGCGAGACCTTGAATCTCAGTGCATTTGGAAAGGCGGCAGAGCCAACTACTTTTCTTTGGCTGTGACGTCCCAAGTAATCCATTTAAGATCCAAAACGAAAATCGAGTAAAACACAGGAACCAAGAGCAGGGTAATAAATGTAGCGACGGCAAGCCCTCCGATTTGCGCATAGCAGAGAGGTTTCCAGAGCGGGCCGCCTTCCAGGGCGAGAGGAAACAAGGCGAGAATCGTAGCGCCTACGGTGATCATCACGGGGCGAATACGCTCGATCCCAGCATCCGGAAGCGCTCGCTCCAGAGGCTCGCCCTTTTCGTGCATTTCCTCAATGAAGTCGAAGAGCACAATCACATGGCTGACAATCACGCCGATTAAACTCGCTACTCCCAGGAAAGCCATGAAACCGAACGGCGTGTGCATGACCGCGAGAGCAATCAAAGCCCCGATTGCACCGTATGGAGCGGCGGCAAAAACAAGCAGCGGCTTGACAGCATTGTTGAACTGGATGAGAAGCGCGAGATAGATGCCGACGAGTGAAATCAAGAGTACGACAGCCAAATTCAGGAAGCCGTCCACCTGCTTCGCCAATTCGCCCCCGATTTCGAGTTGGTATCCCGGAGGCAGGTTCTTTTTCAGGTCATCCATTTTCGATTGCACCGGTCCAAGGACCTCGGAAGCCAGCACGCCGGGGGCTGGGAAGCATAGGACCGAAATGGTGCGGAAATGCTCGCGACGCCGAATCCTTCCGGTCTCCAGAATATTTCGTACCGTGGCTACTGAGAGCAGCGGGACCCGTGTGGTTTGCTGCGAAGAGTAGACGTAGAGATTCTCAATTTGCCCTAGCTGCGCTCGCTCCTGCCCACGGAGCCGAGCCACAATGGGAATGCTCTTATTACCCTCCCTCAACAAACCGACGGGAGCGCCGGTGATCGCGGCTGCAGTGGAGTTCGCAACGTCAGCATTTGTGATACCGACAACATTCGCGCGGTCAGGATCAATTTGGATCCTCACTTGAGGGCTCTCGGGAGACCAATCATCTCGCATGACAGCAATTCCCGGGGACTGATCCAACACATTCATTGCTTGTCTTGCAATCGCTCGCAGCGTTTGGATATCCGCCCCTTCATCCTTAACATCCGTATCGGCCTGGCCGGAGATAAGGATTTCTACTGGCGTCTCGACGGGATTCGTTTGGAGTTGCCGTACGGTAATCCATGCGCCAGGTACCTCTCGGCTGAGGGCAGACTGCAATGGGCCGATAATCTTCGGTGTGAGCTCCTTGTCGCTGAGCTGCACAATGACCTGCGCGTAGTTTGTTTGTGGGGCTTCCGGAGAGATTGAGAACCAGAAGCGTGGTCCGCCCCCTCCAATGAAGCTAGTGATGGAGGTGAGGTCATGCTGGTCCTTCTTTTCATGCGAACGCGCTTCCCTGTCGGAAAGAACTTGGCGGACGACCGATTCGGCTCTCGCAGCCGTGTCATTGGTGGCCGTCAGCGGTACATCGTTCGGCAGCCAAATATCGAGATAGAACCAGTATTGAACATCTTCGGGGAAGAACTGCTGTTTGAGATGAGAAGCAAAAAAACCGCCAATTACCAGAAATACCAAGGAACCGAGCAGGACGATCCAGCGGTGGGCAATCGCGCGCCCGACAAGGCGGTTGTAGAAGCCATAGAAACCCCGTTCACGCTTCTCTTCAATAGTGAGTTCTTTCTTTTTAGGTGGCCTCTGGATGTAGTACCCCAGAAATGGAATGAAAGTCATAGAAACAACGAGCGCGCACAGCAGCGAAGTGGTCATCACGATCGGAAGGCTTTTAAGGAACTGACCGGTATTGCCTGTCAGCATCAGGAACGGAAGATAGGCGATCACATTGGTGATGGTGGCAAAGAAAATTGCCGTCGAGAGTTTCGTGGGGCCGAGCCACGAAGCCACGCGGCGCGGAAGGCCATCTGCCAGCCCTCGCTTGATGCCATCACCGGAGACCACCGGCACATCGACCAACAGCCCCAAGGCGATAATTAATGTCGCCACGGACACCTGCTGGAGATCTATGCCCAGCATGTAGACGCCACCGAAGGTCATGGCAAGTGTGACGGGTATCGCCAGGGCCATGATGAGCGCGAGTCTCCACTCCCAGAAGCCGAGGAGCGAGACAATAACGACGAGGACGATCGCTTCTTCCAGCGCACGCAGAAAAAGATGGATGTTTTCCTTTACCTGCAGGGGTTGGTCGGAGGTGTGGACAGTGATCAGGTCAGCGGGAAGGATACGATGCAGTTGTGCCAGTTTCGCGTCGATGGATTCGCCAAATTTGGCGATCTGCTTTTGATCGCGCATGTAGATGGCGACGGTCACGGCTCGACTGCGGCGCCATTGTCCGTCGGCGTCCCGCCAGGTGTAATAGTTCAGATAATTCGCAGGACTCTGGTACCCGCGACTTATATCGACGAGGTCGCGGAGGTAGACGGGAGCGCCTGCTGCCGTGGTGGTCACGACGCTTTCACCGATTGCCTTGGGATTTTCGAATTGTCCCGAAGGAGTCAGGGTGATTTCGCGTTGACCGGTCTCAAACACCCCGCCCGGCGCGATGATATTGTGAGCTTTTATCAATTTGGATAGATCGGCAGGCTGGAGTCCGTAGGCGGCAAGCCGGTCCTGTGAGAATTCCAGATAAATTGTCTGTTGCTGCACGCCGCGACGCTCTACCTTTGACGTCTCGGGAGCGCCTTGCACGGTTCGGGCGATGAGATCGGAGAAGTCATCAAGCTCGGCATAGCTATATTTGTCACCCGCGATCTCCGACAACTTTTCACGCGTCTCAGCGGGGTCGTGAATGATGATGGGACTCCAGGCATCGGGATGAAGCTCTGAGCGCTGCAACTCATTTATGAAGAATTGCTGGATAAACGCCTGGATGGCGGCGTCGCCTTGCCTGCTTTTACCGTCAAGACCGATGAAGCCGGTTCCCTGAATCGGAGTGGTGCTGCTTAACACGCCGGCCTGAATGGCTTGCCTTTCGAAAAGTGCTGCGGCGCTCGCGATGGATCTTGGCGAAATCGACTTTGGAAAAGGATAGATGATTGTGACTGGTTTATCCGGCTGTGCTGTCTCTTTGGTCGCGCGAGCCGAGCGCACCGCTTTCTGAATGGATTGCGCGCGCAGATCAATCTCTACGGAGTCTGCTTTCGGACTTGCAACCGTCAGCATCAGCGCTGCCGTATCTCCGAAGTCGCTCTGGAAAGTAATCGGCCCAGCTCCCTGGGGAAGTTGGCCGTTCAGGGCGTTGAGCTTCAGGTTGATGTCGCTGAACTGGCGCTTCAGGTCATCCACATCGTCGATTAGCTGTATATAGACGTAGGAATAGCCCGGTAGGGAAATTGATCTGACACCGTAATCTGCCGGCGTTCCTGCATGGATCGTCTTATTTTGAGCGACAGTATCCTCGATTGGCCGCGTGATCAGTTGCTCGACCTGTTGAGACGTCGCGCCCGGCCACGAACAACTGGCCACGCCAACTCTTACGGGAATGTTGGGGTCTTTTCGCTGCGGCATAGACCTGTAGCCGAACCAGCCCCATATCAGAACGCCGGCCAGCAGCACCCAGGAAACCTGTGGGTGTTCCACGAAAAATCGCGGAGCGTTTCTCGTTTGCTCGATTCTTTCCTGATCGCTCTTATGTCCCATGGTCTGGTGTTCCGCCTACGGAATCACTGAAAGAGAATCGCCCTCCTTTAGCAACTGCGCCCCTATCTCGGCGACTTTTTCTCCAGCGTGGACTCCCGTGACAGAGGCCGAGTTGCCGTGAGTTTCTCCAACCGTGACCCGGCGGACGTGTGCTTTCCACTGACCGTTCTGCTGGTTGGCAACGACCACTGCGAACTGTCCCGATTCAGCTGGATACGGAACGATGGCGCTCAATGGAACCGACGGTTGTGGCGCCTCGCGTTTCCCGCCAAGTTCAACTGACGCAATCATTCCTGCCTTTAGCGTGTTCTGACGGTTCGACAAAGTGATTTCGATAGCGAACACTCGGTTCCGTGCGTCGGCGCTGGGAGAAATGCTTGTCACATGTCCGGGGTATTGGGCAGCGCCATTCTGGAGCTGGAGCGTAAGCAGTTGCCCTTGATGAACGAGGTTGAGGGCATCTTCTGGTACCCCGAACGCGGCCTTTAGCGCACTCGTATCGGCGATGGTGAACGCTGTGGAGGCCGGTGATGCCAGCGTGCCCACGTCGAGATTTCTCGCGATGATGTATCCGGAGAGAGGTGCCGCTAACTGTGAATCACTCAAGGTGAGCTGCGCCTGGCGCTGTACAGCTTGCGCTTGGTTCACCGCCGCGAGAGTTGAATCAAAACGCGCTTGTGCTTGATCGTAGTCAGGCTTGGTCAGACTTTGCGTGGCGTAAAGCGCTTTAGCCCGGTTGAAGTCTTGTTCAGCCTGCGCGTGTTGTGCAGCTGCGGCATCAACTTGCGCACCGGATTCGTCCGCCTGATTCTTCAAGTCCTGGCGACGTATCTGGGCCAGTACAGTTCCTCTGGTGACGTGATCTCCAGTGCCGATGTTGCGAGTGCGACCATCAGCTGACTTGACTTGCTTTACGTTAGTAACGTAACCCGTCGTCCGGAAAACCACATCGACCTGCGCATACGGAATGAGAGAGGCGGAATATCGCAGACCTTCCGTCGATTGATATTGCGTCACATCGGCCAAACGGACAGCGGTGGCTGGCTTTGCCGGCAGTGCGGGATCATGCTGGCAGCCGCTAATAATGGTTATCGCCACCACAGCAATCATTGAAGCTGCTGTCTCTGCGCGATGCGATCGTATCGGTGTGTTTGCAGGTATCAAGGCGCTACTCCTCACCCAGTGCTCGCTCGAAATCTGCTCGGGCCTTCCAGAAAGCAAGTAAACCTTGGCGGTATTCGTTTTCGGCACTTGCCACTGTCGACTGCTGCTGTAAGAGATCAGTCAGCAAAATCGTCTGGTTCGAATAGGCGTCCATGTCGTTGCGCAATTTTTCGGCTTCTGCATCTCGCGCAGCCTGCGTCGAGCCGAGCAGTTCGCGTGCTTCCCGGAGGCGGCGAAATGTTGAATCCACTTGCTGCAGAACTTGATCTCGCACACTGTCGATGGAGAGTTGCGCCTGCTTTTCAGCGTCAACCTTTTGGGCAATGTTGTGCCGCTTCTGCCCCCAATCCCACGGCTGCCAGGTCAACAGCACGCCAACTGCACCCACGTTCTGTGGGAGGAAAGAGATATTCGGAGCTGTAAGGTAGTTCGCTTGAATGGAAACATCCGGAATGTACCTGGTCTTTTCGATTTTGATGTCGAGTGAGGCTTTTTCCTTCTTAATCGCTTCGGCCTTGATCTCCGGTCGTTTCTCGATCGCGAATGCTCTTGCTTGTTGCAAGCTCGATTCCTCTGCAAGCGACGAGGGAACCGTTTCTACGGTGAAATCGGTCTGGAGGTCGCGGCCCAGCAGGCGGTTCAGAGCTTCCTTCTGGTCCGCCAACGCGTCTTGAATAACGGTAAGTTGATAGGAAGCCTTGCTTCGTTGAGCGGCAATGCGTAGGCTGTCAGCTTTCAGCACCGCCTGCTGTTGCAAGCGCCGTTCAGTGAGCTGCTGCAACTCATCAAGATAAACAAGGAGAGCGCGCTGCGATTCCAGTTCGCTTTGTGACTGCAAAATCGCGTAGCATCCACGGCGAACTTCATTCACAAGATCCTGCTCACCGACAAAATAAGACTGCTGACTGAGCTTCACGCCCAACTTTTGTTGCTTGATGGAAAGATCGATTCGCAGCAACTGCGTGAGAGGTTGCGTGGCGGTTATCGAAGCAATTGCAACGGGCCGCGCCGGGGTGTGGACGTTCGAGTCTTTGGCAGGAATCGGACCTGTCGCTGGAAAGCTCCCGAACGTGCCAGATTTTATTGTGAAATCCAGTGGAGTGAGGAGCTCCGACGCAAGGAAGTAGGTATCAAAACGCGGGTAGAGTTGCGTCTTGGCTTCACTAAAGGCTTCTTGCTGTTTGTGGATCTCCCGTCCCGCCTGTTTCAACTCACGGTTGTGTGATCGCGCAAGCGAAACAGCTTCTTCCAGGGTTAGAGGCTTCGCCGTATCTTCCTGTGCTTGTGAAATAGAGGCGGACAGCATCATCATCAGAAGAGCTATTAAAAGAATTCTAACAATCTTCATAGGGCTCTTGGTCGCTAAATCCCTTCGCGAATGGTGAGCGGGCTGCTCAGTGCGAAATGTGCAATGTCATCTTTTCGCATAAAAACGACTCCGGGATAGTTCTGCGCATAGACGATAAATTCTTCAAGAGTTTTGGTGCGTGATGGGCGTCCCGCGATGCGGTCATGAGCACTGACTGACATCATGCGACGACGCTTGGATGATTCGGCGTAGAGCATGTCGAACTCTGCCTTTAGATCGCCGGCGTACTCCTGCGTGCTGAAGTGGCGCGATTCATAATCGACGATGTCGTTCATGTGCAGCGTGTATGGCACGACCGCGAAGGGCTTTCCTTTTACATTGATCAGGAACGGCTCATCCCTGCTCACGTCGTCGATGTGATAGATGAAGCCCAGTTCCTGGAGAATCTGCAGTGTCTGTGGGGTGCCACGGAGCCAGAAGGCATTGAAGCCCACGGGCCTTGTGCCTGTTGCGCGTTCGATGCTTGCGACGCTTTCCTTGTAAGATTCGCGCTCCTGCTCGGGCGTCATGGAGTATTGCGCGGCCCACGTTTTTCCATGGCCAGATGCTTCGTGTCCACGCTGAACGATTTCCTTCGCGAGAGCGGGGTGAAGATCGACCGTTGTACCAACCATGTGGGACGTAACTTTGACCTTTCGCCGGTCAAGCATGTCCAACAGCCGTGGAAGCCCTTCTTTGAATCCGTATTCGTACCACCTTGCCGCCGGCAAGTCGGGATAGATCGGATCAATTTTCGGCATCGGGCTTTCCGCTCCACGCAGCGGCTGAGCGCCAGCTTCCATCTGCATCGATATGGAAACGACCAGACGGGCTCCGCCCGGCCAGAAAGGACCTGTGGGTTCAGCCCGCGGGAAAGAAATCGGAGACCTTCCGCTTCGCGGAGTTACCGACTCGAAAGCGTGATGTGCCATACCAACCGCGAACGCGGAAACGGCACTATCTTTGATGAAGTCACGACGTTTCATTTGGTCTCACGCGCGCTGAAGATGTATTTCATAGGCACGCAACCTGATTTCTTCAGATTAAGCTCATGAGTTGCGGAAATATTTTCTGGGTGAGACTGTGCCGGACGTGTGAGAGACCCCGAAGGCTTATTTCTCTTTTCTTTCAATTCCATAGCTCCTTCGCTTCCTTTCGCAGTTGGATTGTCGCAATCCGGCTACCTTACGTACTCCGATTTTTGGCGATGCCCGCAGGATATTTGCTTCCTGAATTTCGGGGAACCCCGGAAACTACAGAATTCATACTAGTGTTTTCTACAGGTGTGATGACGGCGTGGATAACTCCGCGGATTCAGATCAGCCGAGATTAGATGTATCTTGTGAGCTAAAAATGCTTTTTATCCTTGCAAACGGAGACCGCCGAACGGACTCCATCTTTCGGAAAATCATGCCACCAGGAACTATTAGCCTAATCTCAGTACCGAAGCTAGAACTACTGCCGATCGTGAGGTTGGCCCCAATGCGAAACGCACGTTCCCGCATCCCTTGCAGTCCGAAGTGCCCGTCCTTCCCCTTGTCCGCAATGGCAGGATCAATCCCTGTGCCATTGTCGGCCACACGCAGGGCAAGGTTGTCAGCATATCGGAGCTCCACTTCCAATTGCCTTGCCCCCGAATGCGTACATGCGTTGCGGATCGCTTCGTATCCGATCCGGTAAATTTCATCACGGACGATGGGATGCATCTCTCTGGCATCGCCAATCACATAAAAATTGACCGCCATCGAACTGGGGATTACGCCGTCTTCGGCGACGCGCTGGAGAGCTTCTGCGAGGTCGTTTGTCTGTGTTGTCGTGGTACGTAAGGAGTTGAGCGCCGCCCGCCCTTCCTGCATGGCTTTCGCGAGCCAGGCCGACAGCTGTTCCATGGCGCGTCTCATTCGGATGGGATCAGTGGACTGCTCCAAGGCATCATCGGCAACCAGCTTGCTGCCTTGGATGGTCTGAAGAAAGGTGTCGTGAAGTTCTCGAGTAATTCGCGTCCGTTCGTTAACCCGTTCCTCGAGACGAAGTGCAATGATTTTTCGCGCTATAGCCCAGGCAAAGAACATGGCGACGGAAAAAGTAGATACCGCCATCGCCGGTACGAGAACAAGGATTCTGCTCTGTACGCTTCTGGTATTAACCTCGGATCGTGAGAGTTCTCTGACGAACTCCTGATCGACGATTTTCACTAGCGCTGAAGCTTGGGTTTCGACCGGCTTCAGTCTGTCGGCGACCCGAAAGTTAACCGCCTCCCAATCGCCAGATGCAGCGAGGGCAGTTATGGTGTTGACCTGAGTCGGTAGACTAATTTCAATCGCTTCGAGAGTTGGCAGAAAGAGTGGATCTACTTGGGTCCCAGATGGCAAACGGGTTAGAGCTCCTCTTGTTTGTCGAATTTGCTCAAGTAGAGAGCTTTGCAGAGACTCCGACTCCGTTGTCAAAATGTATGCATTCCTTGACTGTTCCAGTTCGCCCATTTTCTGATGGAATGACAGAAGGCTCCCTTGAAGCCGCAGAACTGACATCATTTGCTGACTGACGCCCGCGAGGCGATCGGCCTGAAGCCGAGCGATACGAAATTGCCAAATAAGCAGCCCGTTTCCACCTAATATGAAGGCGACCAGCAAGGCAAATGTCAGCGTCAAACGAGGACCCAAGTTAAAATACTTAGCGTCTATTGACTTCATCTTGAGCTCGCTATTTGTTTGTAACAATAGTGATACTGCCGCGGATATCAACTATCCGTTCTAGCCCTCAATTTGGTTCTTTTGCGGGCGGGCCGGTCCGGAAACCCGTAACCTTGATGAGATATTTTTCCAATTCCGCCGCACGCTCCGGCGCGTCTCGTTGTCCAGTCAACACCGAATGCACGGCTCCGAAATAAGCCCTGGTAACTTCTTCATAAGAGCGCGGCGCAACGCTGGACGGCCGACTGGTCACAAAAACTTTTAGTGGACCTGATTTCTCCGAGTTGTTCTGCAAGGACTTCGCCGCGACATCGTAAACAACGACCTGAGTGGACAGGTTGAGAACAGTGCCATTCTTGATGGAATCAATTTGTTCGCGGAGCAAAAACCGGATAAGAGCCGCGGCTTCTCGAGGGTGAAGTGAATATTTAGAAACCGCTAAGCCCAAGCCGCCCAAAACGCCGGCGCCCGCTGCGGAACCGCCGGGAAGACTTGTGTAGCCGACCTCACCGACGGGGAGCTTGCGTCCCCAATGGAGGAGTCTCAATTGATCGCGGTTTGTTGACAGCCCTCCCGGTTCGGCTCCCCAGTCACGGGCAAAAGCGGCTCTTCCCGAATCAAAAACGTTGGTGGCATCAATTTCCCTGTACTCCACGGTGCTGGGTGGTGATATCCAGCCGATCCAACGTTTGGCCCGTTGCCACGCCCGAATCGCCGCGGGATTGTTTACACTTATTGTGCCGTCGCTCTCAATAATGCGTCCTCCTCCTTCGGCAACCTGCCATTCCACGGCATTGCAAGTCAAAGATTCGGTAGCAGCTCCCGGCCACACGTAACCCCAAAAATCTTCGTTTCCTTTTGCGCGTTCGCTTGTCTGGATGCGTGCAGCCATCGTTTCAAGTTCAGCCCAGGTCCTTGGAGGATGATCGTAGTCATATTCACGGAGAAGGTCGGCGCGATACTCCAGAATGCCCACTTGATTCTGATAGGGAATCGCCACAACCTTGCCGCCAACGATGTAACTAGATGACACCGCCGGGCCCATGGACGAACTTTCGGCGGCAAAATAGGGTCGCAGGTCGACCAAATCCTCCTGCAGCACTCCCAGCCAAGTTACGTCAATTTGCAGCACATCAGGGCCGTAGCGGCCCTCTTGCAAGAGCTTGCGGGTTAGAATCAGTTGGTCCAGCGTCTCTTCCTGAACTCCCCGAAGATGTCTGAGGCCTACACCTGTTTCGCGCTCGAACTTTCGCGATAGAGCCTCTGTCGCGGGCAACTCGTACGGTGGGATCCATCCAAGGCGAAGGTAATTGAGGTTCACCTGCTCTGGTGCGGACTTGTGGCAAGCACCTAGTACGCCTGCAATAAACAAAAGAATAAACATTCTCAAGAGCGTAACCGCTGGACAGTATTTCGTACCCATAAAAACCCCGAGTCCTTTTACTAGATTTTTCTACAGGTGTCAGATTTGAAAAATGCCTCGTCAGTCCGCGATCGTCGCCGCGTGCGTTCGATAAATGGTGCCCAAACTTGTAGATAGCGTAGCCTGATCCGCGCAAGGCACGCACACGAATTGCGTCCGCTCACGCGTGACATTACCGAATTCGCCGCGTTCGTCGAAGAGCGAGATTTCGAGCAGCACCCTGCAGTTTTCTCGGGTTTGCCGCGTTCACATTTGCAGCAGGCCACGCCGAACCGCAATGGTAACTGCGTGCGTTCGGTCATTGGCCCCCAGCTTGTCCACGAGGTTTTTGATGTGGAAGTTGACAGTAGTCTCAGCAATTGCCAGTTGATCGGCAATTTGCTTGTTGCGGTAGCCATCACGAATGAGCCGGAGCACCTCCAGCTCTCGGGTCGTTAGATCCTCGTCGCCCAGATGTTCGACGAGGCGGGCTGCCACGTCCGGAGGAATGTGCCGTCGTCCAGCGTGAACCGCTCGGACGACGTCAAGTAATTCATCTTTCGGCATGCTCTTGAGGATGTAAGCCGACGCTCCCGCTCGCATTGCCCTGTGGATCTCGCCATCGCTGTCTGAGGTCGTCAGCATGATGATTCGAGCTTGAGAAAACTCCCCCCGAATTGCGATCAGGGCGTCGGTGCCATTCGTGCCGGGAAGACGAAGGTCCATCAGGGTGACGTCTGGTCGATGACGACGAAATTCAGCTACAGCCTCCACGGCATTCGAGGCCTGGGCAACGAGGAGCATGTCCTGCTGAGACCCGATGATTGTAGCCAGCCCCTCGCGGAAGACCGGATGATCCTCTACGCTCAGGATACGGATCGGCTTGGCTTGAACTATCACCGCGGCCTCGTTCGGCAATTGTAGTGGCCTTTGAGTTCCGGTCATAGCCTTGATATCTGTCTGGCAAATCGCGCCAGCTGGGAAGGAGAATCCTATGTCGGGGATCAAAGACAAGCTGATCGTAATCACCGGCGCAGGCAGCGGAATTGACGAGGCCACTGCGCTACTGCTCGTTTGACCGCGGCGCGAAGGTCATGAAGTTCTGTGCGTAAGCAGGCAACAGGCCTACGCACGCGTCGACGCTATTAAGAACATACCCATAGACAGGTGGTCCGCCTCGTGAGCTGGCGCGATTTTGATCCCGGACCGCTTCAGGTAAATAAGATCGATTCTTGACGGTGTCAGTCCAAGAAAGCACGGTGTTGCGGAAATTTGGAAACAACAAAGAGTTATGGAAACTGAGAAATCGGCCGTCACTCATTTTAGAATCTGAGCGGGCGATGGGAATCGAACCTACCTGCGCAGTTTGGGAAAAGGTGGTTCGAATTACTTGGTTCGGGCCGTCTGCCCTTCTGCAGCAGAGTCCATTTCTTGGTCCTTTCATGGTCTGATGGTCCGATAATCGTTCCTTGGGGTTTCCTCAGCGCGACTTTGGCGGCCATCTGTGCCGCGTAGTTTCAAGCAGTTACCAAAAAATAGTCCACTGTCATGCCAAAGGTCGCGAGTTCGAGTCTCGTCGTTCCCGCCATTCTTTCCAAAAAACTCAAGCCGTTCTTGGAAAATCGGCGTGATACGCAAAAAAATGCACATGAAGCACCCCCCCGACGCCGTGGCCGCTTTTTCTGCAGGCAGAATCATTCCCACCACTTAGCAATCTGTTCCGCCAGCCTCGATTCGTGGGTGTTAGTTCTGAAAGGCTCTGGCGGCCTGGCAAAGGGTGGGTTGCGAGGTCATGCGGCGACCTCAAATTCGAACGAAATCGCAGGAATTATGAGGCGGCTGTTATGTACAAGCCGGGCCCCGGAATCGAACTGGCTAAGCTGGATGAATTGGATTGGGAATGCCTGCCCAAAAACATGGTTGATTAGACTTCCCTAAACCTTTGATTCTGCGTCGTCCTAGTTCTAGAAATTAGAATGCCCACAATGAACTGATTGTGGGCGAGGCGCCGGCGTTTGCCGCGGTATTTTCACTTCTCCGGTAACGGCTGCCGGCTCAGGGGGTCGACGCAACACTTGCTTGCAGTTTACTTGCGGGAGTCTCGAATCCTAAAGTCTTTCTCGGTCTTTGATTCAACCGCAGCGCGACGTGGTCGAGCTGTGCTTGGGAATGGACAGACAGGTCAGTGCCTCGCGGGAAGTATTGCCGCAACAGGAGATTCGTGTTTTCGTTGGTGCCCCGTTGCCAGGGACTTTGTGGATCACAGAAGTAGACCTGCACATCCGTCGCTACAGTGAAGTCCTTGTGCTTGGCCATCTCTAGTCCTCGATCCCAAGTCAACGAGCGTTTCAGCGTAGCGGGGAGTTTGCAAACATGTTGACTCAATGCCGCAACGACCGCTTCGGTGTTTTTGCTGGGCACCTTGATCAGCATGGCAAAGCGCGAATGGCGCTCCACCAGAGTTGCAATGTAGGTGTTCTTGGCACCGGCCAGCAGATCCCCTTCCCAGTGGCCTGGAACCGCTCGATCTTCTACCTCCGCAGGTCTTTCGCGGATGGAGACGGCATCGACGATCTGTCCTCGTGACTGTCCGCTAGCTCTGGCATGGCGCGAGCGGCGCATGCGCCGCTTGGAGCGGAGTTGGTCCAGCAGCTCTTTTTTCAGCACTCCGCGGGCCTGAATGAACAGGCTGCGATAGATGGTTTCGTGGGACACACGCAGGCTCTCATCCTCAGGATACTGGGTCTTCAGCCATCCGGAAATCTGCTCGGGCGACCAGTCCAGGATTAGTTTACTGGCAACGATGTTCCGCAACTTGCGGTGCAAGGCCAGCAAACATCTCTTCGGTCGCAAGGCCGATTCCCATGATTGGCCATCCGCCTCGTGAGCGCGATAGGCCGGACGGCCACCATGGCGAGAAATTTCCCGGCTCACTGTGGAGGCCGCTCGATCAAGATGTCGGGCTATCTCACGAATTGACAAACCAGAGGGGATTCCTCGTGAGATGTCCTCTCGCTCCGCTAGCGTGAGCGCTAGCCGCGAACGCCGACGAGCGGCGGGAGGAATGCCGCCACGAGGCAACAACACCGAGCGAATGCAGCTATGCGGCTTGTCAAAGGCGCGCCCAATCTCATGCAGCGACTGCCCAGTCTTCCACCGACTCCAAACCTCACGCTTCTCGGTCTCAGAAAGTCCAAATCGTTGTCCTGGCCTCATGCCAACACCACCTTTACACAGCAGACTTACATCAGATGGTGTTGCATCGACCTGTCGAATGCACCG
>Ga0193726_1000140_pt1 | contig 101046 bp, 171 predicted proteins | sample H2c1metaG_FD_144928 | JGI IMG/M metagenome (GOLD analysis project Ga0193726, IMG submission 144928) | Soil microbial communities from a riparian zone of the East river system, Colorado, United States - H2c1 | ecosystem: Environmental > Terrestrial > Soil > Riparian zone | place: USA: East...
CAAGGAGCCCTCGGATAGCCGGGAAGTTATGCTCCTGAACAGGCAGAACCTTACCAGTAGGCAGAGGATCACGGAAAGGGTTCGGACCCTTCTTGACAAAGGGGATGCCTGCAACCTCAACATGAGTCCTAGCAACATACTCATCGAGAGACTCCTTCCCTACGTGGGCTCGTACAAGGCTCTGTACGGGCTTCTCCGGCTCTACGGGAGCAGGAACGGGCTCAGGGTCCACTGGCTTCTTTGCAGCCCGCTTACGGGGCACTGTAGCCTTCTTAGGAGCCACACTGTGACGAGAGTCCTCCTCCTTCTGAGAACAGACAGCACAGGTACCAAAGAAGTTAGTACTGGCTTCGTAAGGGTGGTCACCAATAACCTTGGCTGCAAGGTCAAAGGATTCCTGCTTCATCTCACGATCGATACGGTCAGCATCTGTCTCAAATCCCTCAAAGGAATCCTGAAGACCCTCGGAGAGGTTCAGCGTGGTGATCCAGTCAAGGCTTTTGACATCCCCGATTACCTCACGATCAGTCAGCGCGGGATCTCCCTGCTTGTAGATGCTCTCAGGGTTGTACTGCACGATGACCGCAGTCTCATCCCCGGCATTGTGTGCCTCCTTGAGAAGGGAGATAGCACATCCCAGAGTATCCCTGTCGTCAGGGCACCGGATAAAGCAATCCGAAGAAATAGCAGCAGCCTCCCGAATGAGAGGAGCATCCTCAGTATGAACGATAAGGAACTCGAATCCCATAGGGACAGCCCATTCGAAGAAAGTCTTCAGGTGTCCCACAGTATTCGTCAGTACGGGAACGATGATCTTTACTTCCCGGCTGTCCAGCGTACCAAAGATCCAGTCCTCAAGATTAGCCCTGAGGTTCTCCATAGTAGTCTTACCAGTTCCCGTAACGAGAATGGTCAGGTCCTTGTCCCAAGCGCGCTTCAAGTCAAGCCTCCAGAAAGAAAGAACGGATAGTGATGTAGACGAACTCGGAAGGAGTACGGAGAACCCAGGCAGGATAGGCGATGTTGTCCTTCTCCAGCCAGATAAAATCAGGATCATCCTTCCAGTAGAAGGACTCATTGGTTGAGAAGTCCCAAGTCTTCAGGGCTTCAATCGCCTTGTCAAGATTTAGAAAGACCTGGTCGTCGTAGCCCTGCTCCCAATTCATCTCATAGTGATAGTCATCGTTGGGTGCGAAGTTGTGATCCGTCTCCACAATAACGTAAGCCATGGGAGAATCATTTGAATATCTGGTCACTGTGCCTCCTTGTATTCTGCGAGAATTCGCTTTACTTCCTTGATGGGGATACCAAAAGTACGGGCGATCATCATATAGGGACCGGGAAGGTAACCCTTACGATAGTGCTCGTAACCGTACGCCCGGCTGTTCTTCAAACTTTTCTTCATAGCATAGATCCGTTGTGCCTGGCTCATCTTGCTCCAGTTCCTCTCTCAAGTCAACTCAGGGCGGAGGTGGTATGTTGGACTTCTTTCGCTGCCGTACAGGCTTGGTCCGCTGGACCATCACCAACCGGTCGATGAGTAGGACAATGCCACACACAGAGCCCACAAGCAACCCCACAGGTGGAACGAACAGGAGACCTGTAACCAGACCAGGTAGGAGAAAGAAGTGGATAAACCACTCTGGTAGACTCTCCGCGTAAGCCCGTATGAAGGGCCAGAGGTAGACGATGGTCAGTGCCATAGTTATTAGGTGCATGCCTAGAGCATAGCCCAGACCTAGGAGTTGACACAACCTCTTACGATTTGGTACTGTGGTGTATGACGAAGCACTACCCCATTAATGAAGCAAAAAGACCTATACATAATATGTATAGGTCTTCCTGTATTTATAGAGTTGTTACGGGTTGAGCAAATAGAAGTTTATAACTTTCTCCTATAGGTAGAACAGAACTTAAAGATTTGTTGAGTCTCAAGAACTTGTTGTTATAGTCCTTATAGTAATAAGATCTACAAGCATTAGCTGTTCCACCAGATTCCCATTTATAATCAGCAGAAGCAAAACCTCCATCAAAGTAACCATTGTAGGTTGGAGATTCTTCAACAAGAATAGAATCTACATTGAAAGAGAATGTTCCAGCATTAACATAGTCCGGATACTTGACATATAGAAGGAAATGGTAGTCTTCTCCCATCTGTGGACCTACGGTAAATGTAGACTGTAGTCTTACCCAATTACCGTCTACTCTGTCTGGGAAATTACTTCTCGTATTGTTAGAGCTTATATTAGAAACTCCCTTGAAGTTAGCATCCATAAAGCTCATGGATATATCAGGACAAGTTCCATTAGGCTTTACCCATACAGATACGGTGTAGGTATGTCCTACCTTCAGTCCCTGGACTATGTTGAGATTACCTGACCCACTGAGAGAAGTAGAAGTACGTACACCTAGTTGTGAAGTACTACCTCCGGTGAAGGAACCTGACGGAGGAACAAAACTCACCAGCATAGTTCCTCCAGACTGGTAACCTCCAATAGCAGACCAGGAAGGTGTAACAGGTACAGGAGTTCCGGTGGTGTTGAGCGTAAAGGTTGTCCAGTATGTACTGGTGAGAGCAGAGGAGTTGAATCCAGGATTCAATGCGTAGTTGACTCTGTCTGCCTTTACATTTATCTCCGCAGTTCTAGGATTGGAATACGTTGTATTCGTCTCTGTGAAGTACAGGGATGCTCCGGTAATCGTGTGGTTGGAAGCGTATACAGTTTCCACCAGGGAACCAGAGGGAACAACAACTGCTGGAATCAGTCCTACGTATACTGCGGAGGAAGGGATACCGGAAGTAATGGAAACACTTCCCGGCTGCCATACTCCACCACCAGGATGGGTATTCATATTAGTAATAGTCGCAGCAGAATACGTACTGGCTACCAGATTGTAATTGGCATCGTAGAATACGAAAGAGGCCAACCACTGTGTACCAGCTCTCTGTGTGGACAGAAGAACTGAACCGAACAGGGCTTCGGCAACACTGGAAGCATTGCGTCGGATCGGTACTAGAGAAGACAGTGCTGGTCGTGTCCAGTAACCCAAGGCTCCTGTTCCCAGTGTTCCCGCTGATCCGCTGCTTACTATCTTCCCGGAGTACTGTCCTGTGTAAGCGACATCAGTACTTCTGATAACAGTGGCTACTCCATTGCCCGGATTGTAAGGGCAACTGCTGTTGTAGATGTAGGAATTCAGATTCAGTCTATTGGAAATACCAGTAGTCTGCTCTACCTGTGCATTGGTTACGAGAAGAGGATTATTGTTCGTACGGGCTGTCACAGCATTCTCTACGAGAGCATAGGCTGCTGGAGGCCAGTAGCTTCCGTCTCTGTACGTAGTAGGAACTGTGTAAGGATAGGCTCCTGTCTTCCATGTTCCCTGTACCAACGGATTGGCGTTGGTGAGTGCGAGTAGAGAATTTCCGAAACCTACACCCCATGAAGTAGACATTAGGGGATCTACAGCAGATGCCGCAGAGTAACTGAAGTCGGTAAGTCCGCCCTCGGGAGTTCCCAGTACAACACTGAAGCTTGCGCTAAGCCCTGCGGACGCGTGTGCGCGGCCAGAAAGTGAGTTGGGTGAGGATACCTCAACGACACCGTTTGCGGCTGCTGTAGCCCCCGTAGAACCGCTTAGAGCCAGTGTTGTGCCGGGTAGGTTGACTCGGGAGATAGAAGCTCTGTTACCAGCGTCCTCAAGTCCCGTGAAACCTGCGAAGAACATGACTGTAATAGCTGTGGCGTCCCATGTGTATGGAACACTCCCCAGCTCTGTCCATGTAGATCCGTCAGGACTCACATCGAAGTGGAAGTACAGGGCATCGTCATTGCGCAAGCGCCAGTAGGCATGTGCTGTCGGATCGTACGCAGGCATAGCAGAAGCGGTTGTCACGACTGCTGTGTTGTTTACTGCGTACGCATTGAAGACTTCGTTGGGACCTACAGAGATCTCTACGTAGTTCTGGATATCGAACTTGATGATAAGGGCTGTCTGTACAGTTCCCAATCCGTTCGGAGCCGGAGTCACCTTGGCAAAGAAGGAGTTGTAGGTAGCGTCATAAAGCGCTGCTCCTACATAGCTGGGAGTACTGGTAGCTTCCACATAAGGAATGAGGGTTACAGGATCTACTCCGAATACTCCCGCGTTTGTATTCCATTGAGGATTGACCAGCTCTAACGCTCCACCATATTCCCCGTCTCCGTATCCGAATGCACCATAACCGTCAGGCAGAAAGATATCGATAAGAGTACTGATCTTTGGGTTTGCCATTTACAATGCTCCACTTGCTGAGTACTTTTGAATTAATCCTATGCTTCCCATATTAGCTGGTCCAGCTCCGAATGTAGCGATGTTAGTAGTATCGGCATTTCCTGTACGAAGGTACTTGCTGACAACTATCTGACTTGGTCCCACGTTCAGCAGAATACGATCTCCGTCTACCAGTCGTGTCCAAGAAGCTCGAACAGTTTCAACTCCAGCAGTTACCTGCCATAGAGTTGTACGGGTTGCATAGAAGAAGTTAGTAGAGTTCTGCCAGCCGAAGATAACTCCGTGAGTCTTGTGTGCGGCGTCTACGTAGTCGGAAGCAAAGGTGACTCCTAGGAATCCACTTGGCTGTCCTGTAGCCAGAAGACTGTACACATACGTAGTAGTTCCAGCTATTGTCTGATTGGCCGAAGCCATTCCGTAACTGGTTCTCCACAGGTTGGCAGTCGCTGGTGTCGATGCCCAGGTTCCATTAGTGATAACAGAACTGGACACAGCATTGGCAAGACTGGGCTCACTACTTCCGGACAGGTCTGTGTAGTCGTTGATGAATCTTGCAGCCAGTCCCTGTGTTCCACTGATTGCTGAAGCTTCAACAATCTCGTTCCCGTTCACGTCATAGAAGATCATGGAACTTGTAATAGAGGAATTAGTAATAGATCCAGAGGCAAGTTCAGCCCAAGCAGCAGAAGTTACCACAGTCTCCTGTAGCACTGACAGGAACACCCAAGAGGAATTGGAATAGTAGTTACCGGAAGGAGACTGGTTGAGACTGGTCTGAGCAGCTTCGTAAAGGATGCCGAATAGCTGGACCTGATCTCCTGGTAAGTAAGTGGTAACGGGATTCCAGGTCTCAATTTGTGTGAACGGAATAGCATCCTTTATAAGTTGAACAGGTACAGTAGCTGCTGGATCGTAATAGAACGCCTTCCAGAACAGGTTGTTTGCTCCAGGAGTAATTGCTCCGTAAGGAGTCCCTGGACCGGACGGCTTTACCGCACGGTAGTAATATCCATCAGCTCCGAGTACATAGTTGTTGATGATGTAATTGGTAGCGTTGGAGTAGGCAGGTGTAGCAATTGTAAGCTCGCCAGAGTACAGAGAATACCCACCCGCTGTACTGAAGTGACTGGTCTGAACTGCTTCCAGAGCATTCCAGTTGTTTACTGTGCTGTCTGTAGGACTGGGAAGTCCTGTGAGAACTCCGGTGATACTTGTAACGCTCACGTTACTGATATGACCGATACTCCACGTTGTAAGAGCATTGGTCTTAGGATTGGCATTGACAGTAGTGTCAAGAATCTGTACCTGTACCTGCCACCATGTGTTGGAGCTGTTTGCTCCTGTTGGTGCCTGTGCTTGTCCTACAGCTTGTACCAGGCACTTGTAGTTGTAGCCGTTGTACTGGATAAGATTGTTAACGAAGTACGTACTGTTGACGCTCCACGTATCGTACTTAGGATGAACGAAAGCAGTCTGGTCCGAAGTGTTGAACATATTAGGACCGTAAGTGATAGCCGTGTCCCAGCCAGTCAGCTCAGCGATAAGGTTGTGGATACTTTGCCCGGTTCCCTTCAGACGGTAGTTGACTGTCGCGTTCTTTACTCGCTGACGTCTCTGCTGAGGAGTAGACAGGTAATCCGTATCAAGTCCTAGCTGCTGTCCTAGGATATCCAGCCAAGTAGCTGAGACAGTGTCAGGGTTATTGAGCTGAAGATAACTGTCGTAACTTCCCTTGATCGTGTCCAGACCGAACCCGAACAGGGATAGATAATTCTGTAATGCTATGTTGTCCACGCTTGTATTAGTGAAAGTATCAGAGGTGACTATCTTGTACGGCTGCGGAGTGCGGTTATATAACAGCGCAGAGTAGCCTTGATTCTTAAGGGCTAGAGTCGCAGTGTTACCCGCTGGATACCATGTAGGAACATAACTGCTAGGAGACCAGAAGGCTGAGCCAGCAGCAGGTGTGTGATTGATGTTACCGTTGCCGATACTCGTGTAGTAGAAACCCTGGTAGAGAACCTGAGCGTTAGTGTTGTACGTCGTACCTGAGTCCCAGGTCGGAGCCTCTACTGTAATGAACATGGAGTAGTAGTAGATCGTACCCTGAGTAAGTCCCGTGTCATCGTATGATCTTGAGGGTGCTCCGGGCACGATCTCTGCTATCAGCACACCATCGATAGCTGATGACGGATAACCGTAGATACTTCGTACAAGGTGAAGCAGCTTCCATGAAGTGATGTTAGGAGAAGCCCAGGTCAGTGTGATCTCTCCGTAACCAGTCTGACTGGAGACGAATGGGGCCACACTGTAATCGGCTGGTTGTGAGTATCCGTAGAAATCGATACCGTACAGATCAACGCCGTAGCCATTGCTCATTCGTTCTCCTCGTTACAAGTTATCCGTTGTCGGTGGGGCTCTGTGATAAGTGATAGAGCACAGAGCAGTAGCTGTAATTCCTGTAGTCAGACACTGCTGATCTACTGACATGGTTATAGCGTTACCCTTAGCCCATGGCAGAGTCATAGAAGCTGCCTGGTGATTGGCCTTCTGCCATCCCTGAGGGAAGTAACCACCTTGGTTTGTTATGTCAGTAGGTGTATTAGTTGGTGTGAGTGCGATCTTCAACTGCCCGCCTCTGTTGAAAACAGGCTGCTGGTTGTCGTGGGGAAGGTTGTCTGCATGCCATCTGATATAGATGTCAAAGGTATAGACACCATCTCTAGGGCAGATGAGTTGAGTTCCTCCCTGCCAGATTCCGTGTGTGTCCCAACTCTTGTTGGTCCACTGCACTTGAGTGTTGGTCTCATAGGGAATCGTTATATTGTGAGCTGAGACATTGCAGTAAGGATTGGATACTCCTTCTCTCACCGCAGTTATTCTATTGCTTACAGTACTCCACGTATCGACTGCTCCGTCAATCGTATCAGTATTAGGAAGTACTCCTAAGGTCTTCTGCGTTGCGCCGATCTCGTCGTACCCGACATTGACGTCAGCAGCTTCTACAAGCTCTGTATAGTCCTGTCGGTAAGCAAAGGTCTTTAACGCATTAGGGTAAACAGCTGTCATTTTATCTCCTTATGCTGATGCTGTTACGGTAATTATGATATTACCAGCGGTTGGCAGTTCGTAGGAGCGCATGAGAATATCAGCAGCACCGGACTGTGTGGCGTCACTTCGGACGAACAGAGGAATGTTCACGTACTGAACACCTGGAATATTGTACAGAGCTGAGAACACAGAACTAAGGGATACTCTTCCGGCCAGGGTTACATTGCTGGGCGCGAACAGATTCTGAATAGCCTGTGTGGCAAGGATCTGAATAGACGTAGGATTGTATCTGGAGCTGCATCCGATCAGTACAGGAGAACCTGTAGAACCCACATTGATAGGAACCAGCGTCGCTGCTGTCGTTGTCACTACTGTTCCCGCGAGAGACAGCGGCTGTAGGAAGGCTGTAACGCTGTCCAATGTCGCCTGGTTAGGAATAGTGTTTCCACTTCCTACCATGTAAACCGTGACATTGGTGTATGTATTGGCCACAGCATTAGCTTGTGAAACAACTGGAAGAGACATCGCAAGGCTGCCGTAGTCCGCAAGGGTTACGGCTCTTTGCTGTGTCGTGAATGCTCTCGGTGCATTGACTCTTATCTGATCGATAGTCTCAGCGTTTACTCCGCCTGTAGTAGCGGAAGATCCCACAATGGTTGCCCCGACTATTGGTGAGGCTATATCGATAATAGAGTTGGCAGACAGATTGCCTATGACTCCGCCACCTACACGGTAGTTCGTATAGATCTGTAGTCCTGCTGCGGGAATAGCTCCATTGATATTGTCTCCGAAGTTAATCGTAACAATACCATTCGCATCCACACTCTCTGCCCAAGACAGACTGGAAGAGTTAGCCTGTTGAAGAGAAGCAACCTGTACCCAAGGAAGAATAGGGTCTACCCCAGAAGTACTAGGGTAGTTCGGATTCTGTACATAGACAGTGATAGATCCACTGACTACTGGATTGTTGGCTAGCTGGAACTCCTGTAACTGTGAACCGTCAGAGGTTCCCAGGAGTTCTGTAGTTATGGCAAACGGAGCAGCCGTAGAATTGCCGATGGTGAATACAGCAGAGCCCTGTGTAATCCCCTGGACGATAGGAACAGTTACCATTCCACCAGTAGCTGGAACTGTAGAGGCTTGGGTAGTCTCAAAGATGATAGGACCATTGATGCTGCTGACATAGTCTGTGGTCACCTGAGTAGCCAGCGGAACTGGAATAGCTGCGCTGGCTGAGCTAGACTGGAGGGTCACTGTTCCTGTAGCAGCCAGTGCCTGTCCTGGTGTGTATCCGAGTAGTGCAGCAAGCTGGATTACAGAGGACAACTGAGTAGCTGTTCCTATGTAGGATTCCCCAACGATACGGTCACCGTAGTAGGACAAGACGTCAAGCTCTCTGGACAGGGACTCCAAGAGCATGATTTCAAGACTCCCCGGATTCTGGTTGGTCCATTCCGGGAAAGCTGTTGTAGCGTAGGTGAGCATTGACTGGAGAAAGGCCGTGTAGTCCTTACTCGTATAGTCAATACTCGGAACTCCACTGTTAACTGTTGCCATTGACTGTGATTCCCTTCACTGTTCCGCCGACTTCGATTGTCACTACGTTAGCCACTGCGCTTGTTGTTGACGCTGCTAGGAGTGGTGAGTAGGTTACGTTGATTGCTGCTAGTCCGTTGTTGGACTCATTGGTGTTCTGAGTAACAGACAGCAACTGGATTCCTGGTTCGTAGATACTTAACTGAGTAGCTACGAGAGTCTTCAACCGTGCGGCTACCAATGAGTTGTTAGGATCAAAGAGAAGCTGCGACAGAGGAAGACCCATCGTTGCGCGCATAGCTCTCTGTCCTATCTCAGTGGACACGATAGCGTTGACACGCTGTGCCACCTGGACATTCTGATCTGATTCCACAGATACCGCTCCGTTTTGCAGAACGGTAAATGGAATTGTCATTTGAATTCCCATAATTGTTATTCCGTATTCTATAGAAAATAGCTTACACCATTAAAGGATACCCAAGGTGGCTGAATGGTTGTTGTGTTTGTTCCTACAATCTGACAGACACCTGAGGAGTTAGTATCTAATTTCAGTGAACTGAGAAGGGAAGCACTCGTAGAACAAGGAGCTGTGCAGGAACGGATAGTAGAACTCGTCGGCCAAGCCAGAGAATTGATAGGGAGAGTAAACGGCTGTGCTGTATTAGCCAGGTTTCCCCCAGGATAGGTAAGGTTCAATCCTCCCTGCCACTGAACCTGTCTAGTCCCCAGAATATCTACCACTCGATACATGACTGTTCCATTGGTATTCCCGTTCTCTGTATAACCAGAGGCAAGAACAGGAGTAGTCCAGTCCAGTATGACAGCTAGTTCTGGAATAGCTGGAAAGGCTGCCACACTGTTTGGAAAGTACATCGGCTTGGTAAGATCCCCACCATTGAATACTACATAGACGATAGTATTCACTGCTGGTACCGGCTGCTGGGAATTGACAGAGGTAGCCCAGTTCAGTTCTGCCGCCGCTGAAATCTGGGGAACCTGTGCTCTGATTCTCTTGGAGTGAGTAGGATCACTGTTATTCGTGACTAATGCGGCATAGACACCTGTGTAGTTAGGTTGCATAAGTCGTTGCTCCTAGATTGGAGGACTTCCATACTCCGCCGACAAGCTTCGATGGAACAGACTGGACCACTGGTGCTGTCTCTGCTAGAGCACTTGTAACCGCAGTATAGATCTGGTCTCGTCCCAAGCAGGCATCCATAGTGTATGTAGAAGCTACAGCACTTCCCATAGGAGCTGGCTTTGTCAACTCATGGGTAACTCCTTGGGTCAGCCAGATTCCCAGCTCATCATTAGGCAGAGCCGCACCGGTCAACTCCAATAGAGTATTGGGCTTTATTCTTGCGTCACCGTACAGAGTACTGTCTGCTGTATTCCAGTAGAGGTTTCTATTGGCGTCAGCAGTAACCTTCTGTGCTGCCTCGTAGTAAGAGGATGCTGGGGCTATGTTGTAGTACTTGGTGATAGTCGGAGCCACTGGAGTAGCGGAAGTAGCTGAAGTATTTACGTCAGCCAGGGAAGTAGCCTGGACCAATGTATTGGTATTAGGATTCAGACCAACCACATTTCTATTGGCTACTACTCCGCCGTCCGGTGTGATGGTTCCTACTATTGGAGTGAAGCTTCTTATCGTATCCCAGATCCCCGGATTGTTCATGGACCAGAACTGAGGGATATTTCTGATGTTGCTTCTATCCAGAATAAGCTGAGGGTTTACAAAGTACAGATCAGTATTGTCTATATAGAATCTGTAACCTATTTCATCTGCAAGCTGTGCCAAGAACTTGAAGTCACTGGTGTTCTGTAGACGGTAGTTGATAGCCGCAGGATAGCTGTGTATAACTCCACGGAAGCCGTTGTTCGTAGCAATCGTTGCAGCAATAGTAGAAGGACTAGTGTACTTCCACGCCACATTCTTGGTTGACTGCATGACCTGCGACGTACCTGTGATGGTGTACTGGACAGTTGTAGTAGTCAGGTTGTTGTATCCAGGATCACTTCCTGTACGTATCAGCTTATAGGAAGCCACGTATCCGAGGAAAGGATAAACGAAATAAGGATTCATTCCGTAATTGATCTGGATAGGAGTCTGCTCCTTCAAGTACTGCCAACTGTTCTGCTTTACGTTGGCAATATTCTGTCCCACGTACACCACATCCAACAGAGCCACTGCATGAGCGTTGGTCTGTTGGATGATCTTTACACACGGTGTGTACTGGGGAAGAGGTTCTGTTCCATTCGTCAGTACTTCAAAGTAGGGAATGGAAGGTACTGGATTAAGCACTTGGCACCCTCACTACTGTTCCCGGCTTTACGGAATCCCAGAACAAGATCTCTGGATTGGCATCCCCGATTCTCCACCACTGTGTCTCGTCGCCGTAGGCAGAGAAAGCCAAGTAATCTATCTGGTCCTCATGTGCCCAAGTGTAGTAGGAGACATTGTATGTAGCCGGTTCCTCTGGGGGCGTGATGATAATGGTAGATCGGGTAATACCACCACGCCCCTGGATTGCTTGCACAGTATTGGAGGCATAGCGACTGAAGGCACTGATGGTCATACTAACCTCCGATAAAGTAGTTGCTTGCTGTTGTTGGTAGAGCAGTAAAGGCTACGTCTACTTCAGCACGGACAGGAGTCATTGTCTGTGTGAAGTGAGACCAGGTGATGTCTATTTCCTGAACGAATCCATAGTAGGAAAGTGCTCCTGTGTTTTGTGCGCCGAAGTACAAATTACACGGAGCCATAAGCATTGGTCCCTGAGTAACAACATTCTGCTTTCCAGTCTGCCCCGGCTTAGGAACTACGACTGTAGGAACATTGGCCTTTAACTGGTTGATACCGAGAAGATTGTAGAACGCTTCGATATCAACACGACAACCGTACGTACCGGCTTGAGTTCCTATATAGGCGCTGTCCCAGACCTCGAAGGTTCTGTCGAATAGCAAAGTGAAGCTGATAGAAGTACTCAAACCGGTAATGTACTGACCAGGGTCTCCGATGTTGCGATAGGAAGACGGTAGTACTCCATTGTTCAGGTCGATCCCGCGTGACTCCGAGATGGTCGCCGGATTGTAGAGGAAGTTGACTATGTAGGTATTGGAAGAGTTTGCTTGGGATACTCCCGGACCTGTTACCAGCATTCCTCTCTGCAAGTTCCCGCCCGGATTGAATCCAGCCTTGTCACTGATAGGAGGACGGACTGCTGTATTGTTTCCACCGATATTCAGAATGTTCTTATGGAACGGAGGATTCTGATAGGTGATGGAACCAGGCTTGCCACTAAGGGTCGGATAGAACACACCGCCAGAAATAGGTTCTGTAGAGACTGCCATTATTGTCCTATCTGTAGACCATTAAGTCGAAGCTGTTCCTTCATAGTATCAACAATTACCTTACCTATCTGCTGGGTCTCACCAGTAGATCCTGAATATGTAGAAGGAAGATTTACGTTGATATCACCGAAGGAGATGCCACCCTTACTGGAAGAGTTCTTTGTGACATTGGGATTGAATGAATTGTTTAGAAGAGTCTGTCGGATAGTCTCAGCCTGCTGAGCAGGAATGATCATCTCGCCCTGGTGAACAGTTGCCTTCTGATCCTTGTCAATAGACCAGGCACCGTCGGCATACCAGTTGTTCTTCTGGTGGAATGACCATGCCTTGTCCGGAGATCCATAGCGGTCCTTGATGTAACCCATCATCCAGGCTAACTGAGTATCCCCGTTAGTCTTCCAATCCATTCCCGCAGAATTGTACTTGGAAGCAGGAAGGGCTTGAGCTAGTCCATAGGCACCTGAGGTTGGATTAGTAGCATGTGGATTCCAACCAGCTTCAGACATCTCCAGAGCATTGAACGAAGACCACTGTCCTGCCCAGCCGTACTTTGCAAGCAAAGCCTTGGCGTAGGACTGGAGAGCTGACTTGCTGTTGTTTCCATTGGCCTTAGGTGTAGCGCCTAGGGAAGAGGAGCTGGAAGTCCCTGCGGCAGAAGCAGACTGGCCAGTCATAGGAAGACCTCCTAGACTTCCTGCTAGAGCAGAGGCAACGACATCAGCTTCACTTGTCCCGAAGTTCCCGATGTCTCCACCGGACAGATTCTGCTGGTTGTTCAAGGTGTTCTGGTTAGGAGCACTGTTGTTTCCCAGAGAACCCATGTTTCCGACAGAGCCGACAATACGGGAAGCACTGTCGAACTCAGAAGGACTGAATGCACGGATACGTACCTTCTCTCCTGTGTGAGGAGCTTCGATAACCTTTCCGCCACCGACAGACATAACAACGTGGTGAGCAGGATTACCGACGAACAGAAGGTCACCAGGTTGTGTGGCATTAGTAGCCACCTGCTTCCCTGTCTTCTGCTGAGCGGAAGCAACACGTGGAATCTTTACTCCGGCCTTTCCGTACGCCCACTGAGTAAGGCCGGAACAGTCCATAGCCTTACCAGGAGTTTCGCCACCCCACACATAAGGAACACCTAACTGAGTCTCCGCAAACTTGATAACAGAAGCGTCAGTAGCCCCACCAGAACTCTGGTTGTTTCCTGCCGTATTTCCTGCACCGTTGTTACCAGAACTTGCCTGTCCATATCCAGCAGGAATATTCAAAGAGGCACGTTCAGCAGCAGTCTGTGACTTAGTAGCGTTCAGGTGCTGCATTCTCCAGGACAAGAACTTAGTTATCGCTGAGTTAGCAGGCTTGCTTGCCCAGTTCTTCGCACTCTGCTTAGCTTGGTTACCAGCGCCGATAGCTGCAATACCTGCTCCAAGAACTGGAAGTGCAGCAACAGAGGATGCAGTTCCTAGAGAAGTAATACCATATACGCCACCAGCTCCGGCTGTAGTAGCTGTTAGCCCTCCGCCGAGTGCTCCAGTAGAAGAAGCTGCCGCAGCTCCTCCACCAAATCCACCAAAGCCTCCCAGTAGCCCTGTACCGCCTCCGAATAGGCGCGCAGCTCCCAGGATACCTGTAGCCATTCCGAAGCCGTTAGAGAGGCCACCGAGCGCATTAGAGACAGGGCTAGCAACACCAGCAGCCCCACCGATAATTCTGTTAAGACCACTACTCTTCATCAAGTTGTCGATAGCAGTAGTAAGAGAGTTCACAGCATTGGTTGTCTTGGTGAAAGCAGTAGCCATACTCTCATTGATGTCTGCCTGGTTTCCCATGGTTACAGAGTTCAGGTTACGCTGGGCTTCAAATGCAGAGGTTCCTACACCTACCTTCTTCAACTGAGCCTGAGCATTCTTGTTACCAGAACCTGCTTGGTTAAGAAGATTGTAATAAGAAGTAGAACTCATACCGTTGTTCTGTGCGGATACCTGTCCCTTGATGAGTCCCTGGTATTCCTGTTGAGTAGATTGGCTCCAGCCTAACTGATTACCCAAGTACTGGAGGTTGACAGCAAGGGAGCCACCTTGAGCTGTAGCAGCAGAGTATCCGGCAGCAGTGATCTTCTGCGCGCCGAATGTTCGTGTATAGATCTGTGAGGCAATAGAGCCCATGGAATTCTTGATTCCACCACGTGATGTAGGAGTGATGGTGTTGATACCCAGTGCCGCACCCATCAAAGCTGAACGAGAGGTATAGCTCTGCTGCAAGGCAGTAGCGGCAGCCTGTGAACCCATTGTCGGATTAGCATAACCTAGAGCATTGGACTGACGCTGACCAGCAACGAACAGAGGATTAGACTGACCGTTGAGAATAGCGTTTCCATAAGTGAACTGATTAATATACCCACCAGCAGCAGCATCGTTGACACTCAGTGCTCCGTAGTTGTTACGGAATACAGAGTTGATCGCTACATTGTTTCCGGCTGTTCCGCCACCACCAAGAGCTGCCTGAGTACCAAAGAAGTTCTCCTGCAACATGTTGGACATGTTCTTGTTGCCGTAGCTCGTAGCAGCAGAAGCCACAGAAGCACTAGCCGCTAGAGTAAATCCTAGCTTTCCACCGACCTGGCTTCCCAGACGGCTTCCGTAAGAAGCTCCTCCACCGTTTCCTCTACCATTGGAACCGAAGGTTGCAGAACTACTGAAGCCTCCTCCACCACCGTTACCTGAGTACCCTGTTCTATTTGACTGGGCATTCCAAGCGGACCCAGCGGAGTTTCCGTTGGATCTACTTGTGCTTCCGGACAAACTGCTGACAGCGGAAGTCAGTTTGTTAACTTGTGTGGACAAAGAATCAACCGCCGACTGTAGACCATTGGTCCCAATCAAGCGGCTGGCTCCGATATTGTTTTCCTCAGCCATTTAGATTCCTTTGTAGAAGTTGTACTTTCATTATATTACCTAAACGGAATACCACTGAAAGCAGTTCCTTGCCCTACGGATCTCGTAATGGTCTGAGTTGCGTTATTCAATTGGTGCATTCTTTCGTATTCCTGTTCGAGCTTGTACAGGTACCTCTTGACCCAGTGCTTGCGTTCCCTGTAGCTGAGCTTACGGGACTCTGACACGGACCAGTTGAATGCGTCTACTAACTGCTCATAGTCGTTGTAAAGACTCTTGTAATTAAAGTTCGCGAAACAGAATACCCACGTTCAGCGGGACAAGAACCTCTCCTTCGCAAGAGTGGCAAGGTGCCACAACCTGGTCGTAACGTGGTCCGGGTTGATTGTTGAAGATGAACTTCTCCACAGTATTTCTATCCTGGATACCCATCTTCTTTACGTGAGCCAGACCATTGCAAGGGATCTCTGTTCCGTCTGCTTCAACGAAGGAAAGAATACATGCGGCCAGAGTAATGTGGTTCATCTCCGGCACAGTCATGACAGTCTTGTAGATCTCTGTCTGCACAGCACCGTTAGGGAACTGGACTCTAGCCTGACGCCCCTTCTTTAGGGGAACAAGGAAGTCTCTGATCTCAGGATTGTCCAAGCTCTTGACAGGAATAGAACTGAGATTCATCTCCATGTCATTGTGCTCGCCACAATGAGGACACTCGACATTGAATACTTCGAAGGTATCTCCGAAGGTTGCCTTTCTAATACCGAGCATCAGTACGTCAAGGTCACCTTGTAGAAGGGAGTCCAGAACACTAGGAGTTGCTGGGGTATCTCCGATAGAGACTATCCCGCACTGGAGAATAGTATTGATGTACTTGGCAGGGTTGTTCGTTATACGAGCCTTTTCAATCTTCTCTTCGTGCTCTCCGTTCAGCTCCTGGACCTCAGCCTCTAGGACTACCTTGCTGTCTACAATAATTCCAGCACAGAGCTTTACATAAGTGTCGGGCAGTTCTTCAATGACAGGGGTCGGATTCAGGGACTGGAGTACCTTCTTGGTGAGGGCATTCATGTCTGTGTCCTGAGCTGTGTGTACCGACCCCTGATCATCGTCGAAAGACATAGAGTACTGGGGCAGTTCGTAATCCATTAAAACTCCAGTTGTTGATTCGTATTGGGTACTAGTAGTCTATCTTACTGACCAGAAGAATTGAAGGCTACTCCAGTAAGCCCGATCTTTGCGGCTAGCTTGTAGTCGAATCCTTCATGAGCTAGAGAGAGCTGCTGCATAAGAACTGCGTTTGCTCCGGCATCTAGATCGGAGAAGGCAATACTGGTAGGCCAAGCATTGTAGATTCTATAGACAGCCTTGACAGGAACTACTGGTGTAGTAACAGGGAAGTCAAGAACCATTACGTCTACAGTTGCACGGAAGTCCTGACCAGGTGCGCCAGTTCCTGTTCCCTGCATTACTGTGAACAGTTCCTTCATCCATGCCCACATAGGTCCTGCACCAACTGCTACACCCTGACTTAACGTGATAGGTGCGAAGTCGCTCTGCCCAGGCATCTTCTGCGTAGTAGTATTCATACCACCTTCACGGTATGGGATAACTTCAGTAGTGATATTCAACCCACTGACAGTCATGAATCCCATAGACGCGAAGCCACCAAGAGTGGGGTGCATGATATTCACATTGAAACGGAAGTTACGTAAAGGGTCTGTCGCAAGGTGAGCGATAGAGGGCTTTACAGTAACGGATGAGGCAGAAGCGGTTGTACTGTTTGCCATGGAGGACTCCTTATCCTGTTGTGGTTGCTGAAGCAGCCATCTGGTTGATGTCAATTACGACGAATTCCGCAGGACTGTTCAAGGCCACACCAACCTGCACATGAACTTCCCCAGCCGCAATGGATGTAGGAGTGTTGTTACCGGAGTCACACTCTACGAAGAATGCCTGATCCGCAGTACTTCCCTGGAGAACGTTTGTCTGCCATAGGCTCTGTAGGTACTGAGAGACCACTGCATCTAGTCGTGACCATAGAGTTGAGTTGTTGTTCTCGAATACAGCGAACTGTGTAAGCTGTGTCAAGTTCAGAGTCAAGCTCATCAAGGTACGCTCGATAGAGACGTAACGGCTAGGAAGGTTAGGCATAAGAGTTCTTGCTCCCATGACACAGATACCGTAGCTGGATACGTTGCGGATGATGTTGACTCCGTTAGTATTCAGGACGTCTAGGTTGCTGTTCTGGAAAGCTATCTCGGTTGAAGCAATTCTCTGTAGAGGAATGGATACTCCAGCAGGAGACTTCTGTACACCAACCTGTGCATCTGTCTGTGAGTACAGACCTAGGACAGCTCCACCAGGTGGAAGGGAACGAGTAGCTCCCGGAACTGTAGAGATAGGGTCAGGAACTTCTAGCCATGGTCCGTACAGGGCTACGGAAGCTGCTGGAGTAATCTGGTTACTTCCGACAACCATTGCCAGGTATTCGTTTACAGTTGCGGCTTCATTAGGAGTAACTCCGTCTGATCCGATAATTGCCTGAGGTACATCTACTACTGCGAATAGATTAGGCTGTGTTTCAATCCAAGAAAGAATTGGGTTGAGGGTAGCTGTAGAGCTTACGCCTGGCAGGTTTATATCCATGTTGGTCTGGATAGTAGACAGGGTCTGAGTAGCTGCTAGAAGACTTGGAGTAGCTGAACCGTCAGAACCAGCGGCTAGTGCAACAGCGCTCTGTGTCTGTGGAGTAATAGCAGCATTCCAAGTTGTGTAAGTTCCCAGGTCGATTGCGCGAATGTAACTGGAACCAAGCAGTGTGGAGTTGATCATAGCCACAGCGTAACGCTGGTCAGTTCTGTTCATGCTGACATCAAGGAACTGCTCTACGATGCTTGCGTTGTTTGTTCCGCCGTATCGTACAACGACATTGAATCTACCGGCTCCGGTTGTGCTGTCAGTGATATCAATGTAGATCTGGTTCCCCCATACACCTACAGCAATGCAGGAAAGCTTAAGGATAGGTACAGGAGTTCCTGTTGTATTGAACATAGGAATTGGTGTAAGCGGTGTGAAGGTACCATCATCAGTAAAGGTGACAGTAGCCTGACCTGATACAGAACTCAGTAGAAGAGGAACAGCTAGAACTCCGCCAGTTGTCAGGTTACGACGGTAGATAGAATAGCCAGTAGCAGCGGTTACAGCAGTCCAAGTAAGGACTACCTTGTTGGTAGAAGTCAATACCTGGTTAGCTACTGCGGTTACCGGAGTTCCTCCGTTGGTTTCCCCGGAAGCGTTCTTTGCTGTGACTGTGTACTCATAGGTATATGAAGGAGTTACAGTTCCCGCAGGAGCTGCACCTACTCCAGTTGGAGGAAGAATTCCACCAACACCTACTTCACGGTCATTCAAAGTCTCAGTAGCAGTAACTGCATCAGAAGCCGCAGCTCTTACTACATAGCACTGGTTTCCATTGTTGGCGAAGTACTGCCACACAGCGAATGGAAGGTAGTTGGCGATATTTCCGAATCCTCCGTAGAGGTTCATGAAGTTGTTCCAACTTGTTACAAGAGTTGGCTGTGTAGGACCCTGAGTATGCACCCCTACAAATGCAGCCGTAGACTGTCCTGGACTGGTTGTCCCAGTAGACAGCGGAGTCAATGATGTGTTTACATACACACCAGGACGCTGGTAGGTCATATAAATCTCCTAGCTGAATAATTAAGTAGTGGCTTACGTGTGGTCTACAATAAACCATGCGACGGTAGAAGTATCTGTACCGCTAGTACTTGTGATAACAAAACTTGTACCAGCAGTAATAGTAGATACACGAAGTGCACCAGCAGTTCCACCAGTATTCTGTGCCGTCAAGAATATACGGCTATTAGCATTTACAGCGCTTGTTGCTACTGTAATTGTACCGGCTGTCATAGCACCAGTAATTCCCATCTTAGCATTAGAACCTTCTGCAACCTTCAGTCCTCTACCTGCGGTAACAATAGCTAAGTCAGTTGTAGTAAGACCAAACTGGTTGGCGGCTGTTCTACCGAAGGTTACGTCTCTTGCCAGTGCTCCGGTTCCAATGGTTGTGGTTCCGTCTGCTGTAGTTCTGTGGCGATCGAATGTGTCACCAGAGACCTGGATACCGATAGCTGTCGTACCAGCAGAAACAGCATTGACTTCGAACTGGCTGTCAGTCTGTAGGATACCTGTTCCACCACGGTAAAGGTTCGTATCAGTAGTAGATACTCCAAGACCCCAGTTGTGCCCACCATCAGCATTCATTTGGAATCTAGCAGTGGCATCTCCAGTAACTCTGGAAGTCACTACTCCTGTATTAGCTGTTGCGCCAGTGAAAGAGTTGGACAGTGAGTTGGTTGCTCCGCTGAATGTCTTCACTCCAGCTATTGTCTGGTTGGTTGTCAGGTCAACGAAGTTCTGAGTCGTTGAAGCTGTTCCACCTTGGGCAATAGGAAGCGGAGCTGAAAGGTGGGTAACCAGAACAGTAGGGTTTGGGTACGTAGAACCTAGGTCTCCACCAGCGGAACCGTTAGGTGGAGAAGCTGGTGCCGCTTGCCAAGTAGCAGCAGTTCCAGAAGTGGCCACAAGTACTTGGTTAGCAGAAGGTGCAGCAGGAACGGATGTTCCATTGATCTTCGCTACGGTTGGTCCTGGGAAAGTTCCGGACAGGTCACCAGAAGGAGACTGCCATGTTGAAGCCGTTCCGCTGGTAGCAACTAAAGCCTGCCCCATTGTAGGAGTTGCGGGTACTGAAGTTCCGTTAACTTTAGCCACAGTAGGATTTGGATATGTACCAGAAAGATTTCCACCTGCGGCGCCAGTAGGAGAAGCTCCAGCAGTATTCCATGCCGCAGCAGTTCCAGAGGTAGCTACAATGGTCTGCCCGGATGTAGGTGTTCCAGTTACTGCTACACCATTGACCTGCATAACAGCAGGGTTAGGATAAGTTCCCCCTAGATCCCCGCCTGCTGGACCAGTTGGAGCACCACCTACAGTGATGGAACTGATCTGGGCTTGTAGATTTGCCAGTGCCGTATTAAGGGCTATGTCCCAGTTCAGGGATCCCTTTACAGGTAGAACGATTGCCATAGTTTCCTCAATGTCTTTTACTGGCGCGGGTTATTCGGGAAGAATCTCAAGGTCGTTGACAACTGTCTGTACCTTGTAATAGGTATCGATTTCAACAGGTAGTAGTTCAGTAGACACACGTACAGTGTAGACAGAATGGAATACTCTCTTGTCGTCAGCGTCATGGGTATTCTGACGTTCAGGACCAGCAGTAAGATCCAGTCTTCTTACTGTTCCGTCCTCTGGTATAGCGAGGTAACCATGTCGTACGCTCAAGTAGTCCTGCCCGGAAAGTACTGCCTGTAGGAATGTAGCGTGCTTATTATTTCGGGTAAGAACTTCTATCTGATAATCAATATTATACGGGATAGGAGTAAACGCCCAATAGGGACTAGTAGTAACATCCTCGTTGGTATCAGACGCCCAAGTCTGAAAGTTCTCAGGAGTATAAGGAAGCTGAAACCATCCGGAAGCCGCACGTTCGGCATCATAGGAAAGACCCGTATTGCAGATGACAATGGAAGGATAGGTGAGATTGGTAAGCTCAACATCAGAGTCCAACCAGATCACCTGTACGGGTCTTCCTGTATTGGGTGCATTGACATCCTGTACAACCAGGCCAGAGAACTTGTTCTTCATGGCGCGGTCTTCGTTGAAGATAAACATTGTTCTCCTTATCCTGTTGGGAAGTCTTGAGGTGCTGCTGGTCCTCTTAGTGTAGGAATAACCTGTCTCAGTTCCTTGCTCATGGAATGCGGTGAAGTCTTACCTGTGTAGTCCAGTGGGTAGACTCCTCTTCCAGTGTCGTACGGATCGTAGACAGTATCGTTAAGGCTCCATCTCTGGCTGAACTGCTTGTCGTTCGGTGCCGCGTACTGTGCGAACTGGAGATCGTTAACCATCTCATCAGGCTTCACTTGAGTAGCATCGATGGAGACAATAATGTCTCGCTGCTGAATCTGTCCCATGACCTCCATACGGGTAACACGGAAGACCTTAGTATCGTAGACAAAGCGATCCTTCAAGTAATTCTGAGTATTCAGGTCTACTCTGTCCAGACCCATACGCTTTATCTGGTCGAAGGACATTGTGATATGAGCTGTGTCGTTGTAGTAGAACCCGTCTACTCCATCGTCGTTGGCTCCCTCAGTGTGGAGTACGTGGAGAGCTGGGATCAGCATCGGTCCGTCATAGACACGGCCATTAGGAGAATCAGCTTCTCCGTACACCGGATCATTAGAGGACTGGTCATAGGCGAAACGGAAGTAGTAGAACTGATCTCCAGTCCATCTCTGCCAATCACGAAGACCCCCGTAGATAGAGGCTGTTTCAAAATCGACAGAGAATCGGCCACCCTTCCAGCCAGCGCGGTCAATCATGTGAAACACCATCTTTCTACAGGGGTCCTCATTTTTACAAGCCCCACATTCCACCAAAAATTGGGGAATCCAGATTGGACTCGTCTTCGTCTCTTGCATTGATCGGAGGAAGCTGACGACGTGGAAGCGTGTAGTCGTCGTACTCTCTGTCCTCGAAGATCGGTACCAGACGTCCAGTAGTAAGAGAGACTCTTCTGATCTTGGACATCTCTATTGCATTCAGTCCGACATTCAGCATTGCACATAGCTGCTGGTATCTGTCGTACATTCCATCTATCTGTTCGCGCAACTGCTGATATCTCTGGCTTCGTGGAACTGTAGTTCCGTCAGCGGAAGAGATATCGATATCAGTAGAAGCGTCAGTAGCCAGAGCCCACAGAGCATCTATAGTTGCACGGAGAGCTACTAGGGTTCCTTCTATGTCCGGAAGGTTGGACAGGTCCATCGGTACAGTGATGTACTTGATGAAGCCATTGGAGTCCTTGAATCGGGTCTTGACAGTTCTACCGTTGACGTGTTGTAGAACCGCGTCATTGATGAAGTCTGTAAGCTCCTCATCAGAGAACATTCCACTCGCCTGCCCAGATACGATCAACGTATCTCCTTGAGGCAGAGGAGCAGGCGCGCCTATAAGATAGACACGACCTTCCTGGTAATTCAAGCTGTAGTCGGTCTCTGCAACCAGAGGAACAGCTACCTGATTTCTGATCCACATAACTGAGACATTCCAGATATTGAAATCAGTCAGGTCATAGGAAGACAGCATTCCCGTTCCCAGGAAGGTGTCTGAGAAAGGTGCTCCGGTATCTCCCAGTTCAATACGGACTCTTCTTATGATGTCCTGTGTAGTGAAGGGCATGAGAACCTACTGTTGTGTGAGGATTAGATTTGCTGCCTGGATAATTATTGCTTGATTCTGTGCGGCGAGTACTGGGATATCCCATTGCCATACACTGATTACTTCTCCGGTTGTACCGCTAGCCGCAGTAACAAGTGCTCCGAAGGTTGTAGTGGTTCCCGAACCAGAAGCTCCTGTGAAGGGACCAAAGGTCAATAGGTTGTTATTGACAATCTGGCTAAGCCCGTTAGCAGGAGATGTAGATGACGCCCACGTTACTACCTGTCGTGCGTACCCTACTGCACTCAGCTCAGTCAACTCAGAAAGCTGAGGGTCAGTAGGGTTGGCAGCAGTTGTGCTTGGATCTGCAACAAGCAGAGCTATATATCCTGTTGTAGGAGGAGTCCAGCCACCGAGAGATGTACCAGTAATCCAGTTGAGAATAGCTCTATCCGTAGTATCGGTTAGATTACCTGACATGTGTTAATCCTTAACGGTAGTTGTTGTTCTCCCAAAGGAGACCCTTACTGGACAAATGGCGAGCCAGTTCAAGAGGAACGACGTACTTTCTACCCTCTTCGAAGGTATAGTGATTTCCAGAACCAAAGGTAACCTGCTCAAGATTAGTGATAGGGGTGATAGTACGAGTTGGGGATTCTACTTGAATCTCTTCCTCAAACTTCAGCTCATCCTGCGGCACGGCAGAAATAGGTCCATTGGAATAATCAATAGGGATATCGTTCTCTTCTGCTTCAAGCTCATTCATCATAGCGATCTCCAGGGCGCGCTTCTTAAGCTCCTCCTGGTTTTCCTTCTGAAGACGCTGAGTCTCAATACCTGTCAAATCTCCAACGCGCTTACGTGGCGGCATACTGTTCTCCTAGTTTGTGTCTCGTTTATTACTTATATTGTACAACAAGGAAAAGCCCTGCCCGTAATAGGCAAGGCTTCTCATTTTTAAAGCTTAGTTAGTAGAGGCGATAACAACAGAGATATCTGTGATTAGTCCTAGGCCCCAGATCGCGTACCAAGCAAGTGCGTGCTCACGGCCGAAGTCCAGAATACCACCATCACGAAGTTCAACAGGAAGTGAGATAGCGTGACCGAATGCATTGTCTCCGATAAAGATAGAGTCGTATCGGTTGGCTGTTCCGTTACCAGTTGTGATTCCATTAGTGGTTGTGTCTGTAGTCCAACCAGTTCCAGCTCCACCGACAACGTTTCTTACCTGAGTTGTCTCGATAAATACCACGTCATTCAAGCGCCCGATTTCTCCAAGCATGAAATTACCTGGAGCGGCATACTTAGTCATTTCGATGAACTGTGGATCGTTTCTCAACCAACGGGACTGGTGAGGGTGTACGAAACATACGTAAGTCTCGCCCAAACGAGGTACATTCTTCGTAGCCAAAGTCTCGACTGCATCGTACACAGTCTGGGAGCTTAGGTTGAAGTCACCAGTCATAGAAGCATTGGATGTTCCAGGAGTACCGATGTTGTAGAAGACCTGGTTGTTGATAGCGCCAGTGTCCTTCTCGTAACCGAATAGCTGAGAGGAAGCCTGTAGAAGAGTGTTACGTGCACTGACATCTAGGTATGTTGCCATGTTACGGCCTAGTAGACGAGAAGCAGATGCCATAACATCGTCGAAGGAAGCGTTAAGAAGTAGCTCAGAAACGGCTACAGCGTATCCCTGCTCAGCAACTGTGATAGAGAACTGAGAAGCTGTTAGAGGGTTAGTCTGGATACGAATACCTTCAACAAGCTGAGTAGCCTGTCCAAGGTTGTTGTAACGCATGAAGTTAATTGTCAATCCAGGTGTAACACCGAGCTCTGTCTTTTTTACAGCGAACTGCTCGAAGCGCAGGATTGGCATCGCCTGAAACAAGATCTCCTTTGACCATACGGTCTGGATTGCAGGAGAAAGCGCAGAGCTTCCACCTGGATAAGATGTTGGAGCACCAGAGATATTCGGTGTGCCCGTAATTGCGGAACCAGCCATAGTTAGTCCTTATCGATTATGTGGGTTCGGGCACTAGCCGTACCCAGGTTATTAGTTAAAACTTAGCCGAAGATTCCACGGCTTCTTGCCGCATCATTACCAGCAAGCCCAGATTCCTGTCGGAATACTGCATACTCAGCCATACTCATGTTATTGATATCTGCCTGAGTGTAAGTCTTCTGTCCCATTGCGCCCTCCAGAGGACCCATAGAGGTGTAACCGGTTGGGGATACTCCACGCATCTGTGCCTGCTGCTGTGCTCTGGCCGTTGCCACTTCGTCATAGATGGATTGAGTCTGGACCTTAGCTTGTGCTATAGCGTTGTCGATTTGTTCCTTGGTCTCACCCATAATGAAGTTGTGGAACTGTGGAGCGATTTCATCCTTCTCGTCCTGTAGACGGGAGGCTCTGTAATCTACAAGCTCGTTGTATGCTCGCTCCTTGGCAAGGATTGCTCTATCTGCTTCTCTTTCAGACTGAAGCTTGGTAAAGCGTTCTTCCCAATTATCGTTGGTCTCCTTCAGCTTCTGCTCTAGGAGCTGCTTTGCAGACATCTCCTCTTCCTTCTTGGCCTGAACAGTTGCTTCCTTCTCCTGCTGCTTGCGTGCTGCTTCTGCAAGTTCCTGTGCGCGCTGGTCTTCGATAGCCTTGATACTTGCTGTAAGTCTGTCGATTTCCGGATAGAGTTTGTCCTTCTCTTCCTTACGGATTCTCTCTAGGTCCGCTGCGGTGAAAGTTCTCTCACCATTGGCTCCATGAGCGAAAGCTACTGGGGAAGGATTGGGGCTCTGTGCGCCATTGTCTGTTGGGGTTGGAGACTCAATTGATGTCGCCAAACCTGGCTGTACTGGAACTGTCATTTCTATTATCTCCTAGAGTTGGGCTGATTATTTTCCGAATATGTCCCGAGTATGTAAGCTGTTCTTATCTACTAATTGTCATCTGTTGGTAGCTGTCGAGAACCTAGCTTGGTTCCGTAAGCATTGACGACTGCCTCACGCAAGGCATTCATTGATCCCGCACCATCGAGATCTTGGAGGTTCAGATCCTTTGAACCCATTGGTCCTGGTCCCTTTGCGGGAGATGCCTTAGGGTTGCCCTCAGCATCACTAGGAGGAACTATGGACGGATCAGGAATGACACTGCCATCAGGCTGTGGAATCATTCCGGTGAGTTCTGTGATTACAGAATCGATCTGTGTTCTCAGCATACGTAGAGCACCATCACGAACAGCATCATCGTGCAGTTCATCGTAGATCTCTTGTAGCTTGTCATCTGGGAACTGCTCTCCCAGATCCTTGAGTGCGCCGCGACGGCTTTCCAGATCCATATTCATCATTCCCATGATCTCGTTGAGCTTGATCAAACGGTCAACAGGAAGTGGTGAAGGCCAGTCGATGTCACTGAAGTAAAGAAGAGGGTCAGAGGGATCAACCATGAACGGCTGACCTTCCTTGATAATTCCCTCAGTATCAGGATTGTAAAGGGTTGCTTCAGGCTCAAAGATAAATAGAGTCTTAAGTGCTAGCTCATTTATCTTTTGTAGTCCCTTACCATATTGTATCTTCTTTAGCTCAAACTTTTGCATTAGAGGTAAGAATTGAATAGAAAGAGCTACACCAGAAGTATTACTGATTGGCTGTGATTGTCCAAGAGCTGACTCTGGAACACCAGTCATTTCATGCATAGCAACCTTGAGCATGTTGAGTGCGTCGAGCGGACCTTCTAGTTCCACACCATTTTCCAGGTTGTGGATATCTACGTCCTTGTTACCGATGGACCACACGCGGTTGGTTCCCTTCTCAAGCTGAGAAGGCTTTGCTCCGATAACAACGGTGATAGGAGCTGCATGGTAATTGACTATGTCAGCAATATCTGTAGCAGTTTCATTATACTGTCTATTCAGTGTAATGAGGTTTTGTACATCTGATAATCCCCAAGGAGAACCAGAAGCCGGGTGATTTGCAATGTGGACGATAGGGATAACACCTAGCGCGTTAGGACGCTCATCGATCAGCTCATCGTTTACATACTCACGGATAATGTCTGATCGGATTAATTCAGTATAGGTGTATACAGATCTGGTTCCCTCTGTGTTGGTTCCCCAGAAACGGTACTTCAACTTGAACTCAAGAAGTCTGTCACGGTCGTGTGGATGCCACGTAGGGAAGCAGTAGGCAGAGTTGAGAGGAAGGATACGAACTCTTCCTGCATGATTGTTTCCCGCGTCATCGATCCAAGAAGATTCGTAAGCTACCTTAACGAAACAATCTCCAGAGACACCGCCCTGCTGACCCATTTCCCAAGTGACGGCCTTCATGTTGTTGTCCTGTTGCCAAACTCTCTTGAGCAGGGCAGGGATAATGTGGTCGTACTCCTTGATGGTGTCAAAGGCGATGCCTCTGGAGAAACAGAAGTTATTGATATAGTCGGCGAATGCCTGGACATAGTTGAAGGTAAGCTGAGGATCTCCGAACTCGCGGCGAACTCCCCAGTGATGCCCTAAGTACCAAGCCCAGTATTCTGCGTAGCGATTTAGGCGGGGGCCGTGCATTTCAAATTCTTCATCAGATAATTCAACTAGACCTAGCGGTGATACTGCTATCGCTAGGTCGGATGATGCGGCTCTCATTGATGGAGAGTAGAAAGTCATTGACATTAAATTACCTGATTCTTCGAATTAGTATCTCTGATCTATAGGTTACCACATAATTAGGAAGCGTACACAGTAAAGGGAACTGCTGTATCAGAGATCAACAGCACACTTGTTCCACTTACCATTCTGGTAATAGGCTCCTGTGAAAGGATTCCATTAGGGAAAGTTATAGACTGGCCGGGTAGGACAGGATAGTTGTCATCTTCTAGAACTTCTGGTTCGATACCATCAGTACGTAGCCAAATTGTTCCAGTAGCTCCGCGATGCACAACAGTGATATAGGCAAAGTACTGAGGGAAGTTGACAGGGTAAACCGTATCGACTATAAGCGTGTCTGAATGCGCTCTACTGGCTGCCATAGTTACCTCATGTTCGTGACCGAAACGGTCTGGTCTAGTGGATACTGCTTCTGGACGTCTTCTCTAGTGGGTAGTTCTCCACCACTGAGTCCTATGCTATTGAGACTGGAAGCACTAACAACAGCGTCATTAGTGCTTCCAGACAGTTCATGCATGGCAGCCGTTCTTCTATCGTTGAAGACTGTCACGGTAAATCCTTAGCCGATAACTGCGAAAGTACCTGCACTGGTAGCTAGAGCAAGAACTACTCCAGCAGTAGAAGCAGCAGCTACAGCACTGATAGGTGTGGTAGCTGTAAGTGCAGCAGGAACAGCAGCAGGATCGGTTGCCAGCGGTGTGGAGGTTGTAAGCTCTGGACGTGCAGAACGGTTACGCACATATGTAGTCGCACCAGCGGCACAGGAGATAGAGTCAACTCCTGTGGTCAGAGCAGTACCTGAAGTAGATACGAACACAGGACCAGCAGCACCACTGGGAACGGAGACAGCTACATAAGGTGCCCAAGAAGTAAGGGTAGTTGTTGCGGCTGTTGTAGCGGGAACAGTCACAGTGGTTGTGTAAACAGCCATAGTTAAATCCAATCAATAGTTACTTGGTGGCTGTCTTGTCTACGACAGTATCGACAACGTCTACAGCCTGGTCTACTACGTCCACGTCGGATCGTAGAGTATCCGCAATAGCTTCTACTTTGGTAGCCGCGTCATGCAGGTTGGTTGCAACAGCTTCCTTTACCACGTCCTCTAGAGGAGCCTGGTGGATATGCTGAAATACAGCCTCCAGCTTTGTAACGAGAACCTTGAAGTCTCCCTCAAGACTGTTCTTCAACTGGTTCAACTTTGCTTCTGTATCGACTATTACATTCATAATTTTCCTTAGTTTCTAGCTACTGACGCATTAGCGGAGTAGACAACGCTTTCTAGATGTGTGATAGCAAGAGACTTGTCTCTGCCCTCAGGAAGTACTGTATTCAACCAGAGTGCATACTCTCTTGCCTTGCCGCGAATCTCTTCGTATAGAGCAGCCGTCTCTGGTGTAGACGCATGAAATGTAAATCGATTAGTAATGTCAGTGATATCCATTTAGTATTCCTTGTTAGTGATTAGTCAGATACGATTGCTGAATGCAGTCTTTCGTAGCGTCCGCCAGAGCGATTGACCTGCTCGAAGCGACGGGTAGCATTGGTGTCTACATTCACGCCGTGCATGAACTCACCAGTCATGTCAACAGAGTCGAGCCATGCGGCAGAACCTGCGTGAGCACGCTGCTTCATTGTCTCTTCTGGAGACTTCTCGAATACATTCATGTTGTGGTTAGGGCGACCTGGTGCAGTTCTGTAGCCCTGCATTGCTCCTAGAGTAAAGTCGCTAGGAACGTCAGTGTCAGTTGCAAGACCTTCCTCGAAACGAAGTGGTCCGCGACGCTCCGTGTTGGCTGCCATCTTACCCTCGTAATTGATAGCACCACGGTCTCTCTCTGCAAATCTTGGAGTTGGGGCCAGATTTACTGCGCGCCCAGCTTCCTGATACATATCAGCCATAGTGGCTCCTTAAGTTTATAGACTAGTCTACCTATATGATAGCTTAACTTCGTCTGCGATCGTAGAAAGGATTATTGCTCTGTTCTATTTCCTCGGTAACACTGACTGGAATAACACTCAGAGCAATAGCAAGAGAGTCACAATAGTCATCATGAGCGTTGGCTTCCTTAGGAGCTTCCGCTAACATATAGGGTCCTTCGAATTTCACCTGAAGGTCTGACATCTGCTGAATGAAGTTTCTGTACGTACGCAGTGAACGTGTCTTAGCATGTGCTGGCCAGGTGAGCTTGGCTCGATCCAGCATTTCACGAAGGTACTTCCAACGAGATGACTGCTCTGCTCTTTGGGAAGAGACATCAAGAATCTCTATATGCGGTAGAAGAACTCTGAGACGGGATATAACTACATCTCCCACCCCACCTTCATCTACACCGATTGCCCATACATTATATCTGGATACGAACTCTACTATCCTGTGATACTGTTCTTCCCAGCCAAGACCCTGTAGATCCATCCAATTGAGAATACGAGTATCGTAGTAGCCGAATTCATCTCTGCGTTCCCAGTCCACGAATACAGCAGTGACAATAGTACTGTCGATCTTTCGTGCCGGGTCTATACCTATGACCACAGGAGTCATGTAGTAGTTCTTCTCTGTCTGCATCGTTCTGTCCCCGAGTTCCTCAAGACGCTCGGAGGTTGTGAACATTCCCTGTTCCAGAAGCCACATGAGACGGTAGGACAGCTTGAATTCATCAGAGTCATAGCCCATACGAAGCATGTCACCAGCTACGTGCTTCTCGTATCTCTTGTTCCACTTTCCTACCTCACGGTAGTCAGCTTCGAAGTGATTGGATCTAGCGCCGCGCTTTGTGGCATTTCTCTTGTTGTGCTGGATCTCTCGGTGGAATACACCCTTCTCGTAAGTAGGTGTACCTGTCATGACAAAGGTTCCACGAGTGGATGCGAGCATAGGACGGATGGACTTGTCCACTACTCGCTGGTCTGCCACCTGTGCTTCGTCAAGGAGGGCAATATGATATGTCTTACCTTCAATAGAAGCTCTGGGGTGAGCCGTCTGACGACGCACGATAGAACCGCACTTTTCCAGACGTAGTTCTGATCCTCTGCCCTTTACTCGTTCATCGATCTCAGGGTCAAGAAGGATAGCCTGTGCTCTCTCGCTGGTAATCATAGAGACGATACGGGAGAACAGAGTCTTTGCCATGTCGTCTACTGGTGCGAAAGCTCCAACCCATACGCCTTCCTTGAAATCGTCCAGCCATTCATTGAACGGTTCTACCTTGGCCAGACGGGGAAGCATGATCATCAGAGTGGCAACCGTGGCTGCCACTGTCTCAGTCTTACCGCTCTGACGGCTGAAGAGGGCTGTTATAGTGGCTCCGTCATTGATGATGACCGATTCCATCAACCGCGCCGCAAAGGGTCTCTGGTAGCCGTACAGCGGGTGTCCTGACAGCTTGTCCGCGAACATCAGCAAGCGTTCGACAATCGCATCAATGAATGCCTGTGAATGCGGGTCGATATCTATCTTGGTCGTAGCAAGAGCTTCCCGTTCCTCAGAACTCAGCTCATCTAAGTCTTCCTCATACATGTTCATGTAGTTCTCCTAATTGGTATCTCATCAGTACTATTGTACCTAAGTTGACACGAGCTGACGTGGCGCGGTACGGTGGTACTCCGATACTTACTAAGGAGAGACTATGGACCAGGATATATTCGAGCAGATGAGACAGGACACCCATCCTTCTCATGCCAGAGAGTTTGCTCGCCCGATCATTGCTGCTGCTATCGGCGGTTACATCGGGCATAAGCTGGACCAGACACGTTTCGGCATCTGGTTCAATAACAACCGCGTTGTCAATTGGGTCTACGTGACTATCGCACAGCTAGGTGTAAGTACAGTCATCGCTGGTGTACTCAACATCGCCTGGTACCTGTTTACTCACTAATACGTTCTTCCAACACCTGGAGAGCCGCGAGAAGTGATACTGCTCCACTACGTGTGTCCTGTAGGTATACAAGAGCCTGTTCCGGATTTCGGGGCAGGCTCTTTCTTATCTCCGAGATGTTCTTTCCTACTCCTGTATTGATGGTGTCCAGCCAGCGGATGAGATCTACGTCGTCTACTTTGCGCAGTCTTCTCAATAGCTTGCCCTTGATATTCTCGTCTGTCTTTCTATTGAACAGTCTCATTACAAATCCAATACGTCTACTAGTAGTTGCTGCTTATCCATAGGGATCTGCTTCCGAATCATAGTACGTCTTATGTGAACCTTCTCTGCTTCAGAGAATTCTAGGTCAGTCATCCTGCGGCCTTCCATGGCAGCTATAAGAGCCTGTTCCTCCGTTCGCTCAGTCTTGTGCCACCAACCCATGACAAGGCCGTATTCGGTACACGGAAGGCGGAGGATGAAGCTGTTAGCCCAACGGTAGGGTTCGTCTACTTCGTGTGTAGGGTAGCGATGGATGATGGAGGACTTCAGCTTGAGCTTGATCGGGTGCCAGAATAGTCTTCCGAGATCGTGTGTCGTATTGTTGATAGACAAGATAGTCCTTACATGAGTCCATTGTTGTAGGGGAAGTTATTCAATGTGCTGTTTATGAATCTGCCCGGAGAATTGGTGCGCTGGAATCTGTACCAGACAGAAGGGGGAATATTGTAGTAGGTGTAGTACTCTCCGTCTCTGAACTTTATACGGAGAGTCTGGCTTCTCTCGTCATATCCTGCCGCAAGAGTTCTCGGGCGCTTAGGATCGATTGTAGCTGTCGGTTGATAAGGCAGTAAAGCCCTGTCATTTCCATTGACCGCTTGTGCTATCTCCTGCTCAGTACGCAGATCAGTTCTCTGTGCCGCCTGGATCTGCGTAGCATTCAAATCAAGAAATGAACGTCCTGGGACATCTACTACAGGAGCCATTGTCTCTGGAGCAGTATATCTGTTCTGTCCAAGGAATTCTCTGTCCCACGCCGCGCCCGCTCTATTTCTCGTCGGTGCAATAGGTGGAACCCTATTGGTTACTTTTCTTCTCGCCATTGTATCTCCTTACTTAAAACAAAAATACCCCATCCTGTAATTATCCTACAGGATGGGGTATCTTAGTATACTACTCGGAAAGTTCTTCCTCAGTATCTACAGGAACTTCCTCAACTACTGGAGAACCGTAGGGAGCAGGAACGTTGTGCAGGCTGTCCAAGATGTGTCCAGAAGCTGAACGTGGATACTCTAGTCCCTTGTCGCTTCCACCAACGTACTGGGAAACGTAGAACTCTCTTGGGTAGTCACCAGGGCTGCTCTGGAAGGACTCCATAGTACCTGTGTTGTTGTAGACCTCTTCTGGAGTTCTACCAGTCTCTGTTCCTAGGAACTCAGGGCGTTCTGCATCAGAGAACTCTACCCACAGTCCGTGCTGGTTGCGGTACTGCTCTGGATTGATTCCAGATGTGCGCTGTACTTCAGGGTGAGGAAGCTGGTCCTCTGTGAATGTCTGTCCAGGCATTCCTTCATCATGGACATAGCCATGTGTGGATTGTGCTGTCCAGCCGATATTACTGTTCATAGTTATCCTTACTTATCAAGCACGGTCCAACCGGGCTTTAATCCAGACTCGTCTAATCCATTATAGTGCGGACAGTGGTAACCACTTGCAACGTGCTGGCCATCTTCGTAGACACAGGTGGATACTGCCTGAGGGTGGAAGTACTCATAGGGTACATGTGTTCCACCATGAGCTGTCCAGCTCTCCTCTTGCCAGGCATCGTTGTCCTGATCCGCCGTGAAGTGAAAATCAATTCCAGTCATAGAATACGTGTCCTAAATCAGGGGGAGTATACGTAGGAGGCTTAATAACCTTCCCATACTCATTGTAGTGCACTTGACCATCTGGCCACAACTTATCCATATTGGACTGGTGTACTGTATTGAATGCGGCTTCCAGATCCATGTTCAATTCTTCGCCACTGCCGTAGGTTACGTAGAGAAGGTCAGCAAATTCCTTTGCCAGATCTACCCAGGCATCTCCAAGCGTGTGGCAGGATACTGTGTCCTCATTCAGCATCAGGTGCATTACATAGTCCAGTTGGTCTATTACCTCACCGTATTCTTCCTTGATGAGTTTACGTCTTTTCTGCAATAGGGAAATAGAAATAGCCCGCGCATGGCGGGCCTTTCCATCCCTATCGAACTTGTCGTGAAAATCCGTCAAGTCCTGCATAGGGTTATAAGTCACTTAATTACCTTTCCGCACCATGTGCAGCTAATGTCTAGGCCAGGTGGCTCATCATGTAGGTTAAGCTTATGTCGCAATTTACGGGTCAGCACGTAAAATTTGAACCAGTATCTGTATCTCCTCGGTTCTGGATCAAATTCATCTCCTGACCATGGACAAGGTATACAGAAAGCTGTAGGTCTCATTTAGTACTCTACTCCGTCAACGCTAAAACAACCATCTTGGACAGTGATAAGACGCGGGTAAACTCGCTGACCGTACACCTCAAGGATACCGAATGCCTGCTGCCAGTTCGCCGCTACACCCTTCTTCTTAAGATAGTCAGCCTTGGACAGATCCATGAAGTGACCAACCTCAAGTCCAGTCAGAGTGTTGCGGGAAATACCGTTGTAGCCAGTACTCTCACTGGTCATACCTGCTCGGTGAGTATGGCCGCATACAGTGGATACTCCGAACTTGTTCTTAGCCAGACCGAATGCTGTCTTACCTGCGGAAGGGCTGAGAGAACCTTCGTCACCATGAGCCATAACCCAACCTGGTGCAAGCTCTACAACTGCATCTCTCACGAACTCTACATGGTACTGATCGAATCCCAACTGGAATTCAATAGTATTGGACCGCAGTGTGGCAGCACCAGGTGAGCATCCCTGAATGTAGTTCTCAAGGCGATCATCGTGATTAGAGCGAACAATACGCATACGTCCAGAATAGACCTTACGGATCTCTTCAAGGATACTCATAGAAGTATCAAAGCCTGCCTGGAGGTCCCCAGCAAATTCTGGCTTCTTACCGCGCACCCAACGACTGATCTCAGTGGAGTCAGTGAAGTCACCAACCTGTGCAAGCTCAGTAGGCTGATAATCGCCCAGGAACCGAATGAACTTCTCTACCAGTGCAACATCATGGAGAGGAGCCTGAACGTCAGGCATGACCACGATGGTCTTAGGCTTCTCCTTGAAGGGCTTGATGAATACCGTAGTACCTGTTGAGGGCATTGGAGCCGGATAGGTAGGTATAGTAATCGGAGGAAACATGGGAGCAGAAGGATTGTAATAGCTGTTGATGTAGGACATTCCCTTTGCAGCCGACTCAATTTCTACAGGCTCTACCTTGTTGTTCTCTCGATAGGTTCGAACCAGCTTCTCCGATACCTGCTCTCCGGTAATCCAGAGGATTCTATCTGCTGCTGACTTACGTCCCCGAGTCATGTCATTCAGGATATCGGATACTTCCTGGTTGACCTCAGCGAAGTTCTTAAGCTTGTCAATGGTGTCAATACGCATTCTGCCTCCTCATAGAAAAATCTGCATGGTGTGGATATTGAGGTACATCCTACACCATACAGATCAACGTGTCTACCGCTTGTTAACAAGAAGATCAACAACCGCTATAGCTATCGGGATCATTACAAGGGACACGAACCAACGGAACTGCTCCTTTTTCTCCTGTAGATAGCTGGTGTGCTGATCTTTTCTTTCATCAGTCTCGCGCTGTATAGCTGTCTCAAATCTAGCTCTTTCGGCCAAGATTTCTCTTCTGAGCAGCTCCAATGAATCTCTGAGTTCTCTTTTCAGTACATCGAGATCCTTTTCAGTATCGTGTACCTTCTCATTGATATTGTCTAGTCGTATCTCAGAAGAACGCTTATCGGCTTGATATTCTGTTAACGTCAGGAGCTTGTCCAGGCGATTGGTAAAATCCGCGAATCGAGTATCAACACTTCTCTGCAAAGCATCAAGTTCTCTCTGAACAGCCCCAGACCAGGCTGGACCGTCTGGTTGTGTAGTCATAGTAACTCACTCGGGGCTAGGTCTGAATGGGACAAATAGACCAGACCAGAGTATCTATGTATTCTACAAATGAGGTATCCCGAGGTAATGAGTGGGGAGGTCTAGTGCTATTACTTTATTAGGATAGCACTAGACCTCTTTACTTTCTGTTACTGCTCCGCAGACGGACGAACCAACTCCCACACCTTCTCTGAGATGCTCTTGTTATCCAGTAGGGAGAACATGAAACCCTGGTACTGCATTCCCTTTACCCTCTGTGCGAAATCCTTTCGAGTTCCACCATCAGGAAACTTCTCAGTGTTCTGCATGTCCCAGACTGCTAATTGGAAGTCGTGCTTGATGGCCTCAATCGTCATCATGTAGTCATAAGCAATGGCACTGTATGTCTTACTCAACCAGGCATGCCACTCGTCCGGAACGATAGCGTAAAGCTCTGGAAGAGTCTTGCCGTCCTTCATGTTCTCCCAGATACGACGCTCTGTCAAGCCAGTCACGATCTTGTGCAGAAGCACGTAATCCCCTTGCTTGATCTTGATTCGGTAGTCCAACTCGGGGAAGTACACTACGAACCCCTCAGCATTGGTGCGTGGAGGGGCCTCCAATGCCTCTGTAAGCGTCTTGTAGGGGAAGGTAGTGGTCTTGGGACCATACCACTCCTCCACGTCCTTAGCGGCCCGTACAGCGCCTGTTACAGCATTACGTGCAGCCAGCAGCACAAGGTCTTCCCGATCCCCATAGTTCAGGACCACTCGGTTCCCAGGATAGATGATCTCTACCAGGTAGGTCTCCTCATACCACAGATCAAGCTTGTAGTCCTTGTGCGGAGTGTGCAGGAAACTGGTTGCCCAGACTGCCTGATCGGAAGTAAAGGAACCGCGAGTCGCTACGTGCCATTCGCCCTCGTACTCAAAGACAATACCGAGTGAACCATCCATCTTGTCGGTAACCTCAACTGTATAATCCTTGAGGAATACGTCAGACTGGTTCTGGCCATAGTTCAGGAACTTGTCGAAAGGCCGCGCGACAATATTGAGCTTATTATCGATAATCAGATCTCGACACTGACGAGTTACCTCGTTCCACACGTTCTCGAACTGAGACTTTTCCGTATAATTGACAATAGAGATAGGCAGATTCGGGTGCTTGTTGACCCGAATATACTTCTCAAACAGCATCATCCGGTACAAGTCCATCGGCATAATATCCCATAGCTTCACGCTCGTACTCCTTTTCTAATTCGATTACCTGAGCACAATTACACGTACAATTGCCTTCCGGTGGTTCCAGTCCAGCATACTCATTGGACTCGACATCGTCCATACCCCACCAAGGATGGGGCTCTAGATTGTGGTATCCGAACTTACAGGACCAACAAGTCACATAGCAAATGATAAGATCCATCAGGTAGCCTCCTTGGTCGGTATGTCGTGGTACGAGTCTACTGCATGAAAAACCCCTGTCAACCCATCGAGCCAAAGCCGTAGATTAACAGGGGTTACGTGACAGTAGAGGGATTCGAACCCCCAAGTCCCGAAGAAATGAGATTTACAGTCTCAGGAGCCAGCCAATTGCTCAATACTGCCATTAACATCACAGCCTATCCTTCGCCTTTCGTCTTCTAGGACGTCGCGCAAGGCATGTTATGTACTCCTGAGCGGAGGATTTTTTACTAATACTCAGGACCGTTCGAGGGAAGACGGAGAATCGAACTCCGATAACTGGGGCCACATCCCAGTGCTTTGCCGTTAAGCTATCAACCCAAAGACTAGTCTACACTAGCCGTCTTGCTTTGTAAAGTACGAACACCAGGAATTGAACTTAGAACTAGATTTTATCAGAATCTCGTGATAACCGTTTCACCATGCTCGCATTAATACTAGTACCGGTTTTTGTCGACGTGTTGTTTGAGAACCGGGTACACAAAACTCAAGGTAGGACATGAAGGAATTGAACCTTCTATCGTCAGGATATAAGCCTGCTGCATCGACCGTTATGCTAATGTCCCATTAATGAGGTTGCTATTCCGGAGCCAAATACCTTTTACGCGCGATTAAGTATAAGACTCTTGCACGATATTACACCCATCCAACCCCCAATGGGAACACGTGACTAAGCGGAAAGTGTGGAGAATCGAACCCACTAGGGCATTAACCCCTACTACATTTCCAATGTAGCTGCTCACCGGTTGCATACTTTCCATAAGGCCCTTCCCATTTGAGCATCGCCGAGAGGCTTGGGAAGGGGTCGATTAAGCACTATACTAACATCTCCAGAGCGTTCGTGCAACCGATCACTTCTCTGGTCTCAGACTAGCATTTTTCCTGAACATGGCAAAACCGGCTGCACGTGGTTGTCAGGCAGGCGAGTGAATCACCTGTGCTGCGGATGATGTAGGATTTGAACCCACGGAGCTGTTACACTCTCCAGTTTTCAAGACTGGTGCAATCGGCCGCTCTGCCAATCATCCATGCCATACTAGCTTTGTTCTATGACGTCAGCCTATCAGCCGAAACTGGATTCTGGTCAAAAGCAGATCTACATATGGTTGAACTGCTCGGCGCGGAGATAACAGGATTCGAACCTGCGGAGGTTTTACCCTCTCTTCATTAGCAGTGAAGTGCCTTAAGCCGTACTCAGCCACATCTCCATTATTACTACGAGCGCATAGTGGGAATCGAACCCCTTGTAACGGCTTTGCAGGCCATCTCCATCCCAGACGAATTAACTCTACGCGCATAAAGGATTCTGTAGAATCCAGTGGAACTGCTGGGATTCGAACCCAGGTGCTGATAACTTCCGACTTGCGGTTTTTACTACCAGACGAAACCAACCAGCCCCGCTATATTACACACAGGACAATTACCAGCAGAACTGCTAGTACAAGCCACAGTGCTTCAAGTGCGTTCATATTATCCTCCTTGTAGATGCAGGGTACCAAGCCTCCTGCTCCTGGGTCAACGAATAACGTTCCATCTCCGTAGAAATCCCAGCCCTTACGTACCCGCTGAGGGAATCGAACCCCCGTCTTTGGTGTGTAAAACCAAGGCCCTCCCATTAGACGAAGCGGGCAATACCCTTTCGGGCGATACTGCTTAAAACAATCCTGTACCTTTTAGCATATTAGCATATAGAATTTCTATTTCATTTGTATCTAGCCACTGGATCTTTACTATTCGTGATCCTTGCCAGTCGTACTCGTCTTCCAGCACACGAGCCTTGCGGTTACGTGGACCGAATGCTCCGTCACCTTCACGGAGAGGTGTACGTCTACCAAACACATTATCTCCTTGTAAGCTGTGCTTCAGTAAATAATCTGCCATTGACTTTGTACTTGCATAGTCCATGCATGCATTCACGAGCAGTTATCTTACCTTCACCACCCTGATAGGAAACATGGTCTCCGATATTGAATTTATATCTGGACACTATACCTCCTGAGTAGTTTGGTGGTATCCCCTGAATTTGAATCAGGAACTTCGTGCTTATGGCCCGATCGGTTAATAGATCTACTGACAATCTACCCAACTAGTACACAAACCTTCACTGTCGCTACCACGGCCGATCCACGACGGTTCGTCAGTTTATGCTTTTCACAGCTTACCTACAGAATACCGTACCCCTGACTGGATTCGAACCAGCAATTTTCGGCTTAGAAGGCCGTTGAGTTGTCCCTTACTCTACAGAGGCATACGTAACAGACCTATTGTATCCGCTTCTCCTTCAGTCTGCTACTTCCAATTCGGGGAAGGAGCTGACGGCCCCAAATTTAAAACTTTAATCCCACCAGCCGTACCAATCGTACTTGGAGTCAGTATAGATGTCAACTTCTTCCCAGTCTCCGTCCAGCAAAGCTTCTCTGATCTGCTGTCTCACTTTAGAGCGGATAGCTCCGTTTGTCAACTGCTTGATATCCTTGTTGCTTCGGATGTTCGGGTAGTACTCAAGCCAGTGACAGCAGTGCTTATCGTCTCGGTATCTTGAATCGTTAGGACTTTCGGGAAGGTCCAGAGTACAGTCTACATACTCAGACCAGCTATTGTAAATACCAGCCATGTACCAGACTACTTCGTTGCCGTAGCCGTCCTTACGCATGATAGGCTCTTCACCGATTCGTTCCCTATGGGTAACCAAGTGATGATGGTACGCATATCGGTCCATCTTAGGATCATTCTTGAGAACCCAATAAGGACGGTCCTTGAGTGTGCGAGACATACAAACCTCCGATAGTGCTAGGAGTTCTTACGTGTCGGTAGAGGGATTCGAACCCCCGACTTCCTCACCAACTGAGTAGACGCTTTTAACGTACCCCTGACTGGATTCGAACCAGCATGTGTCCATTAACCTTTCAACGCGTTCGTAGCGCGAGGGTATACAGAGGCAGGACCAGTCCACCATCCAAACTGCTCAAAGGTCTTTCTCCTGTGACAGTTTGCACATAGTACCTGGCATTTATCAATCTCAGCTTGAACAGTCTCAATCTTAGAGACATTCTTGGCTGCTTCACTAATGTTGAACGATTTGATAGAAGGATCTAGATGATCAAACTCTAGCATACGTGGATCAGTTTCACCACAGTGAACACAAGGATGATCAAGTAAGTAGCTCCAGACGTACTCTCGTATTATCTGTATATATCTTAGATCGTTCTTTCTAGCCTTGTCAAGATAGACTTGCTTGTTAGCTGTGTAATGATCCCTGTTGTATTGGTTGTGGCAGGGCTTACACATTGAGCTTTTCGAAGCAAACTCACTTAATGGCTTTTCGATACTGCACTTGCTACATGTCTTCATGCTATTAATCATAGCACGTTCGTAGGCAAGTGCTCTATCCGCTGAGCTATACCGACAGAGCCCCGAAGGGCTTGATACTTAGTATTGAATTTGTTCTCCGTTGATATAGAGAACATATCCCTTGGGAAGCCCAATGTCAACTCGTCCAGCCCGTTGCTTTACAGTGACGCCACCAGCCTGAGTAATGCTGATGCTGCTGTTGTCACTGAATACATTATTGTAACTTCCAGCCCCAGCAGTACGATTACCCGTTCCTCTTACCTTAACACTACTATTTGTTCCAATAGCGTTGCCAGTGATATTCCCACCAGCTTGAACGATCGTGCTGTTCTTGCCGCCACGAGCCCTCTGAAAAATCTGCACTGTGCTCCTATTCAGTGAACGGAATCAACTGTCCTGGTGTTACTAGGCTTGGCAGTCTGTCATCAGTGAAGAGATGAACACCGGCCATGCTGTACACGTAGTCCACAATCTGAGAACAGATCATGTGCTTTGATTTCACTACTCTAGCAGTCAAGAAGGGCACTGGCAAGTGGAACCTCTTGGCCGCAATAGCAAAGTAGTCCAGGAAGCTGTATGGGACGCCCTTGAGAGCTGCTGCGTAGTCTATGATGTCCTTGCGCTGTTCGATCGCCAGGGGCACCGTAGAGACCCGTACAGAGGCATACTTGGAGGCATCAGAGACGATCGCACCACCAGGCATAGCTTCAAGGATCTTTCCGTTGTACATGTAGATGAAAGCGTGCTCATAGTTCTTGAAGCCGTCTCCGTTAAGCCATTGGCCTAATCGGATGAGAAAGCCTACTCCACCAGGAATACTTGTTAAGCCGAAATCTCCTGGCTGGGCGTCTCTCATATCTCTCCTCGTTAAAGTGCTGGCAGCAGGGATCGAACCCGCAGAATTTCGATTAAAAGTCGAATACCGTAGCCATTTGGTTATACCAGCATACAGCCCTTTCGGGCCGGTCGAACTTACTTGCCTGTACCAGCCTGTGCAGTGATGGTAGGAACGCCACCCTGTCCATCAGGGACATAGATAACAGTGTTGTTCTTTCCAGACTGTGCAATAGCCTGTAGCGCCTGAATCTGCTCCCATTGAAGATACATGGGGGTCAGGGTCTTGGCAATCTCATCCTGTGCCCTACGGACACCTACAGCCTGCTGGAAACGAATGTCAGCCTGCTGTTCAGTAACCTGAAGCTGTTGCTTCTGGTTGGAAATTTCGATCTCAGTCACTTGGACCTTGTTGTTCGCGGCGATAATCGCGTTCTTAGCAGCGTTGTTTGCCTTGATGGTAGCATTCTGTGCATTAGTATTCGCATTCTTAGTACTCTGTGAACGGTTGAAATCACTGCAACCAGCAACACCACCAGTCAAAATACCACCTGCAACCACAACGACGACTAGCCAACTAGCAGCAACAGCAAGGGGATTGGACTGTGCCATATTCTTTTTGCCTCCGAATTAGTACTCCGTTATAACGAGCCTCACCAGGGAATCGGACCCTGTTCCACGCCTTACGAAAGCGTTATTCTACCAGTGAACTAATGAGGCAGAGCCGGGCGGGTACCATGCCTGGTATGCATTCCCTAACCCAACGAGCCTTATCTCGGAGTCGAACCGAGTCTCTCTCCGTACCAAGGAGAAGTGCTAACCATAGTCACTAATAAGGCATTACTACTTACGTACTCCTCCGGGGTATCGAACCCCGTTCCGCTGGGTAAGAGCCAGCTACATCACCTTAATGCTTGAGGAGCATAAGCCTTACTGTTTTAGTAAGGCTGCCAAACTATGAGAATCCTTTACCGTTCATGTGCTTATCGCAGAAGGAGTTACCCTCAGAAGCTTCGTCCTTACATGTCCGCTTCTCACAGATGTAAGGAGTAGAACCAGCAGTCCACTTCTCCCGATCTTCCGCAGTCCAGCCCTTTGGATCAGGAGGACCAAGTTTGATGCCGTGAATATTTGTCTTTGACTTCCCCGGCTTAGCAGGTGGCTCTGCACCTGCTGGGTACTTCGGTGTCCAGAATCCCATAGTTTTGCCTCCTATGTCAATGAATAAAACGTGGAGCTAGTCGGAATCGAACCGACTGCAACGACTTTGCAAAAGTAGTCCGCTACCTCAGCGTTAGCCCCATTGTAGGTGGTGTCCCCGTTATCACTGCACGACGACTCCAAGATAAGCATTAGCCCAGTGATACTCAGCATATCTTATCCCAGAAGGCATCCACATACTCGTTGCCCTTCGGTGTTCTTATATCTTAGCAGATCAACTAGTGGCTAGTCAACCTGTGGTACGTTATAAGGGTAAAAATAATCTCCACCAGTATTTCTACGGTGGAGAGGATTAAGGCTCCCACAGCTGGATTCGAACCAACAACCTTGGAGTTAACAGCTCCCTGCTCTGCCATTGAGCTATGCGGGAAAAACCTGAACCACAAGGGAACAGGTGGGTTATAACTTACTACTTAACATGATACTCGAAGTTGTTTTCTCATGTCAAGCAAAGCACGCCCCGTAGGAATCGAACCCACGCTTAGAGGTTTGGAATCTCTAGTACTACCATTATACGAGAGGCATAAGTTGGTTCCGTTGTTCATGCCCAACGGTTTCCTAAAAGCTCGTACGGGTGGAGGGACTCGAACCCCCGACGCATGGTTTCTAAGACCACGTCCTCTAGCCACTGGGATACACCCGCATACTGGACTACCTACGATTAAGTTGTATACCTGGAGCTTATCACACGTTACAACGGTTGTCCAGTAGTTCTAGTCGGACTCGAACCGACACTGTTTCGATTTTAAGTCGAATGCCTCTGCCATTGGGCTATAGAACCATAGATCTACTAGGAGTGTTCTAGTTCTGTGTTTATACTTCCGTTCAATACGTACTCCAGGTCGGACTTGAACCGACACTAGCACAGTTTTTGAGACTGTGTCCTCTGCCATTGGGATACTGGAGCATAAGGTGAGGGTCTGGAACCATTGTCCAGTCTCACCACACAGGTCTTTAGCTTTTAGTCGGGTCAACGCTTTCCACTTACTGTACCCCGGAAGTACCATCCACGTCAAGCTGTCCGTGCCAGGAGTTACTGTGCAGAACCTAAAAACTATTCGATGGGAAAGCACGTTCGTAGCATATTACAGGGGCGGTAAAACCGATTACAATCGCTAGCAGATTACCCAGACCATCGAATAAAGAGCCCCATGTCGGATTCGAACCGACGACCTGCGCTTTACAAGAGCGCTGCTCTGACCGGACTGAGCTAACAGGGCAATCCCACTATATCCTATTACCCAGCGCAAGTGGTCAACGCCAGAACCCGTATTAGGGGGTTATATTAGGCAGTACCAGTTGCGGTAATTGCCCAGTCTGTGTTCAGGTTGACTGTGAAGTCAGTTGGTAGGTTGTAAACGCTACTGTTGTTCAACTGGAATGTTACCAGACCATCTCCAGCGCCGGTACCAGGTGGTAGAGGAGCTGCGAAGATTGCACGAACAGTAGTAGGATAACCTACACCAGAACCAGAAGCAGGAGTTGGGTAAACGTACCCGTGTCCGTCAGCACAAAGGACACCTACGACCTGAGTACCCACTGCTGGAGTTGTAGCTGTGAACTTAGCTACAGAATATGTAAAAGCCATTTGTTCTCCTAGGAGTTTAGAAATTGCCGCTATAGCAACTTAATTCTACCACCCTTAGAAGATATTAAATTGTGGAGCACCCCCAGTGAGAATTGAACTCACTCCTCAGGCTTGAAAGGCCAGTGTACTAACCAATATACTATGGGGACAAAAGCCCTGCCAGTTCCTGAGAACGACAGGGAGCAATCTCAGGTAGCGAGCCTGAGTATAAAACAGTCCTTGGGGCTATCCATCCCTTAACTGCACTGAAAAGTCGAACATAGGCAGCGTATTCCAATTTTCGCTAACACAACCCACTACAACCCCTCCAGGGCATGGCCATTGCTTTGGAACCTATGCAGATAGCTAACGTACTCCAGACGGGATTCGAACCCGCAATCTTCACCTTGAGAGGGTGACGAGATAACCGCTTACTCTACTGGAGCATACACCAGGGCCGTTTCCATGGCAACCCTGGTTTCACCTGTGCTCCCCGTTAGGATAGGCTAGGGTCTTCCCGCCCTAGTAGGTATCACAGCATCCATGGCGCTATGAGATTCAAGTCTAGAATTTCTTGGGACGCTTTTCCATTTCAGCCCGAATCTTCTTTAGTTCGAGCTTAGCTTGTAGCTTGGCTTTCACTCGGGAAATGGGACTATCTAGGATAGCCTGCCATTTCTTCTCGTAAATCTTCAGATCACTCATGGGTTTGTATGTGTAGTCCACGTCAACCCAACGGGAGTCGAACCCGCTCTAACACCGTGACAGGGTGTCGTGCGCACCGGTACACTATGGATCGAATACGAGAAGTTTACCTGCTCTCGCTCAGGATGTCTAGTACTTAGGCCACACAACATCTGGTGTTACTGAAGTAACCGTACCATTCTTGATGACTGCTCGCTCGACGTCCAAGCTGTCCTCACCTTCACGCTCGATTACCAAGTAGTTGTCTGGATAGAGCGTAGCAAGGTCTTGAAGGTCTGTCAACCAGTAATACCACTTGGTAGCGTCATAACCCTGGATACCATTACCGTAGTCTTCCCAACCAGGATGACCCCAGTCCTTCTCATCTCCTAAATCATTTAAGACATTGAGAATATCGGGAATATCAGTATCGATAACTTCGAATGTTGAATAGTAACCCATAGTTGCCTCCATAGATTGTAGGATTTTCGTAGAGTGGGACTTGAACCCACATCCGTTACTACCCAGTCGGGTGCACCTTTACTAGAAGGTCTCGTCTGCCAATTGCTAATATCTACGAAAAAGCTGGAGATGTAGGATTCGAACCTACACTTTCCTGATTCAAAGTCAGGTGGGCTGCCAATTACCCCAATCTCCAATTAATTACTTAGTTTACACAGGTGCGGTCGGGTTTACCCCGATCCACCGGCCTTCATCCACATCCTCCGTAGTCTGCGACTACTCCTCAACTAAGCAAGTGTTTGACGTGTGTGGCTCTACCTTAAAGGGTAGCCCCAGCTCTTTCCTTATCTTATCGCCACTTTCCACACTTTTACGTACGTTATTATGTGTGTTCCATATTGACTACTTCCGGAATTCTGTACGTCAGCTCCCCGACCTGGATTCGAACCAAGTCTAGCGGCTTCAGAGACCGCTGTGCTGCCGTTACACCATCGGGGAATAAAGCGGTATTTATTTGGTTTTTCACCAAGAGGCGAACCGCAGAACCTCATTGCGTACCGTATGCCGGAATCGGACCGGCGAACTCTGTTTGGAAGACAGATATGTTACCTCTACATCAATACGGCATTGGGAAGGGCTAACCTAACTTCACATTAGGCTCTTTTACTTTACGCACCCAACGATAACGCAAAACCCCAAAAGGGTAGGTGGGAGCAGGAAATCGGACTCGCACCGACAATCTCTGCCTCAGTGGCCCATTCCGCACTCGCAGCGGACGATCTCAAGCTTATGAGGCTTGCGAGACACTATTTCTCTATATGGGCATGAATTGCAGACCTAAGACTCGATCTGATACAATTAAAACATGATTATACTAACCTGTCAAGCCTGCAACCTTGACTTTCAGCGCAAGACCAGCCAGCATAATAGTAATCTAAAGAGAGGAAGAAAACTTATAGCCTGCTCACGTGATTGTCTAACAATACTACAAACAAAACCTAAAGTCGAATATCACTGTGAGGAATGTAACACTATATTTTCTAGAAAGAAAAGTAATAAAGATTTTTGTAGATTTTGTTCAACATCATGTTCTGCTAAATATACTACTAGAATACGATTTAAGGATTATGTATCTACAGCTAAATCATATGTAAAGAAACCTAAGTCGATTAATACCACTACATTACAAGATTTAAAAGATAAGTATTCAATATCTCAATATCATGCAAAAATTAGAGGTTGGTCTAGACAAGTGTACAAAGATTCGGGTAGACCATTATGCTGTTATAACTGCGGCTATGATCTACACGTAGATATTTGTCATATACAGGACGTCAAGAGTTTTCCTATGACTACTCTAGTATCTGTTGTTAATGCCCCAGATAATTTAATAGCTCTAGATAAAAGGTGCCACTGGGAATTTGACAATGGATATCTTGAGTTGAGCCCAGTGTAGAAGCATTCTACCATCCTGCGAGTAGTGCATGGGGGAATCGAACCACCGACGAAGAGGATATGAATCTCTCGTTCTACCACTGAACTAATGCACCATTAATATTGCGGGCAGGATTCGTACCTGCGAACACCTTCGCTCTTGGCTAGTATGCATTGATACGCATCACCGCAATTGTGGTCGGTCCTGAATCTAATCAAAGATTCCAACACCCCAATGGATCAGAAAGGGATTTACGGACCAGTGGCTCCCCCCGGATTTGAACCGAGATACATCGGGCTTCAACCGATTGCTCTACCAAGTTGAGCTAAAGAGCCAGTGAGTTACTTACTTGTATTTAGCATCGTATCTATTATGTGATTTGGTGATGTCTATACATTGATCATAACTCTAGTCTAATGCCGGGGTAACGCTCCCCGTGTCTTCGGTTTCCAAAACCGACGGATTACTTTCTTCCTCGCACTAGATTAATACTACGTCGGGATAGGGAGAATCGAACTCCCGCTGCTAGTTCCCAAAACTAGCGCGCTACCATTACGCGATATCCCGTCAGTTACAGAGTCTGGTTAGAGTCCCTGTAACTTTTGGAGGCAAGTCCTATTCTAGCAGCTTGCCAGGTGTAAGTCAATATTTATGGTCCTTACCACCAGGACCATAATTACGTGCATGTTCTGTACAGACCCAGATGAGCTTACCACGGTACTGGATCTGTACGCTAGCTGGTTTCTTGCATCTCGACTTCCAGCACCGGTTCTGCATAGGGTCTACAGTACCACGGTTACTTCATCTCCGTCAACCTTTGCTATCAGTACTTCACCAGAGCGAACTGAGACCTTCAAACCTACCAAGTCCTTGAGAGGCTCTGTGTGCTCCCAGACTATGTTGTAGTGACCCAGATGGTCAAGTAGGTCTTCTGTGACCTCCAGAGAGCCTCCTAGCCTGTGTAGAGCAGCTACCAGGAGCCTAGCCAATGTCTGTTCCTGAGTCAAGGTCTAACCTTCCTTGGTAAGTCGATGTATGGTCTCCTGTAAATGGATATTAGCTTCCTCAAGATCAGAGACATACTCGTTAAATACACCGGAGGTAAGAACAGCTATCTCTTGGATAAACCTTAATTCATCTGCATTACTGGGGTTTATCTTATCTGTTAGAGCTTTCTCTACAAGAAGGAATATATTCTCTACCATTAGACCTCTTGGTTCTCAGTAGTCAGTTCTTCATTGAGAATATTCTCTACTAGAGATTCTAATACTCTTCTGATATAAACAGTAATTCCTAGATTCTGTATATCTGCTTGGTTCTTAAGAACAGTTAGAGTCTCTCTCTTTAACCTAAGACTACGTGAAACCATAGCTTTGTTGTCTTCCATGTATGTTCTCCTTGTTATAAGTTCTTTCTTCTTAAGGAGTATACATGAGACTGTACCACCTGGTCAACTCTTCAACCAAGTCTTCGAAGACTTCGTTAGAAGTCTAGACTTTAACTAACAGAAGATATATAGTCTTACCAACAAGCTTTTTCATGCTTTCGATCGGTAGTGCTTCGATCATACACCATCCCACCAAACAATACAACTCCTTTCCTCTGGTGCTCTCTAGGTTGACTCAGTGGTACAGTCTCTGGTAGAGTAGCTGATGCAGGGGGAAACGGTGGGGGTACTACCAAAAAGAAGGTCAGAACTATGGCGTACAAGTCTATAAACGATATCAAGGACAAAGGTCCATGTCTAGTCCCTGGTGAATCTCACAAGGGTATTCACCGCTTGGAGCTGGCATGTTGGACTTCTATCCGGAGATATCTATTCGACCACACATTCCAGGAATTCCTGGAGGAATCTAGAAAGAAGTAGAGGTTATGGGACGGAAGAATGAGGGTTCCTACTATTCCAAACCCTTGGCACAGATCCACGCTTACTTCAATGGGATCTGTGCCTTGTGCGGTAAGTATGTGGAGCTTGATGATGCGTCCCGTGACCACATAGTACCAAGGGCTGCCGGTGGTGGGAACGAGAAGTCGAATATCCAGTTGACCCACAAGAAGTGCAACAACCTGAAGAGTGACAGTACCTATCCTCCGGACTGGAAGGAACGGATCGAGATAGGAATCAATATCCCCGAGGGTTACCGGTGCATGTACTGCAACTTGCAGATAACTGTTCAGCACAAGGATTTTCAATACGTCGATTACATTATCTACAAGAGAAATGTCATGGCCCTGCACACTTGGTGCAATGAGGAGAGAATAGCTTATGGAAAGTTTTAGTTATGCTTTCAATACGAGGTTCGAGCCTATTATCAAGCATGAACTACTGGTGTACCAGAAGGAGCCGTACGGTTCTATTGCTGACGTATGCTCGGTCTGTAGTGATCCGGATAAGGGTATATGGGTTCCGGTAAGTTTCTGTCCAGAGGCTAAGGCTGATGCGGATAAGTACTATAAGCAGATTAATAAGGACTATCTGGAACTACTGATAGAAAGAGGTAAGCGTGGGAAGGGATGAGGACATGGTCTACTTCTGGTCCGATGGCTGTTATGCGACTAAGAGATATAAAGACAGTTATCTAAGAGACCAGATAATCCAGATAGAGCTACATAAAGAGCGTGTACGTCTGGAAGAGACAGATCGTAGGGCTAACCAGTCCAGAAGAGATAAGATCCTCACTCATCCCGGTATTGACTGCTGTGACAGTTGTTACGGCGAGTACATAGATAACTACATGGGTGGCGGAGTAATGATGGACGGTTACTGCTGTTGTCTCGATAACCATATAAGCGGTATCGTCTATCCGTTGGACGACGCCCGGTACAGACCTATGTATCCGCCAGTCAACGGTAAGGTTCCCGAGATATTCGATAAGTGGGGACCGAAGACACAAGAGCGCTATCTTAAGCGATTTAAGGATGAACTAAGTGCTGACTCCTGAACAGAGAATCAATAACTATCTCAATAACGGCAGAACTGTTCTTACTTACAAGCAGGGCAGACGTTATACCCAGAAGTGGCGCAAGTTCATGCAGTGCGCCGATGAAGATGCTTATTACGAAATATGGAAAGAATCCGTCAGCAAGTACTGGTATGGAGAATAGTAATGTGCGGGATGCACTATCGTCGTTGGAGAGTCAATGGTGATCCTCAAATAGTACGAGTTATACGAGAAAATCCTGAAGCTGCCTTTTGGAGCAAGGTTACCAAAGATCCTGAATCGGGGTGTTGGTTGTGGACTGGTGCGACTAACCACAACGGTTATGGCAAAATACAGCGTGAGGGTACTACTCAAGCAGCACATATCTGGGCTTATAAGACTTTCGTAGGTGAAATTCCAGAGGGATACCAGATAGATCATGTAAAAAGTGTGGGTTGTTTACACCGTAACTGTGTAAACTATGAAAATCATCTTGAAGCAGTGACTTCTGAAGAGAATTTTCTTAGAAGTCATGGAATTGCCCGAGTTAATAAAGATAAGACGCATTGTAAAAATGGGCATGAGTTCACTGAAGAGAACACCATAGTAAAAATTAATTCACGAACGGGTAAGCCGTTCCGAAACTGCCGGGAGTGTAGAAATGCAAGTCAAAGAAAGTCAGGTGTTGCCCACGTCTAGGCCAGTAATTCTCCTAGACGTAGATTAGGTGGGCCACTGAACCCTTATGCGGCCAAGGCTACGAAGCGTCCAGAGGGCTATCTGACGCACCGAATGAAGCCGCAGGGGTTCGAGCACACAAACGGGCTCAGAGTCTGGCTGAACCCCCTTCACGGCCCGTCTCTGATGGCTCTGGAGGCAGACCTGGTGTGGGCAACCATGTGGGAAGCAGACGCCAACAAGTTTATCGGCCCCGAAATCGGGCTTCCAGAGCTTCCTTTCATCGATTTCAAGGGTAATCAGACAGTTATTTACGCTACTGAGAACATGGATTCGATAAAGACCTACTTCAAGACCCCCAGAATCGCCTTCAAGATGCTCAAGCACTTCCCTGGAGTCCCGTTTCTGTGGATTGACGACGAATGCACGCAGATTGATGAAGACTTTCTCAAGGAAGCCTGCGGAGTAGAGGTAAAAGCCTACTATGTAGACCCGAGAATAGGTTTGACGGACGAAGATTTCGAAAATATCGCTGAATGGATAAAGGAGAACAGCTAATGGAAAGGGATTATAGATAATGGGACTACTAGGAGACAACCTTCCTCCCGGTTATGAGATCCGGGAGACAGCTAGAGACGACGGAAATACCGAGTATACGATCTGGCGTCAGAACCAGAAGACCTACTACACTACTTTCAAGAGAAAGCTGGCTGTAACAAAGGCCAAGGAGATGTACCGTGTTCAGGGAAGGTAACTTCGACTACCAGGGCTGGGAAGCAGAAAAGATTATTGTAAAAGAAGTCTGGCGGGCCACCAAGGGAACCAGAACTATTACAGCAGGAGACCGAAGAACACTCATCAACAAGATAGACAAGGTGGAAGACAAGTAAATGAAATATTGGTACGATACAGAATTCATTGACGACGGATATACTATCGAGTTGTTAAGCATCGGTATTGTCGCAGAGGACGGTAGGGAGTACTATGCTGTCGTCAAGGACATCTACACAATGCGCAGGGCATGGGATATGAAGTCGGGAAATGAATTCTGGCTCCGCAAGAACGTTATGAACAGCCTTCCCTTCCTCCCTTCCGGCAACTGGGACGAAAACCATTTCGACTACACGAACCTGAAGACCAGAGCAGAGATAGCAAGGGAAGTAGAGGATTTCTTCCTGGACATAGAGCATAGGGACCGTACACAGATGCTTCCGCATGTAGAACTGTGGGCATGGTTCGCAGCTTACGACCATGTAGCACTGAGCCAGCTTTTCGGGCGCATGCTGGACCTTCCTGAAGGTATACCGATGTACACCAACGACATCAAGCAGGAGCACCACAGACTAGGCTTCCCACGTGTCCCACAGCAGGCTCAAGGGGCTCACAACGCCCTGGAAGACGCACGATGGAACAAGACTGCCTATGAGTACTTAGCGTCCCTTGACGGGCCTATTGCGCGCTCTGAGGACGGTACGCTACTCTACATGCAGACAGGCTTCGACGGATCGGTCTACGCACAAGCAGTTCCTACAGCAAACCCGAAGCGTACACGCGTCTGGTAAGGAGAGGACATGGGCAAGAAGCCCCATCCGGATGAGAACAGACCAGCACACATGAAGGGGCACGCTCCAACGGAAGATGTCAAGTCAACCTGCGGGGCGTGCCTGAGAAGGGACCACAAGAGCTGCAACGGCTGGTCCACAAGAGGTAAGGTCAAGTGCCTCTGCGCTTGGCTCAAGCACACTGACTAGAAGGATTACAAGTAATGAGAGGAGATTACAAGTAATGGCAAGGTTTTTCGGAAAGGAACGCCCAAAGGCATGGATCTGCAACAACTGTAATAAGGGAAAGCACGACAAGTGTTCAGGTACCCGGTTGATATCCAATCACGATAATCTCGGGCACAAACAAGCATGCTCCTGCTATGTAGTAATCCACGACAAGGACTGAGGAATTCCCATGGGACAGATGGTAAACGGCTGGCTGATCGAAGAGAAGAACGGATTCTTCACAGCCACGAATGCTGCGGGGAGAGTAGGAGTTACTTCCACCAGCGAATCCAAGGTAATGACCTGGGCACTATCCCACCGAGCAGACAGGTAGGAGTATCCGTGAAGGAAAGAATAGGGGATACTCTCCCAGAGGTAGTAAACGGCTGGACCATATCCCAGAAGACCCTTTTCAACGGGGGCAACTGGCAAGCTGTTAAAAACGGAGTAATAGGTATCAAGCACAAAGACTACCTGTACGTAGTAGCTTGGGCAAGAACCAACCGATAAGGAGGCTGTACCGTGGCTCCGTTCAAGAAGGACCAGATACCAGTAGAGTCTTTCGCAACAGCAGATGAAGCCTGGTATGCAGTTTCACACAAGTACCAGAACCTTCTGAATTCCCCGAAATTTCGGGAAGCAAAACGACTAGGGTACTCCATAGGAGTAGCAGAGTCCAAGAGAAGGTACTGGGTGGTGGTCAATCCTCCTGGGATCAACTAATAGAAAGAACCTCCTTCCCTTTACTGGGTTGGAGGTTCTTTTATTACTCTGTGTAGCTAGTGTACCCCATTATTTTTACTAAACCTGGTCTTTTTTCGATCGAGTCTCATATACTGAGATGAGTGTAGTTACACTAAGTAATAAAATAGCTAGAACTGGTACTGTATAGATCTCCTGATACTGTCATATTCGAATAACTGAAACCATATTCGGATTACCAGGCACCCCTTCCCCATGATCAACTCTTTTAAGGGTACCCCCTTCGCCCTCTAACTATCGAGTGGAATGGCTATTGAATGGCGCTGTAAGGGGCTGAATAGACGACCTACGTTCGTGAATAGGGGGATTCAATCGGGGCATAGGCTATCTCTGGCCACAGGTATTGCTGTAGGGGCGTGGATAGGGCACGAATGGCTATTCTCATAGGCTCGAATGGGTATTGCTATATAGATAAACATCGATACTGCGATCAATTCCCTTGTGAATAGGAGGAGTTGTGTCCTAGTAATTGGCTGTCCACTCATTCACCCTAGTTGGTACTCTATCCGTTGAGAGGGTGAATGAGAGGATTCATGTCCTAGAAAAGAGGGTATAACCATTCGGTGTCAGTTAGTAGTCATAGAAATGAGTACCAGGGGGCTTGACAGGGGAGTTAGTTATGTGCTCCGTAATAACGGACATATAGTAGGGTTTGGTGTCTCCCGGGCATGTACGTATAGGGATGAGCCTGTGACCAGCACATATGATGGTCTGTCAGTACCGTGGTCCATGTCTAGACCAGTCTACGGAGAGTGAAAATCGTCTGTACGGGCCCGGGAGAGGTGAGCTGGACAGAGGGGACCATCAGCATGATCAACAGGCGTGAGAGGGGCCTCTGAGTGGTTCTCTCTCTATACTTGTCAGTAGTCTTGACAGGATGATTTTGTTCTGCCTCCGGCGGCCCGAAATTATTTTAAAATGGACATATACGGATGGAGTGACCTTGATCCAGTCTCAGTGTGGTAACGATGTGGTGTCTTTTCGCGTTCGCGCTTGCGCGGCACATGGTCTGACGTGCAGTCTTCTCCCATGCCCACGCACGCCAGTGCACATAAAGGGGCGCACGGACAAGGGAGACGACATGATCCTCGCGGAGATCACTCAGGCGATGCGTTCGGCCATCCTGACCATGGCTGCACAGGAGATGGACCGTATGCGCGACGCTGACATGAACGCTTGGCTTACCCCTGAGTATGTGGAGCTGGAGAACCTCGCCTACGCGCTCACTGTCGCCGCTGCTGAGTAGCTGTCTGACCTAGACCCGAAACGCTCTCTATGGAGCGTCTGTCCCTAGTGGAGGGGCACTGACGATGGGTCGTCAGAGACAAGAGGAGTACCGGGACATGGCAGCCACTCAGTACATGATTACCACGAACGGCGTTGACTACGGCCCCCGCTACACGAGCAAGGGGCGCGCGGTGAGTGAGGCGGAGACCATCGGCAAGGTTGCCACGGAGCGCGCACACGGTGATGTCGTCACGGTGCAGACGGTCAAGACTGCCAAGGTTGTGTGGAGGGAGATCTACTACACGCACAACGAGGGATTGAAGTTCGGTCCCGTGCATGTCGAGATCACCGGAGACACCGACGTTCCGGCGTGCCTCACCACGGCTGACGGACCGGTGGAGACGCTGACGGATGACCAGTGGGAGATTGAGCACGCTGCCTATGTGGAGTCGCTGAGGAGTGACCCTGAGGTGGCGCGCATGATGGCTGACTATGACGCTCACGTGGCCTCTCAGCCCGTGGTGGCGTATGTGGGCATCCGGCAGGGTCCGGCGGGATACGTCGCCGTGGAACACGTCCATGCGGCCGGTTGCGCGGACATCGCGCGCACTGAGGGCAAGTACAAGGGTGGCAGTGACGCGTACGCGTACATGTCCGACATGACCATTGCTGAGATCCTGTCGTCTAACTACGGCGACATTGCCAGTGATGAGAACGAGACGGACACCCCGGAGTGGTGGGCATCGATCATGGACAACGCCAACGACAACGGAAGGGACGGACACTCCGGTATCCGCATCCTGCCGTGCGCACGTAAGACCATTGAGGACGGAACGGTATGCGGGATGCCGCTACTGACGTCCGGTGACGTGTTCCGTGTGAATTACGTGCCTGCCGTAGACGGTCCCATGACGGGACAGTTTGACGATTACGACTACGCACAGGATGAGGTCAAGTTCGCTGCCATGGACGCCGGTACCGCCACCATGTGCACCCATGGCAACGTCGTGGCTATCCAGGACGGACAGACCTACGTGTGTGGCGATTGCGAGACTGGCACGGTGGCCAGTGAGACGACAGAGATGGTCATGGGTTACGACGTGCCCATGAATGACACCATGTCTCAGCCGCTCATGGTTGACGCGCTCCTGAGTGTGACGGTGGACGGTATCAAGATCAGTCTTGGATGGCACACGTTCACCATTCCGGTTGGTTGCGAGACGTCCATTGCTACCCTGTACGGGCAGGCTCGCGGCGAGTGGAACCGTGCCACGGTGGCCGATTGGGACAGCATCATCACGGTTGAGGACAGCGAGACCTACTAGGACACCCTGAGTGCCACTCTCCGCCCCTTTGAGTGTGTGAGTGGCACTCTTCCCCACCTAGGCTATTTGATCTTGCTACAGGGCCGATTCTGTCCCTTGTGCGGATCATGGTATGTGGTCACAACTCGATAACAATCATGTGGTATCCGCTTGACACTCCTCACGTGCCTATTGGAGCGTGGCCAGTGGCAGGCATCAACGAAGGGAAATGATCATGGTCAAGATCGGTTCACGGCTGCATGGTGCGGTCGCTCACGTCATCACTCGCACGGGCGACGTGTCCGCGTGCGGTCGGATGGTGATCCCTGGCAAGGGTGAGAGTAAGCGCATGTGCCGCACGTGTGTCCGTGTGAACGGGGACGCGCGGAAGGTGAACGACACTCGCCGCAAGAGTGCGCGTGAGTCCGTGATCATGCCTAAGGCTTCCGCCATGACCAGTGAGACCACTGGTGAGCAATACGTGTCTTGGGAGTACGCTCTCAGCCGCTTTGAGCTTGACGTCACCATGGAGAAAATCGCCAAGATCAATGAGCGCTGCGCTAAGCGCGGCATTCCCGGCGGACTTTCCGTGGAGTTCACAGAGCGCATTGTCAAGGAAAAGAATGATCTCGGAATCGAGATAGAAAAGCTTTTCTATGACACGCACATCACGGGAATTGCTCCCCAGCTCCCTGGTTGGGAGTTCATCGGGATAATCGACTTTGACCAGCACGCGGGATTGATTGTCCGTGGCTACCCCGGTGCCGCTCAGATTGACCGTGCGTCCATTCGTGACGGTTGGTGCGATCACTGCCAGACGAATCGGTACCGCACGTCCACCATGGTTGTCCGCAACGTCAATACCGGAATGCAAATTCAGGTCGGCTCATCCTGCATTAAGGACTTCACCGGATGGACCGCTCTCCCGTACACCTTTGACCGTATGTCCAAGGATGTTGAGGACATGTGCGAAGGGTTCGGCGGAGGAGCGCGTGACGTGACCACAGAAACCGTTCTAGGGGTCGCATGGGCGTGTGTGCAGACTTGGGGCTTCGTTCGCTCCAATGAGGCGGGAGCAACCGTCCACATGGTGCGTGACGTCATCAATCCGCCTAAGGCCAACAGCCGCAATGCCGACTACCGCGCCGAACTGGCACGGGTGCGGGATCTCTCCGGAGAGATGACGGAGAGGGCAATTGCACTACGCGAATGGATTGCGTCGGATGAGTTCTCCGGTCACTCGGACTACGTCCTCAATCTCAAGTCCATTGCTGCGGCGCACATGGTGAGTGATCGGAATTATGGCATCCTCGCTTCCGCTCCTCAGGCATGGGCACGCTTTCTTGAGAAGTCCCTCATTCGCAAGATTGAGGCTGACACCCGAGTGAGTGAGCACGTCGGCGAAATCGGAGAGCGTTGGGCATTGCTGGTGACCGTGGAAAGTGAGCGGTATATTGAAACCGCTTATGGTTCCTCCACCCTTTACAAGATGCGTGACGATAAGGGAAATCTCTTCTCTTGGTTCGCATCGAATGACATTCTGTCCGATTCCATTGGGGAAAAGGTTTCTCTCTCCGCTGGTATCAAGCGTCACGCCGAATACAAGGGAGTGTTTGAAACTCAGCTCACCCGAGTGAAGGTGATTGACGCTATCGAGACTGCCGGAATGCTTAAGGCAGCCCCGATTAAGGTCAAGGATGAAATGCGCCTCTCTGATTTGACCGTGAATCAGAATGACGTGTTCTACGTCGGTGGCACTTACTACCGGATTCGCGTTACCAAGGGAACGGCATACGCGGTCAAGTTCACTGACAACGGGTGGGAGTACTCTCCCAAGGCAATTCACACGCTCACCGTGACTGACGTCGTGTCGGCAGAGGATGCGGCACGGTTCGGCAAGCTGTACAGCCGTTGCGTCTACTGCGGTAAAGGACTGACTGACGACCGGTCCGCCAAGGTTGGCTATGGGGAGACCTGTGCACACACCCATGGGCTTCCCTGGGGAGAGTAGTACCGAGAGAGGGTCTAGGGGGCGTCCTGCGGACGTCGGAGGGTGTCCCCTAGCCCATCAGTCCACCACACCTGAACGATCTTGTTAGAGAGGCACACAGGCCATGCGCACGCTTCGCAACATCATCACTGGACTGACGTTCCGTCCCGCTGTTCCCGAGTGGAATGGTATTCCGGATGAGATTTGGTCCAAGCATTTGAAGAATAGGGGAAAGTAAATGCGATTCCATGTATTTCACAAATGGACTCCATGGCGTTTTATCAGCAATGAATCGGGGTGGGGACATGTAAGGCATTGTCGAGTCTGCTACACATGTAGGCTCAAGCTCCCTGGGAGGTTCTCCGTACGGATTTGACAGAGACTTTGAAGTTTGGTAGAGTCCTGTACGTCGAAGCGCTACCGTAAATCATGTGTTTACGATGTCTTGACCAGACTTTGTTTATATCATCTATAAGCAGGTCTGGTCAAGACAGAGTCTCAACTGATAACAGAATGGTCTCAACCTTCGGTTTCGACTGATTCTGAATATGGTTAGCCATAGATTCTAGATAGAAATCTAGGATTTATAGTTATCCGTATTAGATAGGAAAAACAGATGAGAGAATTCGGGAGAATAGTTCTTCTGGTCATCCCTGTTTATATAGTTGTGTGTTATCTGCTATTCGTCATCTATTCGGTTATGCCTCACTTCTGGAGATAAATGGAAATCGTATTGGCAGCAGGCATCTCTCTGGGATATCTTTATGTCTCTGCTCTGGTGGCGAAGCATCGTTACAGCTATACCAGAGCTAAAGAACTTGACTTGAGTACGAAAAGTCATCCTAATCTAGGTATTGAGTACCATGTCGGATCTTTCAATACGTATTACAAGGGAATGTATGTACTCTCTGCCTGGTGCTTTGGTCTGTTCTTTCCCTTGACTGTTTTGGCTAGTCTTGTTGGTAGGTTCCTGGTTGACTTCACGTCAGCTGACCCTGTACTCTCTCAAGCAGAGCATGAGGCACGGTACCTTGCCTGTCTCAAGAGGATTGACGAACTGGAGAAAGTCAATGAGCAAGCTAGGTGATATGCCTGTTCCTCTGGTATTGACCAGGGACCAGGTTCGTACCATTCGAGGGGCTCTCTCTGTTATCTCAGAGTTCTCCCCTGAGTGGTCCATTGGTCCTGTAGACATCCAGCCTGTTCTAGACCTCTTGGACAGTGCAGAGACACAGGCTACGATAGTCCATGCCTCTAAGAAGCCTGAAAATGTCCCTCACTGGCGTTGTGGTACCGTTCATGGTCCCTCTGGTTGTCCCCGTGGTGGAGGCAATGACGGATGGCATATCTCTGATGGGGAATGGGAGAGTCACTGATGGCTAACGAATACGTGAATCAGGCTTACACGCTTGAAGATCTTCGGCTGATTCAGGCAATGTGCCGAACTGCCTGCCCGTATCAGGAAGTTGAGGAGATGTTTCCGGCATTCCGGGAGGTCTATCTCACCACCACCAATCTCATTCGCAATATGGAGCAGGCTGCTAAGGCTATGCCGTATTCGGATGAGGACATGGAGCACGACGAGTACGAGTGCATGCACTATGACGATGGCTGTCGATGCCTGTGCCTGCCCTGTCGCGCTGGTAAGGGGGTGGAGACTTCTCCATGATCATCCGTTGGTGGTGGATGTTCCGGCGTAGGCACCACAGACCCAAGCTAGACAGTGCAGGTTACTGCGTTCGCTGCGACTAGCACCATACAAGCCCCTGAGACAGCCTCTCAGGGGTTTTGGTGTGTCTGGTGGACTCCTGGACCACCCTAGCTAGTTGATCTTGTTAGAGAGCCCTTCAATCCGTTTCAGACCAGGGCTTGACACGGATCATCAGAGCTACTAGATTCATGTTTGTCAGCACGACGCAGACACCCGACTGAGGGTCAACGCAACGGAGAGCAGACAATGACTGAGAAGATGCAGAGTTGCCGATCGGATGAGGGAAAGATCGTCGGATTGGTTGATGCCTGCATTGGCATTCACCGGTTCTTGGCAGAGTCTGATTTGAGCCTGCCCGATGTGCAGGAAGCACTAGCCGACATGTTCATGGACCCTGATTTCCTCAAGATCCAAGAGGCAGGCATGCACGCTGTGCAGATGGTTGCGGCAAGAAAGGCAAAGCAATGCCAATAGGTGTAGGATCAAAGGCTACCGTGTGGCATGAGGATGATAAGACCTCAGAGATCAAGGGTCTCACCACTTCCGAACTTGCTCTACTCGTGGTAGGTTTGGGAGCGCTCGTTGAGTATGAGAGCATCAGTGCTACGGCTGCGATAGAGGCTCTTGATCTTCGGGAGGCTTTGGCCGAAGCAATGGATCTGAAATTGGGTCTCCCACCCCGCTTGACGGAGTCGCAGACGACTTGACACGCTAGACAGCAAGTGCAAGGATAGGCGCAGCAGGACAGCACAAAGCCCCAAACAGAGGGTCAGGGAAACTTGACACCGTGCGGGGAGCATGAAAGGGTACACAGTACGGGAATGGTCGTTCAGCAGGTAAGAAACCTGAGATGTCCGCATAAAACATGCGGGATAAGCTGTAACATCAGGGTTCACCATTCCGCCTAGTGGTTGCTTACCTTCTACAGGGATCGAATAATATCTCTCTGTAGCGGGTAAGGAACTACTAGACGCGCAGCACAATAGGAGTAGTAATGTGCATTGCAGGGGACGCGCCTTGTCCCAACGCTTGTCGGTGTGGTTGTAACTCTGGCGAATACGAATGTGCTTGTGAGGCTGCAATGCAGATCGTCTATCAGAACCGTGTGCCGCATGCTTCGCAAGAGGTCATTGACTCTGAGGTGTGGTCATGGCAGGATGGCACTGTGGACCACATCGGAGACAGTGTGGCACAGGCGATTGCGGCACAGTGGCACTCGCCTGGATCTCCGAACAGTACGGCACTGAGCACAATGGGTGCCGTTACGTGGGATATGCGCATTGAGGACTTTGCGAGTGATGTGGAGTACCTGTTGGCTGGGCAAGAGGACCGCTGGGCACTTGATGCCCTTGAGACCTACATTCAGGCTGCACAAGAGGGAGAGCTGTAAATGATGACTCGCCAGGATTTCGAGAAGTTCGCCATTGTCATTCGTGACCAGGTGAACAGTGTTCCTGATGGACTCAGTCCGTTTGAAAGGCATTTGATTGCGGCAACTCTCATCGAAATTGCCTCTGATCTCGCCGACGTGATGGAGGGTTCGAATTCTCTGTTTGACCGGAGTCGTTTCCTCAAGGCTTGTGGAGTGCCGGAGTAGTTCGCTTAGCTTTCTCTAGGAAATACACGTAAGGGTTGTGCCCTTATAGTTCCTAGGGATTACTAGCCGAATTACACAGGGTAATCGACTTAACGTGAAGGGTAGTCTCATGACTGCAATTACTGTCGCCGCTTTCTTCCCGGACAACGACGGTGAGATCGTTCGGGTGCACGATGCCTCTTGCACGCATACGCTGCGAGACTGGCGCGCCTATGGTGCTCCTGTCATGCTGTACGTGGAGACCGGTAAGGCCATCGTTCGACAGCTCAGCAAGAACGGTATTCGCTTCAAGGGTGTGCGCGTGATGCCCTGTGCACGGATTCCTGAAGGGTACTGGAGCCACACTCCGACCGGTGAGCGTATGAAGCTCCACCACACTCGTATCGGCGCTCTCAACGCCACTCACCGTATCCGCAAGATCGATGCGGAGTCGGGCCACTTCAACACCCCTGAGCTTGCGCCGTACATGAGCGTGCGCTACGGTTTCAAGTACACCAACGCCAAGTAATCCAGCGAATATCATTCCCGTTACGGCGGGATTGGTATTGACCGGATTAAAGGGTAATTCGGGCAACGAGAGGACTGTCATGTCAAGGGTTATCGATGTTCCCGAAACTGTTGCACTTGTTGACGCTGCGATTGAGTTGCGTGGACGCAAGTACGTCTATCCGCGTCCCCAGGGTGCTGGCTGCCAATACGTGACCAACCTGGGCACGCCTGAGCAGGAGCCTGGTTGCATTATTGGAGCGGCTCTGATCAATGGTGGAGTAGTAGAGCCTGAGTTCTTTTTGGGAGAGAATAACGCGGGTGAGTACAATCACCTGATCATCAATGCTATCTACGAAAGCATTCCTGGAGTGGAGTTCACTAGTCAAGCCATGTCTTACATGTCCATAGTTCAGGCACGACAGGATTGCGGTGAATCCTGGGGAGCCTCTGTTGACTACGCCAAGAGCAAGCTCGATATCAACTAGGGAGAAACAATATGGATAAGACTGCTCTTGCTAAGCTTGGATTTGCTATGGTCTGTTCCGTTCTACTTGGCGGAATGGTTCTGATGTTCGCGGCGCCGTTTGTTGGCCTGTCTTTCGGGTATTGGGCTGGAGTACTGATCTGCTATGCGATTGAGGGTATGATCGGCGCAGGTGTGATGTTCGGTATTCAGGCAGCCCAGGATGTTTAGGCTTCCAAGTAACTTCTATGATTGGATGCTATGAAGAAATTTAGGTATTTCGTTTGGGGATTTTCCTCCGCGTGGTTCCTTAGTTTGGCTCTAGTCGGTAGTATTTACGGCATGGTTGGACTAGTTCTGATTGTTGCTATTCTTGTTATTGACTATCTCTCTAGTTGATTGAGCTTCCCGCTATTCATACACGTTCTCTTTGTGAGGGAATAGGAATAGCGGGTTACTGAACCAATTAAAAGATCTTGAGGTCAGGTATTGACTCAGGCTGGCTAGGAGGCTAGGTTGAAGGCATGACAAAGACGATGGATCTTGCGGCACTGCTGTCCATGGACTCCAACGATGCACGGTGCATGGGACTCCGCAAGGTACGGGACATCATGAGTGTGAAGCGCAAGGATGCCGGATACCTGCGTCTGTGCGACTCGATCAGGAGCGAGGGTATCTCTTCCCCCATCCTGATCTGCCGTAGCCGTAGGGGACGTCCTGTAGTCTTCAACGGGCATCACAGGATCGCTGCCGCTATCGAATGCGGCATCACAGAGCTTCCGGTCACGGAAGATTTCATGCTGAGCGAAGATGAGAAGTGGACGGAAGAATGCGCGTAACTGAGGATGACTTTAACCGGCTGGTGACTCAGGTTGCAGTCTATGATCCGAAGTGGTATTTCGAAGACTACAACGAGGGTGTTACGGATCATGTAGTCCATCGCGTGTACCCGTTCCGCTACATCAACGAGCTGGACAGCTCTTACAGCTCAGTCCTGTTCGCCCGAGAGTTCTTGGAGCGCCAAGACATCGCCTATACGGTCGTCTACGACGCCGGAGACATGAATTGGTGCATCCTGTCCGACTACGCTCCTCCGCACTGGGTTGAGGCTGTAGAGCGCTCCAAGGCTTGGAATGATCAACTGACACTCCAGAACTTGCAGCCCCGGGAGCTTGACAAGCCTTTCGCCCCTGCACTAGGTTGGAACCAACAGCCCAGCGAATAAGGGAAGTTATGGAAACGGCAGTCAAGGAATATCGCGTATGGCTGGAGACTGGTGATCTGCTAGGTCTGGTCTGCGTCTACAAGCGGCGTGCATGGTGGACGGTTGAGAACGAACAGCCGTTCTATATCAGTGAGCGTCCGAAGCCCAAGGGTTTCCGCAGTGAGCAGGATGCTTACGACTACGCCATGGGCGAGGCAGAACGTTACATGTCTCAGGCCATGGAATGGGAAGAGGCAGAGACCGAACGTCAGGGTTACGCATGGGATGCGGAGTTCTCCGATTCCTATCACATTCAAGTGACGGAGGCAGAATGACCAGCACCAATGAGCAGGTTGCACAGGATTTCTTCAAGAACTTCCCGGATAAGCCTGGTGCGCGAGTCGGCGACAAGGTAGTCTTCCTGATGGTAGAGAACGACAGCATCCTCCGCTATCAGGGTACGCTGTGGCAGACACGGTCAGATGGTGCGGGTACCATCCTTGTAGGCAACCTGTTCAAGACTACCACCATGACCTACGTTCGCAAGGCACAGACGGATAGCTGAGTTTTTCACTGCATAGGGCTTGCGTTCTGTGCGGTGAGATGGTTAGCTAGCACCAGCAACCAACCGGACGAGAGGCTACACCATGACTGAGCTTGAGATGATGGCGCGAGTTGCTGTCAACCCGCTCGTACAGCAGTACCGCAAGGTTGTGCAGGAGTATCGTAACCGCATGGTCGCTGCGTATGGTCCCGACTTCGATGCCGAGTGGACGAACGATGCTGACCTTGACCCGCGCGGCTTCAAGATCATGACGGACCGTGAGCGTGAGAAGTACAATGCTCTGCACATCCGGATGAACGTGGTCCGGAAGATGGTCCGGGAAAGTCTTCAGAACCGCTAGACAGCGTAGCTAGTAGGGTATAGAGTTACACCAACAAGCCAAACAGAGCCAAACGGCTCAAGGACAAAGGATTACACCATGAACGCTCTGCTCCGGAAGCTCGTTTCGTACACCACCATCAGCGGCGAGACCGTCAAGGGCAAGATCATTGCGGCCGGTCGGGACAAGTACGGCCCGCTGTACGTCGTCAAGGTCACCACTGCGGATGTGCGTGCGTATGCCAAGGGTTCGACCTTCGCTGTCTCCGCTGAGAACTTCGGCAGTGTCCTGGTCCTGCGGTGAGAATCGCAATCATTGAGTGGACCGTGAACATTGGAAACGGTCCCAGGACAATGACACATGCGATTGTCGAGAGGACAGGACAAGATTTGGAAAGTGCCGCATCTCGTTGGGCATACATGTCCCTGTCCGAAAAGGCTTACGAGAACTGCACCATTACGGTGTGCAATACCGATCCCGCGAGCATGGAAGTTATTCGTGGATAATCTGATCTCAACCGTAGGGGAATTGCGAAAGAGGCTCGCAGGAATGCCGGACGATTGGCCGGTGGCTGTGTTCGTTGATGACAATTGCGGTTGCTGTTCTACCGGTGGCGGATGGGAGCAACTGCAAGTTGAGCTTACGGACGGAATGGTTAAGATTCGGTAATGGACTACTCAGATGCATATCCGCAGACTACGGGAGAACTGATTAAGTTTCTTCAGGAACTCCCCGCAGACACTCCGGTGTATATCAGTGCGCACGATGGTGGTTGGGAAGCTGTAGAGGCTTTCTTTGAGGATGGAATAGCTTACCTGAGCTAGTTCTCTTGTGGGATTCAGAATGCAGAGTTTCTGAGTCCTACTGGACCACTAGAGGAGAGAACATGGCTGACACGTCGATCGACTCTGACACGCTTGCCTACGTAGCAGCAGGAGCCAAGTATCTCGACGAAACATCGCCCGATTGGGCGCTGTACATGAATTCGCGAGAGCTGGACATGTCGGACGGAGAGTACTGCGTCCTCGGGCAATACCATGGAGACTATTTCACGGGTCTGAATGTTCGTAAGTTGTCGCATGATGACGCTCACGACTACGGTTTCAGTGTGCTGACGGCTGCTGGTTTTGAGGGTTCTGAGTATTGGGACACCTACGATGAGTGGACACAGCTCACCTACATGTGGCGTGATGAGATCGCCAAGCGTCTTGCCGTACATGTGCTCTAGTGGCTTGACAGGATGGAGCTTGCTCCGGTAAGTTCCTTCCTATCAGGTTCCTAAGCGGTAGGAATCGGAAACAGGAGATGAAAATGTCTGTTGATCTTGTGGCCTTGTTCGTCACGCTGGAGCAGTACGAGAGCACTGAGGAGAATACCACCAGCATTGGTGACATCATTCAGGAGTTTCCCGGCGTGTCGGAGACAGAGCTGTTTGAGGCTCTTGAGAAGCTTGCTGACGTGAAGCTGGTGGACGCTCTCGGACGCGGACTGACTGCTGAGTGGTTCATCGACGTCCCGGACGTCAACAGTGACAATGCGGAGAGTGTGGCAGAATCCGCTCTCAAGAGTGTTGAGCCGAAGCCTGAACCGCGCAAGCGTCGCACTGCTGCTGAGATGGCAGAGGCCAAGCGTCAGGAGCGCGAGCGTACGGAGTACAACGCCAAGGCTGCTGAGAGTCAGGATGCTGTGATGAGCCAGGGTGAGAACGTGGACTACAGTGATCTTGCTGAGGATGAGCTTCCCAGTGCTGTGCTGGAGATTCTGGAGGAGGCTCCGGCTACTCCGCTTGACGTTGCTCAGGCCATGGCTGTTCATCCGGCTACGCTGGTCACCGTTCCGAAGCCTTTCGTTTCGGTCGAGCATGAGAGCGACATTGAGAAGAACGGGCTTGCACTCGATGAGCCGGAGTTCATCCCTGAGCTTCCCGAGGGTGTCAACGGCAATACCTGGTACATGGCGCACGCTGCCATCACTCAGACTGCGCGTGACTGGTGGATGGGCAAGGCAGCAGAGCAGCGCAACGCTTTCATCCTGGCCAATCCTGGTACGTCGATCACTGAGCAGGAACTTGCTGCGCGTCTCTAGTGTGTGATAGGGATTGGGAATCATAAGATTCCCTTTCTCTATGACCTACTAGGAAGGGTTAGTAATGGAAAGCCTTTTTGGTCCTGAGTTTTGGGCAATCGTGGAAAGCAAGATGCGCGAGGGGCAGAGGAAGGGACAAGCGATTGTCAATCTGACCTGTGAGATGTTTCCGGAGGCACGACAGCTCGACGGTACTCTCTGGGATTGCTTCTACCGCGATTCCCTGATCAGTGACTACCTAGAGCGTTTGGTGGATCTTCTCACTAAGTAAGGAAAGGTAATGGCTAAACGCTTTCGAAAGGGACAGAGAATCATTCACCAGCGGCGTGCTTGTGAGAATGTCAGGAAAGCATACAATGCCACTCCTGCCGATGCTCACCGCTGGTTTGTTCTCAACGGAATTCCCATCATGGAATTGAGTGAAATGTCCCGCAAGAGGATCAATCGTCTGATGTATCAGAAGTAGCTGACACAGAGAAACCCCCTGGCCTACTCAAAGGCTTAGGGGGTTTCTTTATGCGGTTGACTTGACGTGTCCTCGCTAGAGTCTGTGCCGACACAGGAGCGGGAAGCTCTCAGAGCCTCTCTAACAAGATCCAATAGGGAGGGTGGACTCAGGGACCACCTAAGGGGTCAGAGGCTCTGAGAGAGCCCTACAGAGCCGTTGTGAGGCTACTTGTGGGCAGAGGCACCATGGCCGAACTCGCTAGCAGCAATCGCACGGCGTTGACGCTCGGCCATTTGACGTGTCTGTGGTTTCTTGCTATAAGTCTTGCCTGTATCCTTGTTCTTCACCTTGAAGCCAGAGCCGCTTTTGTCTACTGCGTAGGGCATTACTTGCCTCCGCAAGTCGGCACAGCGGTTGCTACAGGGCTCTTGATTGCCGGTTGAGAGTCCATGTCACCTTTGGCTGCACAGACTGTCAGAGCCACTCCAGAGGCCAGCACGACCGACAGAGCAGCAGTGCAACAGGTACGTCTGTCCCATGTTCGTTGATGATTACTCATGCAAATTCTCCTAAAAACAGAAAAGCGGATATATTCCCATTATATTGCAATGGGAATATATCCGCTGTGATTCTGCTATGAAGTTCTAGACGTAGGAGTTCTCCGAAACCTCTTCGAAGGTGATAGACACAGTGTCAGTCTTCACGTAGGTAACCCAACGGCTACCGTTACGGACAGCGATTTCTCCCCACTGATCGGTTTCAGCAGAGGAATCCGCCGTATAAGTCCCGTTCTTGTCCCGCACGACGTCACCAATGCGAATGGAAAGAACAGGCTCATTGTCATACGTGGCCATAGCCATTTTGGTTCCTTAAACGTAGTAATGATCAGCATTTACTGACCAATGCCAATCCCCTCTCTCACAGGGGAAGGACATTCGCTAGTAAAGACTAGTTCGTGAACACGTACAGCTCACTACCGTACTCATGCGTGTTGAAGTCGGATCGGACGTTGTCGAAAGTCTTCTGATAGTTGATCTCGATCCAGTCGGGAAGATTCTCAGGCAGATAATCCACCTGCTCCAGCCAGTCAGCCATGAAAGCTTCCTCAGAGTCATAGACTCCCTGGTAACCCTCCATGTACGGGCGACCGTGACGACCATGCTCGAACACCTCAGCATCGTGCCAGCCGAACAGCTCACCGTAAGCGATGATGATCCCGGCATTCTCAGGATCGGTTGCCAGGGCATCGAAAACCGCAGTGACAACCGCCAGGCGCTTGACGTTGATGTACTCACCCGAATTGTAATCGGTGTGAATCTCAATCTCGTTGATCTTCCAGCCGGTAGCCTCAAGATGGGCCAGAATGCGTCCAACCTGGTCAGAACCGTGATCCTCATTGAACCGAGCAATCCGGTTCGGGTAGTCCCGGTGCCACAGGTCCACGTAGAGCTCAGTGAACGTTTCGCCGCTAGCCATTGTATAGCCTCCGTTTCGGTTCCCAGTGAACCACACGGTACAGGTACTCCACAACCTGTACCATGCTGATGACTAGGCGTACGGATTCGACCAATGCCCGAACTTATGCAAGCTTACAGGGTGTTCCGTCAGTTGCAGGACCAGATCCATATGAAAGATCATGGCTTCAGTGTAGTCACCATGAGAAGTCACAGGGAAGCCCAGAGAATCGCCGTTGTGCGTAGTCGTGTCGTTGAAGACACAGGTTTCCAGTCCGTATCGTGCACTCTCGCAGGTAGAAACTTCCCAGTCACCTACCCGAGTCAATCGGACGACGTAGGGCAAGGTGTTCGGAATCTCTCGTGGGCATTGGTACATGCTGTCCTCCGTTCGGCCCCTGTTGGGCTGATGAGTAGAACACTAGACCCGATCACCCAACGTGTCAAGCGCTAGCTTCCACTAGGTCAACTCCGCACGTCAGAGCCCGTATGAGAGCCTGAGATTGACAAGGTGGACGTGGGATGCCAGTCTGTACCCATCGCGCCGCACAGAGGCGCACAGACAGTCTGGAGAGTACGTGGCAGACAGTTTTGATGATGCAGTCAGCGTGTTTGCGATAGCTGCACGGGACAACGGAATGCATATTGATTCCTTCCGTATGTTCTTCGCACAAGGTGAGGCACGATTGCGTGTCCAAGATGCTCTAGTGCGTAGGGGTGTTATAGAGAGGATCAAGCGAAACGGAAACATGATCTTCTATCGTTGGGCAGAGTAGTTGACTTCGGTCCCCATCTGTATTAGGGTGGGGATCACACACGGAGCGCTTGCGCTCTAAGAGCCACTTGTCGGGCTATTCGGCAACCTACGGATTCAAACCAGTCCTGCCCAAAAATAATTAGGAGTCGGAATGCTGAACTCTAATCTCCAGTTCATGGCGGTGTCTGCCGACATCATCACTGTTGCCCGGCAGATGCACACTTCGCATACCGTCCACGGATTTCTTAAGGGATTCGCTGGTGCCGATATCAGGCAGCAGCAGGAACTGCTGAAGATGCTTTTTACCCTGAACCTGGTTGATGGGAATACCATGGCGAATGCTAAGAATATCCATTGGACTATTCGCAAGTGGTTCTAAACAGAAATAGGGCTAGATTCCTTAACGGTTTCTAGCCCTATTTCTGTTTACTTTCCTTCTGATAATCCAATCAGGAACTGGTCCCAATTAACGTCTCGTATCTCTCCCCTAGCCACGAACATAGCTTCAAGGAACAGATGCAGAAAGTCTAATTCGGAATTGCTGATAGTTATGTCAATAATTCCATCGTCAGTATCCAGACAGATACCGAGTGTCTCTGTATCAGCGGACAGCACCAAGCCTGAATCGAATTCAGCGAGCAGTATGTCCCCAGTCAAAAGCTTCTGTACTAAGTTGTCGAATTCCTCCATTAGTAAACCCCATCTCCAAAACATACTAGGCAATCAGCGTCTTCGTACTTGTCCATACCTGTGCCGAAGCAAGAATGGCACGATCTCGTATCAGTCTCATCGAATATCTCGTACCCGAAAAGTTCATCCTCATTGTCAGGGTCAAACTGTTCGAGGGATTCCCTGTCATTTATGTCTACCACTAGTTAGTACTCTCCAAGAATTTCTGCATCCATTATTCCTAATTGTTCTACCGCGAGTTCTGGCGAGATTGCTGCTGGCAGCGCTGAGAAAGACTGATTGGTCATATCGCCGAATAAATTGCTGACCATCGACATCTGACCCTGCTGCTTTGCAGTCACAGTAAGTGAAAAGCCTTCCTGCTCCATATCGTGCTTGGTCTTCATAAGCTTTCCCAAACGGTCGATTTCACTGGATAGGTTAGGATCTGCGTATCCTCCTTCAGTGTCTTCGGCCATTTTCATGAACAAAACACGCTGTGCCTGCATCTCTACAAGCGTATCCATAAGGGAAGTGACCTGTTCCTTCGTACGGATGACGATAGGAATATCATAGGCACAAGTACTGTTCGGTTCAAACATAGGGCACTTGGCAGCAAGGAAACAGGTATCGCAGATACGCATGGACTCACTGCGCGTCTTCACCTTGGAGATCTCTACATCCTCATAGAGCCCGGTATCCTTGTTCTTTACTTTATTCGTCTCTGTATCGAAAGCCAGGAGAGGAATAGGACGCATCTGAGAAGGATCTCTGCGGGTAGGAGTTGGCAGTCTGTTCTGCACCCTTTCAAGGTCAGTACCAACTTGGTCAGTATCTAATTCCGTAAAGTCCTCATCGGGCATTTCGGTAGTGATAGTTACTCCTGTACGGTTTAGTGATGCAATTAGTTTCTTCCAGGACCACAATGATACACGAAGCATCTCCTGTGAGTCGTCTGCATTGATCTTAGCCAAGTCGAAACCGGCAGAAGTAAAGGTAGAACGCTCCTTCTTACGCGACTGGTCCTTCATCGACTTGGGATATCTCTTCAACTGATTATGAGACCAGACGATAGTGTCCCCGAATCTAGCGGGAGAAGTCCACGAAGTAGAGGATACAGACTCCCATTTAACGGCCTTCATAAGATCAGGCTTGGTCATGGACAGACCATGGAGTTTTACTCCGGACCTGGCCAGACGGTTAAGTACGGGAACGAGATCTCTTCCATTGAGAAGAGTCTGAGGAATTCCGACACGGCCGAACCGCTCTGCAAGGGAGTTGAGATCGTCCAATCCGTCGTCCCCATGCCATATTGGGAGAAACTTGTCGAACGCGACATCTCGCAGGGTATCCCTTTGCTCCTCAAGAAATCCAGGACCCAGATGAATTGAGTCAAACTCTCCGTAGAGTTCGATACGAGAGATATTTTCGCCAACCCACCGATAATAATCAGCTGCAAGCGATCTAAGTTCATCATCTGTATACTTATGCTCCTTTGCGTCATTTATTGTATGGCACCCCGAGTCAACGAATATATTAAAGGTGCTGTCGAATTTCTTATCCAGTTGCCAGAGGTTCTTCACTCTCTGGCGCATTCCCATAAAGTTCAGGCTTACATCCTCCACACCCATTTCCAGCATAAGCCGGGCATAAGTGGGAAGGTGTAAGCCTTGCTGATAGAGCTTCACTTACTCTTCCTTGTTCCCTAGTGGCTGACTGGCAGCAGATTCCCATTCCTTTGCCGCCGCAGCGAGAGTTCTGTCTCTTCCGCCCGCTGCCTGACTCTTACGTCTTGCTTGGACAGCTCTGCTCTTAGTATTCGCCCAAGCCTCCAAATGGGAACCAGCAGACGCTATTCCGCCTGGCTTGGCAGTCCAAGAGCCGACAGAGATAGTCTGTGGAGCTGCTTCAGTGGACACCTTTGCTGTTGCATTGGGCAGAGCCTGAGTAGAGGAACCGGGATGGACAGCTTGCGGGAATTGACCTGCTACAGGCTTAGCCACTGGCTTCTTTGCTCCTATTTTAGGTGGAGTATTGACCTTTGCTGCCGCTCTTGTTCTCTGGTTGCCCTCAGTAATAGCCTGACCGTGGGCATAGTTTCTCTGCTGCTGCATTGTCTTCTGCGCTTGACTGGCAACTTGAGCCTTCTGAGCTGTCGCCTGCTTCTGAGCTGGACTCGTCGGTACTGCGAAAGTACGTGGTGGAGCGCCCTGAGCAGGAGCCTGAGTGCCTTTGTTGACTCCGGCAGCATGAGCCTTCTGTGCGGTCATTGCAGCTGCCTGATGGGCCTTCTGCTGCTTCTGGTTGGCAGCCTGTGCTGTCTTCAGAGTAGAGTCTACGCCGTTCGCCCAAGTCTGTCTAGCATTGGTACGTGTTGCAGCAGTTTTCTTTGCCGCAAGGTTGTTACGGATTCCCTGCTTCACTGTCTTCGCATGGATATCCTTGAATACATTGTGCTTGAACTGTTCCCCGACAGTGTTGATACTACCTAGATTAGGAATATTCGCGGGCATATAGTCCTCCAGGACTAGAAATCATTGAATCTGGTATCTGTGGCTCTTGCTTCCAATTGTCTCTTCTTTTCTGCCAGAAGCTGATTCCAAGGAGTTATCGTGTCAGTGTGGCCGGGGCGGAAAGTAGGATTGGTGTACTGCGGGTGCAGGAACAGGAAGGAAGCAATTCCGTGCTCCAGTAATGCTGCGGCTACGCTGGTGTCAGACTCCAGTACGAGTGAGAGAGGACCGTCCTTACGTAATCTGCCGATCTGTAGAAGTCGTCTCTCTGCGGCATCTTCAGGATCGAGTTCATCATAGTAGACTTCTCTTACATGTTCAGTCATACCGTTCATAAGAAGCCAATAGCTTATCTTCTCACGGTTATGGCTATCAAAGATAAGGCTTATTCTATGGTCCTTAACGAGTGACTTATAAAGTAACAGGCCAGGGATGATAACTCCTGAGTCATTGGGCTGCCGTAATATACCTTCTACTACTATCGCTATATGGTTACCCCAGTTCTCACTCATTAGACTATTATCTCCGATAGTGACAGTCTTCCATCAGCTTCCATAATAGGTGTTACTTCATATTTCATACTATCGGCTCTATAGATCTGCCATTCAGAGAATATACGAACACCTAAGTCTGTGTTTACGACATAACGCTCTTTGTCTATAACATCTGAGACAGTACCCAGCAGGAACTCCAATACTGTTCCCTCGTTGTAGAACCATGTTCCTACTACTCGATCTCCTACTTCAAATCTGTTCATTATTCCCCAGTTAGTATCTCATTGAGTGCGTTGACAATACCGTCTCGCTTAGCTCTCTGCCAGGCGTAGTTATAGTAATCGCCGTAACCTTCACCAGTATTGGAGAAGGCTTCCTTACGTCCTAAGTGGATAGTATCGAACAGATTATTGGCCTGTTGTACGATCAACTTCTTATGCTGAGCCTTGTTAACGTTATTAGCTTCCTTATCCACAGCGTTATATCTATCGACAAGAGTCTTAGCTGCCATAAGATTAGCGTCAGCCGCATCTTCATACTCCTTAGGATAAAGAGTATTAGGCTGCTTAGCAGGCTTAACCGTCCATCCGTCAGTCGTTAGGTTATAAGCAGCATAAGGATGGATGTTGACAATACTATTGGACTCGTTCTCCACATACTGGTTCAGGAAGAACGTCAGCTCGTAGAACTGCTCAGTCCACCATCCGTGCTCTGTCTCATAGGCGAACATGTAGTCCGATGTCATAGGCCACAGATTCTTTTTCATATCAGTGTCTATGTAGTCGGCTATCTCTCCTCGGCTACTCCACTGGTAGTCAGGATTGTCTGTAACGAACTGGTTGAAATCTAGTCCGAAGAGGACGTCGAGATCACCGTTTCCACGATCCGAATCCCATTGATAGCTAATTCCACTGCCTGCCAGCCAAACCATAGTCCAAGCCCCAGGATTATTGTACTTACGGCCAAGATAATCCAAAAGAAGATGGTTGATAGTCTCGCGTACATTAGGTCTTAAGTGCTCGCCCTCGAATAGGTGTGGATCAAGTATCTGCGCGGGCTTACTGAAATAGCCGCTCTGTCCGTCTGTCAATGTAATCATGAATACAGCTTATCCTATCTGATACGAAAAAGGAAGCCCTATAGATTCTATAGGGCTTCCTCTATTATCTCGTACTACTTAACGACATTAAAACCATACTTCTTTCCCAGACGGACAAGGGAGTCATAACCAGGAATACCATTGGTATCCGTTCCCTTGTATCCGCACTTTGCCTGCCACTTACCGTATGCCTTCACAGTAAGGGAGCCGAATGAGCCATCAGCATAGTACTTCTTTGAAAGCAATCCGGCACGGTACAGAGCAGACTCTACCAGCTTTACGCCTGATGCATATGTCTGGTGTCCCTGAGAAGACTTAGGATCTGTCTGGGCTGCCTTGATCAGGTTGGACAAGTCAACAGTAGGCTTGCTAGGAGTTGGCTTAGTAGGTGGCTTTACTGGAACAAAGCTCTGTGACCAGGCGTGCAGGTCACTTAGGCTCAGCTTGCAGTAGTCCAGATCCGCACCCTTTACACCATACTGGTGGAACAGCCAATTGGCCTTAATTCCAGGTGCTCCGGCAGGAAGTCCGCCTGTAGCAATCCACAGGAAGTCCTGGTAGTAGCTGTTCGTATCAATATCTACCCAGTAGGACTTGTTGCAGTACAGACCGACAGGGTTGTGAGGAAGCTTTGCCTTGAGATCCTTCAGGAATGTATCCTTGTACGCACGCTTCTCAGCATCAGAAACACCCTTATTGTTTGCGTCATAGCCTTCCCAGTCCAGTACAACTGGCTCACCGGGCTTAGGAGCCACCTTTGCCAGGAAGTAATTGATCTCGGCGTCAGCGTTGTTGTGCATGTGAGGGTAGTGGTAGAAACCGGTGAGAATTCCAGCGGCTTCAGCAGTCTCTCTCTGTGATACCCAATTCGGATTCACGTAGGACAGTCCCTCGGTTACCTTGATGAAAGTAAAACTTACTCCGTGTGTAGTCGGCTTGGCACTGGTGTAACCTGACCAGTCCTGCCCGTAGATTCCTGACATTAGTTCTCCTTATGCGTAAGCCTGAGTGAACAGGAGCTTCCAGCCGGTTGGTCCAATACTGGGATCATAGGTGACACCAGTGGAATTCGTGTGGTTAGCGGTGTTGAATGCAGCCACAGAAGCCTGTGTATGAGCCCCATAGTTGTCTGCTAGGGCAATAGTCTTGTCCAGATATCCTGTGACCTGTAGAGCAGCCTGTAAAGGCTTTGCTGAAGGGTTTGACTTATTGGGTGCCAGTCCCGTTGGGAAAGCCGGGGGAACATAGACAGGAACTAATCGATAGTCATGCGGATCAGCCGTAGTAGGACAGATTCCATCCGGGAAATCAGGAGCAAAGTATCCTGTAATAGAAGGATCGGTGCGCAGACGCGTGTGGGAATATACACCATTGCCCTCAGCAGAACCGTCATTGTTGGTATTGCCGCCCTTTGTCGTTACGTTAGTAGCATCGAAGGATACGACGATCTCTGTGTGGTCTCCATCATCGAAGTTTACCCAAGCGCTGACAGAAGGATAAGCACTCCACTGTCCCTTTGCCTGTGCCCACGTGGTGAAGTCCACTACATTGTCAGTCTTGGGAACGATAGCGTCCAAGCCCTGGTCATGGTACATGCACCAGTTGAAGATGACGCACCATGAAACGCCGTTCTCTCCGTACTCTTCCCCGAAGATTGTCATGTTGTCGTAATCCGCGCCCACAAGAGTCTCGTAGACTCCCTCTGGAATGCTCTCCAAATGGGTAATCAAGTCTTGCCACTGTGCCATATTGTATTCCTTTAGTTGCGTAGCTTGCGGGGATCGATAAGTGAGGCTACTCTGTTCGCCTCTGCCTGCTGCTGTGCCATCTGCTGCATCTGCATAGCGCGCTGTTCCATGGTAATCGTGGTGGCTACGGCAGTCTGCTGAACCTGGCAGCTCATCATGATGTTGGAACAACCACCGACAATATCGTCAAGGCTTGGATCACGAAGAGGAGTGTACTCTCTATCAGCATAGTCGTAAACAGTAGTCCATTGTCCGTCCAATCCTTGGACTACTAGGAATGCTGTAGTGACATCAGGCTCCAGTTGTGGAGTCTCCTTGCCACTGTCATTTTGGTTCCTTATGGTTTCGTGTAGTGCGTCGATTTTCTTATGGGTTTCAACATGCTGTGCATTGATCTTCTTGTTCTGCTTATTGAAAGCAGTAAAAGTTACCCATGTGGTTACTACGAGTGATGCTTCCAGATTCCCGAATACATTATGGAAATTGAATACAAGGATAAGTACTGTAACTACAGCCATTAGTATATGTATATAGAAATCCAGTTTCATATTACTTCCCTACATGTGACTTTACACTTTGATGATACGGGCAGTATTCACAAATGAACGAACGCTTCACCTTTGTGTCGTCATACGTAGGAAGACCAGCAGCCTTGCGCTCTCGCGAGGTATTGGGCTTGATCTCCTTGGACACGTCGAGATAGTCATTGCACTTGGGCTGAGTGTTGGACTTGTATGCTGGCTGGTTGTGCCTGTTCCAGCACTCCAGTGCGTCAGCCTTCATCTGGTTCTGGACATCGTAGAAATCCTTGTCGAATCCTGTTCGCCCGTCTGACTCCAGGATCTTCTTAGTGATGTCCTTGCGGTACTCAGGGTCCTTCCAGTGGCGTGTAGGAACGAATCCTAACTTGCACCACTCAAGTACGTGTCTGTCCTCGAATGAAGGATGTCTGCGAAGGTGTGTCTCAAGGATATAGCCGATTCTAGGATCATTGTCCGCGTTGTCAGGATCATAATCCGGAATCTCGTCAATAGTTTGGCAAGGGTGGCAAATGATAAGGCCAGTAAGGTGGACGTTCTTATCCTTATGCGGATCAAACGTATCAGCCATTAAGTTCTCCAATTAGTAGTTCGTTCAACTTTTCCATGGTAACAGAAAAAGCCTTACCTCTCAACCATTAAGGAAGAAAGGTAAGGCTTCTACTTTAGTACTTCAGGCAGCCGATAGGAACATAGATCTCATCACCAGGATGGATCAGCGCTGGATTGGTGATCCAGGAGTTCACTGGCAAGGAAAGGATGATCTGGTAGGTAGTACCATGCGTACGGGCGATGTTGTACAGGGTATCGCCAGGCTGGACAACGTACCAGATGTACAGACCCTCATAGCAGTACCCAATAGGTGCATTCGGGTCGGTAATCGGCGGAGCAGGTTCAACAGGGATATGAACCGCAGGAGCCTGTGTGACAGCCTTGGAGGTCTTTACTGGGGCTGGAGTACTGTGATGGACTGTACGGCTCTTAGACGGGCTGTGAGGGGTCTTGGAGAGGCCATGAGAGCCACATCCCCAAGGGGACAGTCCACGATGTGAGTAGAGAGTCTCTGCAACTGCGATCTGCTCTGACTTGGTTGCCCCGTTTGCATTGTAGGCGTACTTGCCTCCACCGTTGCTGATCCAAGTATTGTGGTCGAACTGTAGTCCACCATAATAACCATTGCCTGTATTGATGTGCCAGTTGTTTGTGGATTCACACTGGGCGATAGCATTCCAGTTGACGGAAGCAGCATGAGCAGGAACAGCGAATCCGAGAATACTGACAACAGCGGCAGTTCCAAGTGCGATCTTGCTAATTGCGTTCATTTACTTCACCCATCCGAATGTAATGTAGGAGAATCCCCAGTTGTAGAATGCATCATCGATCTTTACCTTGCCGTGCGTACTGTTGGCATCGATCATCTCGTTGTGCCCGATGTAGATACCGACGTGCTGAACACTACCATGGTTCCAGAAGAACAGGATATCCCCGACCTGAACCGTGTGGTGTGCCTTGGTTTGGTGCTTAGAGGAAGTCTGGTGCTTCTTTGAAAGGTACGACCACTCAGTGTTGGTAGTAGTATGCGTCTTTCCCATATCATGGCCGACAGCCTTGAATGCTGAGTAGATCAGACCGGAGCAATCGAAGTGGTTAGGACCCAAGCGACCTGAGCTCTCACTGTAGGGCTTACCCATATCGTGCTTCTCAATGTAGCTGACTGCCTTGGAACCCGCAACCGTTGTGGCACTTGCATTCGTAGCAAGACCCATAACCGGAACAAGGGCAACAGCAGTGACAGCCAGGACGCGCTTAAGAGTATTACTAGACATGATTATCCAAACACTAGACAATAAGGACCGCTGCTACGTCCTGCGGAATGTCCGCGTTCTGTAACAACGGTCCTTAGTCTAGGCCGTACTACGCTGTTCTGTCAACTGCCTTGCTGCACCACGTTGGTGGGCATGTACTACCGTCCAGCCTACCAGGTCTTGCCGAAGACTGGTCCGTCTTCCTCTGTCTCAAATTTATTGTTGACAAAATCCCCAGTAGGAATTGTACGGTTAGTACCCGGAACATTGACAACGCGAGGCTGTCCGAATCCGTAGTACGGTAGACTCAATGAGCGCTTCGCAGCATAGTTCTCTTCAGAGTCCAGTGAGCTACTGGAGTCAGGACGAAGCTGCTTTACCTGTCCATCCATGTACGCCCCACGGTTTAGGTCTGCATTCATGGATCTCAATTGTGGATAAGCCATATCAATTTCCTTTACTGTGGCTTCTTAGGACGTCCTGCTTTGCCCTTGACAACGGCTACAGGCTTGATCATCTTGTACTTGGAGGCATCCGCCGACGCTACCTTCTTAGGTGCGCGGGCTACGTCTCCCCTACGTCTGTCGCTACTCTTTCGAGCAGTCGGTACAGATCTCGGTGCTTTCTTCTCTGCCATAGTAATCTCCTCTACCACTGGCCGGTAATATTCGGATAAGAAGTTCCTTCGTAACCACCCTCAGTTCCGGAGAAGTTCCCGAACTGTGCGGAGAAGGAGTCATCTACAGTAATGATGTCCTCTATACCTGGAGTATAGTCTCTGTACCCGAATCTGTCAGGTGTGCGGCCGATATTGGGGATAGGAGGCTTTCTGTTCGCCGCGTCAGAATAAGCATTTGCCACCAACTGAGCAGATACAAGCTGCTCTGCAAATGACTGTACAGGCTTGGTGACGTTGTATATAGGATTCTCGTCACCCTGTTCCCTTTTAGTGGGATTGTAGTTCTGGTTCTGCTTGTCCATTAAACTGATCTCCCACTTCCGGATGCTGACCAGCCAGGAAGGTTGGTTCGAGCTTGCCATTCCCTCATCTGCGGACTTATGTTGCCAGACATCTGTGGATCGTAGGCGATGTTCAGTTCCTTAGCCAGTTCCTTGGCCTTCTCATTGGTGATGTACTTTCCACCATGGGCTAGACGTTCCAGAGGATTTCCCTGTGCCGCGAATCTGTGCTTGTCTCCGTGGAGTCTGTTCTCCAGCGTTGTATAAGGAGTAAGGTCCTCAGGCCAGAAATAGTCCTGAACGCCGATTCTAGAGCCCTTGTGGACTCCTCTGGAGTAGCTTCTGGCATTGTTGCGGACAGTCTGAAGGAGCTTGTCCTGTCGTCTGTCGATAACAGAGCCGAGATACCCGTCAGGGTATTGGGCTTCAGGTGTCTTACCTGTTGACGCAGCCAATCGGGCATCGAGAATGGAACGGAAACCTGTAAGGGCTTGTCCTCCACCACCAGCGTACTGGGTAACAGATCCCTGCTGTCCGACAGGCGGCATGTACTGCGTATTGTTGAGTCCTGCTACTGAGCTAGGCATCTTCCTCCTCTATTCCCAGCTTGGTCATGATCTTCTCCAGCATCTGCTCCGACTTTATATCGGCTTCTAGATCCTGGTCGAACTTGTCTCTGTCCAATTTAGCCTGTCTGTTCTGCGAGAACAGGATAATCGGTGCCGCATAAGAAGCCTGTAGAGACAGCAGTAGAGTCATGAAAATGAACGGATAATGGTCGAACTGCATTCCACTCGGTGCGAAGATGTTCCAGAGGAACCACATAACAATGAAAAATGTCATCCCACCGATGAACTTCAAAGACCCGAAGAATACAGCGAATCTATCAGCATAACTATTGATCTTGCTATCAGTGGGATCTTCCATTAGTTCGATGCCTTCTTTGCTGCTAAGCGCCAGTTGTCTGTCCAGGACCCACGGGAAGGCATCATAACGACGCGTCGTGGGGTGTCTGTGGCACTGGCAGCGTTCTTCTCGTACAGGGTTGCTGTAGGGTGCAGAGTAGCTCCCATCTTGCCGTAGGCAGCGCTGCGGTTGCTCTTGGTGCCCAAGAAGCTGTCAGAGCTTCCCTTTCCGCCCTGTCCTCTTGGTCGGCTACGTCCACGCTCAGCCTTTCCAACGCAGGACAGTACTGCTGCGGAGGTTCCCATTGTTGGGAAGGAACCAGTGCCAATAGTATCTGTCATATTAACTCCTAAATAGTTATAGCAGCAGTATTGTGGCTGCCACAGTCTAAACATTGATTTAAGATACCTTGGCCATGGCTTCCGGTTCTCAGTTGTAAATTTTCTATACGGTTGTCCAAGGTGTCGCCATTTATGTGATGTACCGTTTCTTGTGGAAATGGTAGAAGGAATCTACCTATGTTACGTTCCATAACTAGTCTATGCTGTGCCACGTATCTAGCTCTGGTGGTTTTTCCCGCATATGTAGGATCTACTTTTTCAAGAATATATCCATTCTTTTCCTTAGTGAAACCTGGAGACTCTTTTCTTCCTCTAGGCTTAGCCGTTGGAATTACTGTAGGATCTCCATATTGTCTCTTACGAGAATGATGTAAAGAGCATAAATCCTTAATAAGGATAGGCTCTCTACATTCATCAATTGTACAAGTCCATCTATCAGGATCACTCTTCCATCGAAGAAAAAGATAGTGCTTCTGACAGTGATCTTTTCTAAAAAGTTTGTTAAAACAGTTGTCATAGCTACATGTATTAGTCATATAGCTATACTATCGTAATGTTAGAAATGAACCGGTTCTGTTGATGTCATGTGTTCTCCTAGGAACGGTAGTATGCGTGAATGCGAGATGCTGACTGAGTGGATTCACTCTGCCCATTCGGATTGCTGGCTATAGGAGACAGTACCGAACTGGGTTGGTAAGAAGTAGGAGCTACCTGCTGAACTGAATGGGTACTCCCTCCACCAGAGATGCCAGAAGAGAATTCGGCGGTTCTGGAAGAGGGAAGCTGCGAAGGTGAGGCTCCCATAGGCATACCGTTGTGGTAATCTGTTCCTGCCATTGTATGCTCCTGGTCTACGTTACTATTACCTTGAAAATGAGAGCACTGATATCTCCATCTTCCATGGTTACCGTAGTAAATCCTGGACGGACAGAGAGAATGCTTCCTCTGGGACCAACAAAGGACTGTGCAATAGCTACAGCCTTCATAGTCTGATTAACTGCTGCCGCGCCGATTGCTCGGAGAGTGATCTCCTTGCCCTCATAGACGTTGTTGGCAATCGCTGCTGCTAACTTTGCTGCGGAAGAGGATGACTTCACCTTGAGAAGTACCTCGTTGTTTTCTACCATATTTTTCTCCGTATTTGATTTGCCGATAAAATAAAACAGCCTTACCCCTCATTATAAGGGATAAGGCTGCTGACTACGCAGTATATAACATATGGGCTAATCCATAGGCATCTGCTAAGTTGTTATCGGTTATATCTGGTTCCCATTTCTGTACTGCGGCCACCATTTCTTCCTTGGAAGCTTTTCCACTTCCTGTGACGTACTGCTTGAGCGTTGTCGGTGGAATAGCGATCGGGTCTTGGTATAAGACCAGTCGGGAGGTAAGTTTAACGACTCCTCCCAGTTCGCCAAGCTTCTCCCTATTAAGTCGTGCTCCATATGCGTAGCCTTCCATTGCTATGTGTATTTCGGCGCCGGAGGATTGATGCATAGTGAAGTACATGAGAAGGTCGTCATAGATCTTTACTAAGCGTTCCCCCTCTGTCTTGAACTTGCTGAGTGGGTACTTCAGTAAAGATTTCTGATGGCAGTGACCTGTCTCGTCCAAAACCACTAGCCCAAATCCGCTATAGGACTGATCGATTCCGATCATCAATTTCTTTGGGCTCACCATCTTGCGGGATCGGGATGTCATTCTTGAGGATCTTCACCGTTTCTAGGTTTATCTTTGCATCTGCCTGAGTCTCAGGAGAATTGTGCTTGGCATAGTCTTGTGCAGCCTGTTCCAGTAATTCCTTTGCTGCCTCTGTCGGGTCGCTCATTACTGCACCCATATTCCGTATCGGCTTGAATAGACCTTCTCGTATGTCTTCTTGTCCACCATGACCATATAGGAATTACCACGGGGACGATTCGTGCTCTTAGGGTTCTGAGCGTCATACTCTATATCAAAAGCATACGCGTCTTCAGGAGAGCGGTGCAGAGAATGCCCTGCTGCCCAGTCCTGTCGCTGTACTCGCCAAGTACTCACTAGAACTCCTCATGCTCGCAACAATTGCACTTACAGGGAATTTTCACACCGCAGTCACGGAACGCATCGAGAATACTGGGGTAGTCCATGAACAGCTCTACTGACTCATCCTCGGTATCCCAGTCACCATTCTGAAGCTGCCTGATCAGAACCGTAGCAAGTCTCTTCAGAGCTGGCCCGGTAACTCCATCGTGGATAGCCACTCTCATAGTCTCATCGAAAATAGGATTGGCACTATTCCAGCCCATTTATTTTCTCCCTTTGTTGTAGAAATTCTTGCAGATCTGCGAGCAGAAAGGAAACCATTTGGGAACTGCTAGTTGGCCACAGGCACATATTCCAGGTACTCTGTGCGTTCCTGTCACTCCCAGACCTCCTCGTAAGGTATACCAGCTTTCGCTGCCATATCGATAGTCATCTGTGTGCCTCTGTTCTTGGCTCCTTCTAAGAAGAACCCTAGCACCATGTCCGGCTTACTGTCAATCATCAGTTGGTTGCGGATAGCGAAGTCTCTAGGGTAAAGCACTGTACGCCCGTCTGAGGGCTTAGGAGGGAAGGGTACTACCTCCCAGCCACGACCATAACCATAGGCCGCACAGTAGGCGTCTACGCCTCCCTCAGGGCACTCTCCGTGCCATAGCTCAAGGTGCTTGTGAGGTCCGTCCGCATATTCTTCCAGGTACGGAAAAATGACCTGCATTTTCGATGCAGGCCACTCTCTTGATCCCGTAACCAATAGCTTGGTCACTTCTTTTTCTTGTGCCTTCCCTTTTCCTTGGTGATCTTTCCACCAGCACTGTCAATGAGCCGAATATCCAGCTCTAACTGGATCTCCTTGTCATTGGGAACCCTTCCCATACGGTACTCCAGCTCCTGCTTGACAATTTCCCAGTCCTTGTCGCCCTTACTCATTTATATCACCCTTCTTGTATTTCTTTACTTCTTCTCTTTCGTGCTTCCTACAGAGATAGTGACCCTTTGAGCCCTTGTATACAAACCAGGTAACAAGGGTCACTCTCTTCTGTCCTCCGCAGATAATACACTTGTCTTTTTCATGACTGCCCATAACTACCACCACACCAAAAAGAGATATACTCCAGCCGGAATCTCATCCATCTGGTAAAGAGCCTCTAGAATATCGTGGGGATTAGGCTTGTCGTCAGGCTTAGCATTGACCAGATCTTCCATGAACCTGTCGAGATCAAAGGAAACCGCGTGGCCGAATTCATCCCAGCTATACACGCCATCATAATCCCACATACCCACCTCGTAAGTCCAGTAGGTGTTCTGGTAGGGGTACATCATGATAGGCGCGTAGCGATAATTTATGTTGAAGCGCTCGTTGACGAAATTCTGGAAATTTTCCGACCAGATTTCGTTGTAAGTCTTTACGTCATTTGGAAACTTCATATTATCTCCTTTTGTCGAGTAAAACTAACACGGGAGTGGGTTTTTAGTCCACTCCCATATTAATTCGGCTCAGTCAATCCACTTGTCACTGTGTACAGTACAAGCCCAGCTACTTGCATCACGCTTGTAAGGAAGGGGAAGACCCAATCCCACAAGCCTTGGTCGATGCTTCATGCGATGCAGGACAACATTTTCATTGTGGCCACAGTTCGGGCAGGACGGACCCTTTCCCTTAGTCTTATTATCTGCGTATCGATCGAAAGAATCAGCCATTACCACTATTTCTCATCCGGAAATATTGCGTAGACTAGCTCAACAGAATGATTTGCTGCGTGCTGTGCTGCGTCTTCCCAGCCTGTTTTGTAGTAATCAAGGGCTAGTTTGTACAGATCCGTACGAAATTCCTTGTCATCTACAGCCTGCAAACTCTCAGGTAGTTCTGTAGTAAGAAATAGCTCTAACTCGGGAATATTATAAAACTTCTCGTTACTCATTGAAAGGGCTCCTCAGGAAAGTCCTGGTAACTGGCTGGGGCAATCTCTCGTAGCTCAGCGAGTAGCAAAGTAGCAAGCTCCCTGATCTCAGCATCCGCATGCTTGGAGTAACGCTTGAAGAACACGTCACGCCATGCGCGATGGTTCGCTGTGATAACCATACTCACAGGAGCGCAGTTTGGCAAGACGCTTCGGGCTGCCTCACGGGCTTCCTTGCGTGTCTTCCCTTGTGCTGTAAGAACATTAACGTAGCTCTCATAGCTTGTCAATGCCCTCTTGTACTCGGCACGAAGATCGTCTTCAAGCTCTGTCCCTCGGATAGCTGGAGGAATGACAGGATCAGTGCCACTGTAGTCCACATAGCGCTGACTCTCAACCGAGAAGCTAGCATGACGATGACGAGTCAGTTCAGCCAGCAAAGAACGGCTTACCTCTGTAATGTAGAACGTGGCAGATGCATGCTCAAGAACACTGAAATGACTCTGATTAATGATATTGCCGATATACCTTTCATCAGTCTGTGTAGCCGGATTCGGCATATTCCAGGACTGGTAGCAAGAACGTCCAGCAAAATGAGCCAGAGTATCAGCGTCAAAATGCCTGTCTTCCCAGTGGTAGAAATTGGGACGATCCAAGAACTGTCGCCCGAACTTCGTATCGAACAGATCACGCGGAATCTCGTGCATTTCAGTTGAAGCAATAAGCGTAACCTTCACTCAGAATCCTTTGTTGGTTGAAATGTAGCGTCGTAAGCATATCCCCAAGATTGTCCGAAATCCTGATAATTCTGGATTTCTTGCAGGGCTTCCCCAGCATCACCTGCGAAATGGATCTTATCCATGATGATTTCTGCCAGTTCCCAAAATGGAAGAAAACGTGTGTGGGATCCAGAAAGATCCTCAATCGGAATACCCTTTTCAACCAGGTAACAGCCGATCAGACAACTGGGAGACTTCTCGTCATCCACATAACCGCATGCAAATGATCCATCAGAAATCTCAATGGGTTCGTAAATCTTGTCCATGCCGCCGTATTTCGCAATAACGGCAGGCATCTCGTCCCGGACATCTTCCCAGTCAATATAGAGCACTGTCAGACCTTCTGGTAGTTAGCGGCAAGGGAATCATAGGAAACGGCTACAAGAGCCCTGTCCTTACCGCCTCGAAGGTACACCGTTTTGTTCTTCTTGTCCACAGTGTCCACCTTGTAGATGACATCAGTGATCATGTTGTGCTTGTAGCTCTCACCCTTACGGGGCATTTGCATTCCTAACGCTCGACGCCAAAGTTTTTATAAATCTCTAGTATTGCTTTTACTAGTTTAGGGTGAGTCTCTTTCTCACATTTGTTGTTATTAATTAAACAGGGCCAGGGAGACTGGTGCCTAGAGCACACTGCTTCCTGACTAGGCGTTGTACTTGCCATTACGTTCCTCTACGTTAGTACGGGAAGTTCGTCTTGTCAACTCTCTTGAAACCGTTTTAGCGCAAGCTTCCAAGTGAGCATACACTGCTTTCACTCTCTCCGCAAAGGACTCGGCTACTAACAGAGCATAGTCAGCTTCCTGAACTTCTGGCTCTAAGGCCACCAGAGCTTTTGTCTCAGCTACAGTCTTTGCTTTCTTTTGTACAGTGTACTTATCGCTGATAGCTTGTAATTTTCTAGTAACCAGACGAACCTCAATAGCGGCCTCAGCTACTTGGTAACCCGCGTAGCCTGTCCAGCTAGTAAACTCACTCAGAAGCTCCATCAAAGCGTGGTCAGGAAGGTCGGACAACCCTACCGGAAGTTCCGGCTGGTCGTCTGAGGGGCGTGCTGGGGCTCGTAAGCCTATCTTCTCCAGTCCCCACCCGCTCTGTACTGCTTGACTTCTCGTTGCCATATTTCTCGCAATCCTTACAACTAGAACCAGTAATACATATAGGAGCTACACCCATTTCCAAGCCCACGACAATAGCATCGCAAAAGCCTAACATCTCGTCACAATACTCAGGATCGTATTTAACTACGAATTCCTTTACCCCTTGATTGAACTTAGCCTCATAAATGAATATGATCTGGTCAAAGGAAAGACCCATAATATTGCACAAGCGCAGATAGAGCTGTCCCTGTCGAACATGGGAAGGAAATGGCTCTTTGATATCCTTCCAGAGTCCCTGAAGGTATATTTTCTGACCATCTGAATTGGCCTCGTATACTTCAGGTGCCTCTATTCTAACCGTACCAGCGCCTACCGACTTAATCTCGATAAGAGCGTCCAAATGCGGGATAGCTCCATCAGCATGGCCGGAGATAAGATACTGCTCTGCCCGCAAAGGTACCTCGCGGTATATATCGACTCCACCGGATCGTTCACAGTGCTCACAGAACTGACCAGCCTCGAACAGGTGGGACTTGGTAACGTAGCCACAAGTATGGCACTCCCAGTTTCCCCAGAGCAATCCCATGTCCCTCAGACGGTTCTGCCACTTGGTGTGGATCATGTGACCTTCGTCGAAGATGTTCAGGAGCTGGACACCTACGTACTCAGGAGGCTTGAGAAAGGGGTTGGACGCCTCTCTACAGGCCGCAATACGGTAGTAGGTACCTCTGGGACACCAGTCTGTCTTCGCCATCTCAGAGGGGTGAATAATGTCCTGTCGTCTGTTGCTGGGCTTGGCGTGTTCCTTGATCATCCATGCTTGGATCTCTCCGACTAGCAGAGTCCCCTTTGAGGCATTGGAGTAGGCTGCCAGATTTCCGGTCAGCTTAGGACCCCAACCCTTTTCTACTACTGCCAAGACTTTCTTTCCTTCCGTAACTGAGCTCTCTCGTCTGGTCTCATTCCGCCCCAGCATCCGTAGCGCTCATTGTTTACCATTGCGAATTCTAAACAGGCTTCCAGCAATGGGCAAGGCTTTCCATCGTACAGTCCTGTACAAACAGCTTTAGCATCAGCATATGACTCCTCTATATCCTCTTCGGGATACCAAGGATCTTCATCTGCTGATGCCGGGAACGCTACACATTTAGCTGTCTTACTGGGATCATCGTGAAACCATTGTGGAGCCAGGCTACGTAACTTCATTACCAATTTCTGCTCTTTCCCTGAGTTCAAAATAGTCGTCCCTGGACATGATTACCCAAGAATTACCACTGGTCTTGAACTCTACCAGAAAGATCGGAATTCGTCCATCTATAAGTGCTTGAGTGGAATTCTTTTCCAACTCCGCATCTTTGAGCGGATAGGATTTGGCTGAAGTTATCTTCAATTCCCATAGTTCGTTGTCAGACCTGACGTCTCCTTTACGAACCCAACCGTTACCACTGCCAGAATTAACAGAACCCCCGAGCTTTCGCGCGAGGGTCCTTTCCTGCTTCTGTGAATCCTTGAGTGTTGCCACTAAAGGAGAGTCACAAATTCATGGGCTTCAGTATCCACATCGAGAGGATCGTAGTCGTACGTGCCAGCAGTACAGTCACAACCACCCATACCGCAGAACCTCTCACGCTCAATCCTGACTTCCTTGTTCGGGTCTTCCTTCAGAAGGACTGCAATCAACTCATGTACCAGCATGTTCTCTCCTCTTATAGAAACTTGGCGAGCTTTCCACAGATATTCGTTACGTCAATAACAGCCTTGTTCTTCTCGTCCTCTGTCTTGTAGCTGTGCTCTGTAAAGTGCTGAAGGCTTTCCGTGAGTTCCCTAATGGCATCCCACTTGGTCTTCGGCTTCACCTTATCAAGACTGGTGTAGCCCTCAAATGGGCTTGGACAAGAACAACCGCTGTCCGAGATGACATAGAACTTGTCCTCTCCGTCATGAAGAACAGCAGTGATATCGAAGTCCCACTCAGGTTCACCCCACTGAAGAGAGCCAATAAATTGCAGCCCGAAATACTCAGGCTGGTTGTACAGGTCCGGCTTGTCCCAACCCATTACTACTCCTACAGATAGTCGATAACTACAATGTCGTAAGGGGATATATCAATGATAATATCCTTCAGAGCATAATCCCCGAAATCGTCCCAACCCAAGGGATCGGATGGCTCATGGAGCGTAGCAACCTTGACCTCCATATTCCCAGGGAAAGTAGAGAGTATCTTGATAACGTCAGCAACAGTCATTTCTTCTCCTTCACACAAGTCTTGTGAACCCAGCCATGTCCATATGGGTCAGGTGTAGCCTGGTTCAATCCGATCTTAAGCTTACAGATATGACAGGTTGGAACTAATAAAGTCATCACTTCTCCTTAAGTATTCCAGCCAGACTCTCCTACAAGAGGAGAGAAAGGCAAGCTACTTAAGCCTCTAGATCAGTTGCAGCAGACTTGTCCGTCTTGCCAAGAACCAGCTTGATAACGTCCCGGACAATTCCAATACCGAACTTGGCAAAGAATGCAACAGGCCATACCGTAATGAAAAAGCTTCGGTACAGGGCACAAAGCAGAAGACCAAGATCCTTGCCGTACTTACTGCGGAATCCGTCCAGGCTTCGATGCTCGATAACATCATCTGACACGGTAACAGCACCGATTGCCCAGAAAATACCACCAGCAATGATAGCAATAGTAATCCAGAACATTTCTCTCCTTAAATAGGCCAGTCAAACCCTGCTACGAGAGCAGGGAGAGACAAGCTACTTACTGAGAATACTGCGGATCTGCTGAGCAGCAGCCTTCAAACATACTTCCAGGAAGATTCCAAGAAGTACAATAGCTCCCGTAATACCCACGAATGTCCAACCGCCAAACACAGACGCCAGTCCAATACCGATAATGCTCACAACAAGGATGAGTACCGAAGCCTTGCGCTCTGCTACCCGCAGACCCTCTTCAGGGTCAGAGAACTTCTCTCGGATAAGGTCGGCAAATTCCTGAGGATCAGTCACTTTGCAATCTCCCACTTGTGGATGTCGTCGTTCTCTGTGAGTACCTTATACCGTGCGCCGATCTCGCGCAACTCCACGATCAGACCCTCAGCCTTGTAGCCAGGAGAAGCCTTGGAGCCGTTGTCGATCAGGTCTTGCTTCAGCTCCTGAATCTTAGCACCGTCATACGGCCCGGTAAAGAGCAGAGGAACGATGTACAGTCCCAGGTCGAACATGTCATCAGTTGGGTGAAGCTCTCCAAGCCAGCGCTCAGCATTGAAGAGACTGAAACGCTTCGGCACACCGTAACCGCGCTGAATGCCAGAGCCCCACCACTCACCGTAGTGGTCACCAGGACCAAGGATGGACACCAGCTCGTTGAGGTTGTCGGATACCCAACCAGCAAATCCGGCATTGTCAGTGGACTTACCTGGAGCAATGAATCGGTTACGGGACTGGACCCACACGTTGTACATACCGTTATCGTCAACGGCAACAACTGAAAGAGCCGCAGAAGCGTCAACCAGGGGATCGAAAGGACGAATACGGATAGCACCATTGCTACCGTCAAGCTTCTCAGTAATACGCATCTTCTCCTTGGAGAGTCGCGGGATACTGCTAAACTTTTGGAACTCCATAGTGGTATAGCCTCCTGTTTTAGTTAGACGTACATCTCTGAACCGTCAGCACCATCAAATGCCCAGGCGCCTCTGTCATGATCCCACTGGACCTGCCCGGTTTCCCCTTCGATCTTCAGCGCCCCGCAGTCACACTGTACCAGCAGAATCTCTTCCCCCGCAAGGTCTAGGGCATTCAAGGCAATCATCAGTGACTGCCAGCGGATCTTCTGCTCAGGAGAAAGATTGTCTTCCATTGGACTCCTAGATATAGTCGGCTAGAACTACTGTCAAGTCAACAGTACTTCCGTAGGTTGAAGGAATCTTCACACCCTTGGTAATGCGGGTCAAGTTTGTAACTCTCTCGTAGACAGTATAGGTAAAGCCCTGAGGATACAACTCGGTATTGTCCGTGCAAGGCAGGGTAATACTGAAAGTCCCTGGTCCACCCTGGTTGGGTGCTCCACCTGCTGTACCTGGAAGGTACGCCACAAGTGGTGGGGTTGTCAAGAACTCTGCGTCAGTGGCGTCAGAGAGACTGCCAACGCTCGGAATGAACTGTATCGTACCGTTCTCTCCAGCGCCACTGATGAAGTTGATGTACTTACCCGTAACTATGATGGTCTTTCCACCGGTAACACTCATAAACTAGTCCTTATTGGTAGCTATTTCGAGGGTCAGTCTCATGATCTCCTCGCGTAGCTCAATGTTATCGCGGATAGCTTCCACCATGACATCTCTGCCCTTCCAGCCCAGTCTTTCCGTTGCCCCGATCGGTGTGTAGTAGAACATACCACCTCCACCACGCTCGATGACCTTGAACAGGACACCCATGGTGATGATATCCTTCACAGCATCGTACTGTCCAGGCTTGAAGCCACCTTCTGTGTAGTCGAAGTACATATCTGCTGCTGCTGTTCTCTGTGGTGCACCCTGCTTGTTCTTGGTGATCTGGTACTTCGTGGTCTGACCAACAGGAACCTTGCCCAAGCCTTCACGGGACTCAGTAACCCAGTCGTCTCGGCTGATCTTTACACGCTGGTAGAAATTGTAGTTCTTAGCCTTACCACCTGGTTCAGTCTTAGGTGTTCCGTGTGGAGAATAGCCACCGATATTGTCACGGTACTGGTTGACGAAGAATCCGATATAAGGACGATCGTCAGTGAAGCTGTCCGTAATCTTACGGAAGAACTGTCCTACTCTTCGGGCGCCGGAAGCCATAGAGAATTCCTCCATGGTCTTATCCGCTTCCGCGTCTGCAATCAGTGCAGGATAGGAGTCGATGACAATGCAGTCAAAGGAATGGGAACGTGCAGCATTGATAACGCCCTGGAATCCCAATTCCATGTTGTTGGTCTCATCCACAACAACTCTGTCATTGTCTATACCATTCAGTGCAGCCCAGTCAGGATTGTAGGGCTCAGATGCCAACCAGTAGACAGAGTAGTCGTCCCTCAATGCCTGGTTCGTAGCAATAGTATGCAGAATGGTAGTCGTCTTGCTACTGCTTGCTTCTCCTACTACTTCAATCCATCTGTTGTTCGCCCAGCCACCACCTAATGCGACGTCTAAGGACAAGATCCCTGAGGTCTGGCACGGAGGTACATAGATTTCTGAGCCTAAGATAAGCGGTCTGTGCCCATCCTTTACTAACTTCTTGTTCATCTCAGCCTTGAAAGCCTTGATCTTTAATGCCTGTTCCGAAGTAACCACTTTGCTCCTCAATAGAGTAACCCCTGATAAGCCTAAGCCTATCAGGGGTTACTGACATTCGTCAATACTTATTCATCCGGCTCACGCATGGCATCCCTCAGGATATCCAAAACGGTACAGCCTACTACAAAGATGGTGAACACCATACCTACGGACATCCAGAAAGGATTGCCGAGGATTATGATAATGATTCCGATGACAAAGGAGCTGAAGTAGCTCCCGATAATGCGTATCACGTAGAACACAGCTCCTTCAGTCCTCGTTGATCGAGACCGTCGAACTGCTTGTTGAAAGCTACTCGACAATCCTTGTGCATGGCCCGCATGTTGTCAGGCGTGCCAGGCTTCGTCTTGTCCCACCTTACCTTGTCGTACTTCCGCTTGTCAAGCTTCGTGTCACACCAGACACACTTGCCGTGCTGCTTGTTGTAGAGGTAGTGAGGCTTCCTGTCAGTGAAACCCTCATCACCCCGCTCAGAATTGCAGGTACTGTGGGCAAGCTGGAGGTTGTCTGCATCATCAGTACCTCCAGCCGAACGTGGGACAACGTGGTCTACGTTGCAATCCCGAATGTCTGCGAACCGGAAGCAGATCTGGCAGATACCCAGATCCCGCTTCCACAGCTCCCAGAGTGTATCCATTCCCATTCCCCGGTAGTGCGACACTTCTTGACGCCTCCTTTAGACAAGGTCTACAGTCTCACATCCTCCATCAGCAGAGCAAGCGAGGGTCTGTGAACCAACGGTTTGATCGTACTGTTCGTACCAACTGAGTTCTTCCCAAGGAAGTTCAGTAGGTGTTCTGGCTACTAAATCATCGTACTGTTCCTGTGTCAAGCTCTGATACGGAGCCTGCTTGTAGACATGGTCGGAGTAAGGGAGGAAGGCTACTCCGGACAGCTCATCGAAGTTCTGCCAGACCCATGCACCTGTCTCCATCCATTCGTCTTCCTTCACTGTGATAGTAACGGAAGGCTTGTGCTCTGTCCAGTGGCGCTGATAGGTCAGCCACAGGTCGAGATGCTGGACTGCTCCTACATCCTTGCGTGTCAGTGCACCTTCTGGTGCCTTGATTGGGAAGGAGAATACCACAGTAGCATCAGGATTGGTGACGTCATCCTCATGGACTACCCCGAAGTCGATCATCAGTCGGGTGAGTGGGTCCTTCTTGTCCGCTCTGACTGTACGCTCATAGTACTCGTCATGCCAAGTGTGCATACCAGAGGCAGCATTGGCAAGCTGAGAAGTAGTACCCTCAGGCTTTACGCAGGTAACAGCGGCAGAAGGATTGATACCAAGCTTCGTAGCTATACGAACGTTCTGATTCACGGCAACTTCACGGAGGATATCAAGCCATTCCTCCAGAGTATCCTGTCCCTTACTACCGTTCAGTACAGGATGACCCAACTGTCCTGTCATTGATACGCCGAGTAGTCTTTCCGCTTCAGTGTTCTCCTTCCAGATAGGACGGAGATACTGGAAATCAGTAAGAGTACTCTGCCATGTGCCGAAGATAGTAGCTGCCTCTACCTTGTCTACAAGATTGAGTAGGTCATCATCGGCTTCAACAATAATTGTAGATAGGTTGCAGAATTGAAATGGTCTAAGGATGATTTCGGAACAAGGATTAGTTCCATAGTCGATTGATTGATCGCGTCTTCCAAATTTCGCTGCCTGATCCTGAGACGCTCTTCGGTTAAAGATCCCTCGTTCTCCGGACTTACTGTCATAAATGTTCTTCCATTCCCCCATGAATTGGGACTGAGTAGGACGACCCTCGTACACAGCAGAGATATTGCAGAGTGCTCTGTACCCGTGGTCAGTCCACCATTCACCTGACTTGGCGGTAGCCATGTCTTGGTCATCGAGATCAGTCAGTCCGAGGAGAGCAGAGCGTCTTACTCCGCCAACCACTACGACACTGGCGATCTTGCAGACGATATCAAAGACCTCAAGAGAGGTCAACTGACGTCCCTGTGCCCCATTGAACTTGTCACTGACGAACTCAAACAGATCCTCAAGGGGAGCAGGTCCGCTAGAACGACCCCCAAAGGTCACTAGACGGCTCCCTGCGGGACGTACAGCACTGGTATCCCACTCGGGGTAGAAGCCCTGATACAAGGCCGTTACAAGCTCTCTCAGAGCCTTTGCCCAACCCTCCTTGGAGTCCTCTACTTCAATAACTCCATGGTCTCCTGAATACCAAAAAGGTTCTACTACTGGTAGTTTCTCTACATACTGTCTCTCGACAGAGAAACCTACCCCAGTTCCATTCATAAGAATGTAAAGCAATTCATCAAAGGCAACTGGATTATCAATAGGAAGATAAGAGCAGTTGTATCCAGCAATATGAGACCTGTCCAGAGCAGCACCGGCAGTCATCAGTGCACGCATGGAACCGAATGCTTCCAGGTTCAGGAACTTCTCTTCCAGAAAGCTGTACATCTCATAGTCTACTGGCGCGTAATTCTTCTCCACATGGTAAATCATGTAATCCATGTAGCGTTCTACACTTTCCTCCCAGCTCTCTCGTCTCTGCTTCTCGTCATCCCATCGTGCGTATCTGCTGATGGCAATAAAACTCTGGTATGGACTCATCTTCACGTTGGTAAACTCCACAGGCTGGAAGGGAAAGGGTATTCAGTTATAGAGCGGTAATATGCTGGCCTTGACCGGCATTCAATTGTGCAATAGAAGCCTTGAGAGAAGAGGATTCTCCTGTCTGTCGAGCTGCTGCCGCTGGCTGTCCATTAGGAGAAGCCAGAGAAGGGAGACCATAACCGGTCTGCTCAAAACGTGGATGATAACCGCACTCAGCACAAGCCACAGCATAACTGCCGTGCTGCATGTATTTGTCACTGGAGCAACCAGGACAGCGTCCGCCCTGCTTGAGCCTTGCAGTAGGAACATACTGTCCCTGAGCTGCTTGAGGCTGTTGGATACTTTGCTGCTGTGTTACTGGTGCTTGGGTGGTATAGAGACCATAGAGATCCCTTGATGGTGCTTGTGCTGGAGCTGGTGTTCCGTTTAATTTATTCGCCCAAAATGACATTGTTGTCTCCGTATTTTACTAGTCCTTTTTCCAACAGGTGTCCGACAACGGACTCTGCAATAGATGTTCCCAGCTTGAGGTTGTTCATTCTGAACTTGAACAGTTCGTCTGGACTGAATTTATCTTCGAACTCCTCTGACATGATGATAGCTGTACTCGCCGAGTCTATTGCTGCATAGCATATTGCAGGGAATATCATACCGAAAGGCATGAGGGAATGCTTTCGTTTCCACATGTCCTCTGCCTCTGCTTCGAGTACGTCCATACTGGCTGGATTCTGTCCGAATCTCATGGGATCTTCCTGCATCTTCTGCGGCCCGATCATATCCCACATCATAGAACGGGCTAAACGCGCAGTAAACTCCTGCCACCGATCGATCTCGGGGACAGGAGCTACCTCTTCAAATGGGTCTATCACGTAGTAATCATCTCTTTACTCCTTGGCGTCACTCCAACGGTCAACGACTGCAATAGAATCCAGAGTCATAGCGAGGGGAACATTCAGGAGATCCTGAACTTCTGCTCCCGACATCGCTTCGAGAAGGAACTTCTTGCCTTCCTCTACTCTATCCTCTGGACACTGAATGACAAGTTCATCGTGGACGGACAGAACCATATAGATTTCCCTGCCCGGATTCTTCAGTGCGTCTTCTGATAGTATCCTATTCATTCGTATCATTGCAAGCTTGATGATGTCACCCAGCGAGCCCTGGACCAGTGAGTTGAATACCTGACGCTCTCCTCTTGCCAGGACCGAACGAACAGCACTCGCATGTCTGCGAGGGTTGTACCAAGGAAGCCTAGGAGCTTCTCTCTGTGCCACATCGTAGAGTACTTCCCAGACCCTGCGCTTGCGACCCATGATCGTAGAGATGTAGGGAATTCTCACTCTACCAGTAATACTTCCCCGACTTCTAGCGAGTTCCATAATCTGGTCACGGAATGCATAGATCTCAGGGAATGCCTTGCGGTGGTTCGCAAGCAGAACATCGGCTTCCTCCACAGTAATTCCCAGAGTCTGTGCAACCTTCTTGTTCTGTGCACCATAGACAATAGCGAAGTTCAGAGTCTTAGCAGCATCTCGCTGCCACTTCTTTACATCCTCAATGGTGACACTGTAGACCAGCGAGGCTGTCTGAGTATGCGCGTCCACTCCGGCATGGAAACCATCGTAGAGCCCGCCGAATCCAATCATACTTGCAAGGATTCTCAGTTCCATCTGCGCGTAGTCGGCTACAAGGAACTTGTAACCCTTCGGTGCACGGAACAGACCACGAACCTTCTTACCCAGTTCAGAACGTGGAGCAGGAATGTTCTGAAGGTTCGGGGTACGGGAACTGAATCGTCCAGTGAGCGTACCATACTGAACCAGGTCGGTATGGATGCGGCCATTGAAGATACGGGAAGGCTTCTTAGGGTCTCCGTCTACGCCCAAGTAGCCTTGGACATACGTACTCTGGAGCTTTGCTACTTCAGCATACGCTGTGAGAGCATCGACAACTTGGTTGCCCTCGAAAGGTTCCAGCGCTTCCTGATCTGTTGAGTAGTCGTAGATGGTCGGCTCAGCCTTACGCTGGGCCTTGAGCTTACCACCCTTGGTCATCTTGACAGGCACAAGACCCTGACAACCATCAGACTTGGGTCCGAAGAGTACTTCCTGCTTCTGCTTCGGCGAGTTCATATTGAAGATCTTGCCCGCAGCCTTGTAGACGTCAGCCTCTAGGATCTCCAGCTTTAGAGAGAGTTCCTTCTCCAGTTCCCGAAGGGCTTGTACGTCCACTGGAGCGCCTATCAGACCCATCTGGCAACAGACGTCCGTCGTTTGCTCCTCAAGCTCTCTGATGGCCCAAAGATCCTCACCTAGGCACCTTCCATCGAACTGCTTCCAGAGCAACCAGGTGTACTTGGCGTCCAGCAGAGCATAGCGGGCTACCTTGGAGAAGGCATGCTTCTCAATGCACCTACCGACTTCCTCCTTGTCGTAGTCAACGCCGAAGTAGAAGCGAGTGAGTTCCTTGAGCCCCTTACCCTTAGGACGCTGGTTGAATCCCCATCCCAGTTCCCCGACATTCTCATCAAGCAGCCATTGAAGGACAATAGAATCCGAGTTGGGGCCTATAGGAATCCTATCGAAGTACTTCTCGACAGTAATAAGATCGAAGGTTGCATTGTGTGCGATCTTAGTAATGTCAGGGTTGAAGAACAGCGGCTCAAGGATTGCGAATACCTGGCTAGGCCGCATCTGCTCAGGTGGAGCATCATAGACCAACGGATAGACTATCTTGTTCTTGGTATGCGCTTTCTGCAACAGCACGTCACCGTTGGGATGTCCCATAGGAATGACAATAGTTCTGCCATGAGTAGCCATGGACAGCCACACTACCCTGTTCTGCGTGGGAACTCCACGAGTGTCAGGCAGTGGGCCGTCCATGGTCTCTGTGTCCCATGAGAATGCGTCCTGCTTAAGGAAGTACTCAACCTCTGTCCTCAGTTGTTCCGCAGTTAGTATAAGTCCTTCCATTTATACTCCTAAGTTGCTCGTGATGTCAGCAGTGCCCACAATACCGTAAGCCTTTCCCGGAATGAGAGCCACGCTACTTGATTACAGATGCTTCCTACTCGTTGTTGCTTTGTCAGCATCACAGTTCCTCATCCAACGGCATCTCAGCGATGGAGTACCGAGTGTAATCGTACTGACTAGGACCACGGGAGATCAAGTCTCCATCCTCACCAGTCTCCCAGTCAAATTCCGGGTTGTCCCGGTGAATCTCCCACATCTTCATCAAAGCAAGAGAAGAATCAAGAGTGGGAAATACATCATCAAGGTCAGCCTGATGTCCATTCCAGGTATACCGCTGAATCATGTAGAGCTTGCCGGTACCTGAGGAGTTTCCCATTACTGTCCCTTTCGGTAACTGTGTCGTCCGGTTCCCTTGCCTGCCGATCCTCGCACAGGGCACTCCCAGATGTCAATGGACTGAGTGCACTCGAAGTAACCCTTCCACCCTGCGTAGTACTGTACACCCTTGTACTCCAGCACGTTAGTGTAGCCACGGTTGCGCCCGCCGTTGTCAGTATCGTAGGCGCGGGTCAATGCCAGCAAGACATCAGCATCCTCCGTATTGTCAAAGGCATCTACAACCTGGTAGTAGCCACCATCACGGCCGAAAGTATCCCCGGATTCATAATCGACAACGACAGCATACACATTGTCTCCCAAGTCTACGTCGAATTCCTTGACCGGGTTACTGTAGTAGCTGTCCTGTAGAGCATCAGTAGTCTGCACAGCATAGACGTTGTCCACCTGACCATGTGTGCTGTCACGGCTCCAACTGTCATCCGGATCCTCACCACCGATGTTGTACGAACTGGTCTCAACAACGATCTTGACTCGCATTATCTTCTCCTCCATGTAAGAAGCCCACCTGCTCTGTTGTGGTAACAGTATCAGGTGGGCTTCGGGTCTGTCTAGCTAACTCTTAGTTACGTGCGCGCTTCACTGGAAGGTCTGTCGGAAGAACGTTCACTTCGTCCAGGTAATCGCGGGTACTGATGAAAACGATCTCAGCACCGTACTTGTCATCCTCAAGAGCCTCAAGCTCACTCTCGTTCAGCGGCTCGACGCCATAGTCCTCCTGAAGATCACGTGCCTTCAGCTTCTGAACTCGGGTAGCTGGAGCATCACGGTTGGCGATCTTCTCGTGGTAGACCTGGAAGTAGCGGGCAACATCGTTCAGTGCACCCTCTTCAGCAAGGCTCTGGAGCTGTGTAGCAACCTCATTACCGAAGGTCCAGGTCTTGACCTCATCAGGCTCAGCCATGTCTACGACGTTCATTGCGAAGGTCCAGGATGCACGAACACCCTGATCGCACAGTGGGCACTCACTCTGAGGGCAAGTGTAGTAGCGCTTTGCACTGTTCAGGTAGTGTCGCTTGTACTTCACTGGAGGCATCTCGTCCAGGAGCTTGACAATTCGCTTGCCCTTGTCCTTCAGGACCAGGTTAGGAGACTTGACAGTCTCTACACGTTCCTCAGCAGGAGCACCCCAGCCAGAACTGACAGGAGTACGGGTGACCTTAGGAGCCATGCGGCGCTCTGCGTTCTTTACAATACCCTCAGCCTCAGACACAACATCCTCAGACTCCTTGAGACCAGAGGCAACGTCTGCAATCACATCCTCGTTGGTGTAACCGTCCTGCTCGGTGCTCTCAGTAACCTTAACTCGACTAACACGTGCCATGTGTAATTCCATTCTGTATATTTACCGCTAGGCGATATGAATATGTGGGTAAAACTAGATCAAACGGTGGGCAATGGAACCAGTCTTGGTTACCTTGCCAGTTCTGTCCACTACTGGAATCTCCGACGTAAGAGCCTTGAACAGTTCCAGGTCGGGTGCCTGTAGTGTATCGATCTTCTCACTGAACTGCGCAGTAAGCTCATCGAGATCAGCATCAACAGGTACGTCCACAGTAACGGACACGAAGGTGTCAGCACTCTCGTAGTTTCCCATGTTGACCTTGAAGGAACGGGAAACCGCTACCTTCATCATTGATCCCATTGTAACAGTCGAGACTGACACAGCGCCCGGCAATTGCTGGACGTCTACTTGCGGGTCAGGGACTGAAACAAGCTTAGGACTCTCGGACTGAATTGTGTCTCCGATAGCTTGACTCCTTTGTGCGGGAATAATACACCCTCTTCCTTAGCGATTGTGACCATACCCTCAACCATAACACGCGTGTACATGCGTCGTCTACCCCTCGGATCATCAGAGGGCTTGGTGTACGGGGACTTCGGTATGATACCTTCTTGCTCCCACTTGCGTATGGTTCCCGGCTTTCTATCGCCGAGTGCCTTTGCGAGGTGGCCGATGGAGAAGAACTCAGTCCTTACTCCACCGACCAGAAACTCGAATGGCTTCTCATCCCAAGTGGGGTCTTCCCTGGTAGCCGTCTCTACTGAGAGAGGAACTGGCGAACCAGAGAAGACCTTATCCAATTGTTGTTGCCATGTAGCTACCAATTAGTACCCGCATTCGTACTCGAACTGGACAACTCGGGTAGGAGTGACGACGATGTTGGTGTTGTACCCGAACATCTCACGTAGGACATTCTCGTAATGACCATCGATAGAATCACGTAGAGCACCGATTTCCAGACCATCAGGGTGGCTACTGGTCCGGCCATAGTAACCCTCATCGTAGTAGTCAAATTCCTGTCCCGGATAGGCTTCCTCAAGGTCAGGCTCTGAACCGTCAAGCCAAGCGTCAGCAACAATCTGGTTGGAAGTCATGTAGACCTCACCGAGAGTGAACTCACAAGGGTCACCATCATTGAAACCAGGAATGTACTGGTGCCACATGATACCAACTACACCAGCCGCGAACAACTCCTGTAGCTCACCGTAAAGCTTCTCGATAGAGTACTGCTCCAGGGACGTATAGCCATAGGCGTACACATCACCCTCAACTGGAATGCCCATGAACGTACGGTTGTCAGATCGCGCCATTTACTTCTCCCTTAGTGAACAAATCATTGAAATTTCCCATTTCCTTACGCTGTGCTCCAGACATCCATGCAGCCAGTAGCATACCGTCAATGTAATCCTTCGGACTCGGAAGCCTACCCAGATCCTCAATGATATGGCGCTCTGCAATAAGACGTACTGGAATACCCTTGGTAGTGTGGATAGTACTACCACCAGATGTTGTCTTCTCAGTACGAATTTCCAGGATAGTTCCGAAGATCTTCTCGCACAGGAAGACTCCAAGCGTGTGGTGGTAGAGGGAACGATGTCTCGCGTCCCCGATCACCTGCTTGGAACTGTCTATGAACTCCTCTATTGCAAGGTAGTCCTCAGGTGTGCCGCCCCACTTGTGTGAAGCGGACACAGCATGATACCAACTGTTCATGTCTTGATGATCCCTTGGTCGAGAAGGTCCGTTGCTACTGCTATCATCAAGCGCTTATTGTTATCCGGCACAGCTTCCCAGGGAACAGCGGATGACTTTCGAGTGGTGTAATTGTAATCTCCTGCTTGTCGCTCATAGGATTCATGGAATGCTTTGGCAATTCCCTCGGCACTGTTCATGAGTAATCCTCGTTTCCCCACATGATCTCATGAGCCACATCGTAACCTACCCAGTTGTCCACACCAGCCTGTTCCAAAGCCTCAAGGAAGTCTCGACTCCCAATGAGGTCTTCATACTCTCTCAAGGTGATCAGGATCATCTCTTCAGCCACTAGATATCCCTAATGTCATTGATCCCGGTGTAAGCAAACAAGTGCTGCTCAAGTTCTAGTTCCATCATGGAATAGAACTCATTCCAATCATCTTCATCCATTGCTGCCGAGTACTGAAGATCAGTCAGTTCAATCACCAAATCCATTGGACGATCGAAACTAATTTTTACCTTCCGCTTCATGGTATTCCTTCCACTTCTCGTACTCCTCAATCGTACGGAGTATTGTTCGATGGCTTATGTTCAGACAGTTCAGCAGATTACGATAGCCACAGTCCTTGTCCATTGCATAGTGGATAGCTGTAGCAGCATCCTCAATGTTGTACGGCCAAGGTGCGTCCACTACAGCTCAGCCTTGAAGATCTTGTGCTGGGCCTTGAAGTACTTATACATCTGCTCAGTAAAGGACCAATCAGCCATCAGCATATCCAGCTCAGTAAAGAACTCAACAAGCTCATCCTGGTCCAGATAGCGAAGCAGGTCATCCATCAGATCGTCAAGGTCAACGGTCACAGAGGTAACGAGTTCCATTTAATTCTCCAGTTCATAGTACTTATAGAGGGTAAAACCATGGAGGAGCTTGACTTCATCCTCAGAAAACCATGGGTGCATGCCTACATAGCGACCTTCTCCATCCTTGCGAATATCGAAGACCTCGCGGCACTTAACAATGTAGTAGAACTCTTCGTCTTCGTCAAGCCACTTATGCATGACCTCGACAGTAACAGCATTGTGGCTGACTTCACTTGCGTTGTTGAGGATGTTACCAACCTCGAAGTCATACGTCAACTGGTGTCCATTCATACCGTACGACAGGCAGCTTGACAACCTCAGTGGCCACAATTTCCTCCTCGCCGCTCCAGGGGTCCTCTTCCTGCATCTCAGTGGACGGGGAAAGGTAGCTTACTTGGTAGTTCTTGCCTTCAAAGGTAAAGATACCGTCCCATACGTCGTACCATCGGTGACTCTCAATGAACTCTGTGTCGAATAGCTCATAAGGATAGTCGTTATCCTCCATGAATTCACGTGAGAATATACGTGTTACTTTAGACATCGATATCCACCCATCTAAGTACAGTAGTCAGACTGGAACCCCAGGTGTCAGGATCACTAGTAGGCTTGATAGGCTCATTTGCAAGCACAGCCACTAGCTTTTGTGCACTGGTCGTAGTCTGAGGATCGGAAAGGTACTCCGCATAGGTACGGAACTGAGTCATCATACCCTTGATAGTGGAAATACTGTTGTACGGGCGGGAGACCTTGACCTTACCGTCTGAATCGGTTCGGACCCAACGATAGAAATCTAAGTCATCATACTTGTCAGCCATCGTAATTCACCCACTTCAACTCGGCTCGCGGCGTCTGAACATAAGTGGTGTACTCACCATCACGTACATCCCATTCAATAACAGCAGTCAGCTTCTGAAGAGAGTAGCTGTTGGTGTTCTCCTCGCGCTTACGCGTTTCCGGATTGAACACACGGTTCTGCTTCTTGTGCCAAGTGATACCACCTGTAGCAGCGCGCTTGTTCACATAAGACTGAGAATAGCTATCGCCGTTTACAACAAACCTGTAGAACTCTGTGTCACTCATACCTCTCCTCTAATAGTCCATAGCTACCCGCACTTTCATGCGGATAACTAAAGCATATTAGTGGCTGCGACGAACCGTACGACGGGTAGTAGTCGTAGTGGTCTTCTTACCAGTGACCGGATGGGTCTGCGTACGAGTCTTCGTCGTGGTGTGAACAGTGTACGTGTGATGCGAAGGGTTGGCAAACAGGGTGCTGTGGCTCGTGTAGTACTGACGGGTCA